>JAABUT010000252.1_pt1 | contig 98715 bp, 92 predicted proteins | sample 5559281 | NCBI WGS metagenome assembly JAABUT01 (sample SAMN10711880, study PRJNA513359) | rock metagenome | isolation source: Antarctica rocks | place: Antarctica: Victoria Land, Ricker Hills nord | collected 2016-01-04 | reverse complement strand
ACCAAGCACTCACCCTCGCCGCCGCACGACGAAACGCCGTCAACACCGTCCTCTACAACGCCAACCCCGCACCCTTCTAACCGACGGCACCGCCGCACCTGTTCACAAAGGCACCTCCCCGAGCAATCGTGGAGGTGCTTCTCTGCACAAGCTCGGGCTGGTTGTCCGAACCGCCCGCGACGTCGGACCTGGGTCAGGACGTCGGCAGGTCGAGGCCGCTCGCGGAGTCCTGGTCGAGGAGCAGGGTGGCTCGCGGGCTGGTCCGCAGGATCGAGGCCGGGCAATCCGTCGCTATCGGCCCGGTGAGGGCTGCGCGCACAGCGGCGGCCTTCCGCTTCTCCGGCACGCTCACAATCAGCACGCCGGGCGCGAGCAACGCCGGGATTGTCAACGAGATCGCCGTCGCGGGCACCGAGGCGACGTCAGGAAAGTGCCCCTCACCGACCTGCTGCTGACGGGACACGTCGTCGAGCTGAATCTGCCGGACCCAAGCGGGGTCACCGAAATCGGAGACGAACGGTTCGTTGAACGCCAGATGACCGTTCTCGCCGATCCCCATCAGCACGAGGTCGATCGGGGCCGTCCGCAGGGCTGCCTCATAACGGGCACACTCGGCGTCGACGTCGGGCGCATCGCCGTGGATGTACTCGACGTGACGCGGCCGCAGCGGGACCTCGATGCGCTCGCGAATCCAGCGACGGAACCCGGCCGGATGGTTCTCGTCCAGGCCGATGTACTCGTCCATGTGGAACACCGTGATCCGATCCCACGGAATCGACTCGTCGGCGAGGGCCGCGACCAGGTCGAACTGCGAATTGCCGGTCGCGGCGATCATTCGCGCACTGCCTCGCTCGTCGACCGCGCGCACCAGGCACTCAGCGGCTAGGTTCGCACCGCGGACACCCAGCAACTGCCGGTCCTGATACACCTCGACCGCGAGCTCGCCGACTCGCTCGCGTGCGACGGGCTCGGTCACGGATTCTCCTCGAAGTGGACGGATCGGTACGCCGACGAACACTATCGCCGCGACCGGCTGGCAGCGCGACGGCGGGTCCTGGACGTGGAAACGCCAGTCCGTACAGGGCGTTTGCCGATCGTGGCCCTCGCCGGCCCGATCGCTTGCGCTCGAGTCGCGCAAGGAACCATAGTTGAACCCGACGGCAGTGCGAGAACCGACGACGGTGCGGAGGAGTTCGGCGATGGTCGCCCCCAGACGTCGGAACCTGAGCCCGTACGAGGCATTCCTCGCCGCCGGGCGCGCGAACGTCCCGCGGTACGCCTATCGCGACGGTCTCGACGTGGCGCAGTGGCGGTCGGAGGCTCGGACGGCTGTGCTCGCAACGCTCGGCCCGCTGCCGGATCCGGTCGACCCCGACCCCGAACTGCTGACCGAGTTCGAGTACCGGGGCGTGATCATGCAGCGCTGGCTCATCGACGTGGCCGATGGCCTCTCGGCGATCGCCGTGGTGAACCGGCCGACCGGGCCGCCACCCGTCGGCGGCTTCCCCGGACTGCTGTGCTGGCACGGCCACGGCGATTTCGGCAAGGAACCCGTGATGGGCAACGCCTCGACCGCGGCGATCCGCGACTACGTCGCCGCGAACGGCCTCGACTACGGCCTCCGGATGGCACTGCACGGGTACGTCACCTTCGGCATCGACTGGATGGGCGCCGGCGACCGCAACGATTCGCACAAGCCGAACGGCCGGCCGCTGGTAGACGGCGACTGGTGCAACACCTACTACCTCAACGCGACGCTGCTCGGCCGGACGGTGCTCGGCATGAACCTCGCACACGGACAGCGGTTGCTGGATTTCGCGTTGAGTCTGGACTTCGTCGACGCAGCGCGGATCGGAGTGATGGGCGAGTCCTTCGGAGGCACCCTCGCCGTCTGGTCGACACTCCTCGACGACCGCATCGCGGCGACCGAGATCATCTGCTACAGCGACACATTCGCCGACTTCGCCCTGCGCGACCTGAACTACTGCGGCTCTCAGATCACCCCCGGCCTGTTCACCCTGGTCGACGTCTCCGACCTGCACGGGCTGATCGCACCCGGGCCGCTGCTCACCGACATCTCGGTCTTCCACGACTGCTTCAGGATCGAATCGTCATCCCCGTGCGTCGACCGCGTCGAGGCGATCTACGCCGCTGCCGGCGCCTCCGATCGCTTCGCCCGCCAGCTCTTCGACCACATACACGGCTGGCAGGACCGTGGATCCGCCGACTTCTTCGCGCGGCATCTGTCGGTCCAGGCGACGTCAGCTCCCTGACATGGCCGGTGTCAGGCGCAAGCGATTCGTCTTGTGCGGGCTCAGCGATCGTGGAATCGGAATGTTCGCGCTGCCGATGCTCGGCGCGTCGGAGTTCCTCGACCCAGCCGATGACCTGTCCGACCTGACCGAGCTGGTCGCGGTCCTCGACATCGACCACGTCCGGATGGACCGCTTCAACGAACGCACCGGCGTGAAGCTGGCGTCCTACGGGCCCGCCGAATTCGATGCGATGATCGCCGACGCCCGGCCCGACGCCGTCATCGTCGCCAGCCCGGACGCCACGCACGCGCAGTACGCCATCGCCGCGCTACGACACGGCATCGACGTGATCGTGGAGAAGCCGCTCGCGGCCTCCGCCCAGCAGGCACGGGACATCCTGCTCGCGGAGAGTGCCAGCACCGGGACGGTGACCGTCGGGCACAACGTGCGGTACTCCACCAGCCTGCGTCGTATGCGCAACCTCGTGGCCGGCGGCGCGATCGGCCGGGTTGTCGCCGTCGATCTGCTGTGGGGCGTCGACACCTACCACGGTGCCAGCTACTTCCGACGGTGGAATCGTGAGCGCGCGAACTCCGGTGGGCTGTCGGTGCACAAGGCGGTCCATCACCTCGACATGGTGAACTGGATCATCGGCGCGGTTCCGGCCGAGGTGTACTCCGCCGGCGCCCGGAACTTCTACGGCCCCGACAGTCCGCACCGTCCGCACGGCCGCGACGGCGAACAGCTGCCGATCGACGCGGAGCGCCGGCTCAGCCCTTATCACCAACGCTGGCAGGGCGATGCGCTGCCAGCCGCCCAGGACCACTTCGCCGGCCCGTGGCAAGCAATGGGCTATCCGGTCCAGTATCCGCAGGGATCGGACCGCTACATCTTCGACGACTCGATCGACATCGAGGACACCTATTCGACGGTCGTCCGGTTCGCGACAGGTGCGTCGATGAGCTACTCGTTGTGCTTCTCGATGCCGTGGGAAGGGTTCCGGCTCGGCGTCACCGGTACCGCCGGCCGGATCGAGACCGACCAGATCGCCTTCCGTGGCACCGATTCCCCGACGAAAGAGACCGTCCGGTTGTTGCCGCTGTTCGGTGCGCCCGAACTGGTCGAGGTCGAGACGCGTCACGGCGGCCACGGGGGCACCGACCGCCGGATCCGCCGGGACCTCCTGCTCGGAACGTCGGAGCTCTCCACACGGGACGGACTCGATGCGTCGTCGGTGCAGGGCGCGATCGCGGTCGCCACCGGCGAGGCGATGTGGCGGTCGGCGCAGGAGCGCCGGCCGATCTCGATCGTCGACACCCTCGGACTGGACGAACTGCCGACGTGGAACGCGCCGCTCGAGACCCTGCGATTCAGCTCTGCCGGTACCGATACCACCGACGGTCGCTAGAGCGTGTCCGAGCCGGATCGACCCGAAGGACTACCGGACGGCTTCGTTCTGCGCGGCGCCAACGTGGTCACCGACGGCCTCGAACGGGCGCGCGACGTCGTCGTCAGCGGCGGCCTGTGCACGGCGGTCCTCGAGCCCGGCAGTGCCGATCCGTCGCTGCCTGCGGTCGATCTGGGCGGCCACCGGTTGATTCCCGGCATGATCGACCTGCACGTGCACGGTGCCGCCGGACACGAGTTCGTGGAGCTGGCCCCCAGCGTTGTCGACGGGATACTCGCCGAGCTCGGACGGCACGGCGTCACCTCGGTCGTGGCGACGATCTCGTCCGAGCCGATCGGGACCATCGTCGACACCCTGCGGACGTTCGCCAATTCAGCACGATGGACGGCGGACGACGGTGCCCGCGTGCTCGGCGTGCACCTCGAGGGCCCGTACCTGGCTCGGGAACAGCGCGGCGCGCACCGGGCGGCGGTCGTCCGTGCGCCGACCAGCCCCGAGGTCGACGCGATCCTCGCCGACGTGGCCGCGCTGCGGATGGTGACGATCGCTCCGGAACTTCCCGGCGCACTCGATCTCATCGCTTCCCTTGCCGGCCGCGGGGTTGTCGTCTCGATCGGGCACAGCGCGGCGACACCGGCGGACGTGGCGGCCGCGCAGGCGGCCGGCGCCCGGCATTTCACCCACTTGTGGAGCGGGATGAGCAACCTGACCCGCGTTGGGCCGTGGCGACGGCCCGGACTCATCGACACCGCACTGGCGAGCACCGGCATGACCGCCGAGGTGATCGCCGACGGGAAGCATCTGCCGGCGGAGCTCCTCGAGATCGCCCGGTCGTGTTTCGGCCTGCGACTGTGCCTCGTGTCCGACGCGATCATGGGTGCCGGGCTACCGGCGGGCACGGAGTTCGGCCCGCCCGAGCTGAGATGCCGGGTCGAGGACGGCGTCGCCGTGGTCATCGGTGCAGACTCGTTCGCCGGCAGCACCACCCTGCTGGACGGCTCCTTGCGCCACGTCGTCGCCGACTTGGGTTGGGGCCTGGCGGAGTCGGTTCGGATGGTGACCGAGGTGCCGGCCCGCATCATCGGCGAGGGGCATCGGCTCGGTCGTGTCGCGCCCGGATACGCGGCCGACTACGCGGTGCTCGACGCCGACCTCAGCGTGCGGGCGACGATGCGCGACGGCCGCTGGTTACACGACGCGAGCTGACCCGAGCGAAGTCAGCTCGACGTCGGGAACCCGAAGTCCGACCTCGCGTCGCCGGCAATCCCGGATGACGCCTCCGGCCAGCGGATCGTGACGGCCTTGGCGCGCGTGTAGAAGCGGACGCCTTCCTCGCCGTGGATGTGGTGGTCGCCGAACAACGAATCCTTCCAGCCGCCGAAGCTGTGGTACGCCATCGGGACGGGGATGGGCACGTTCACGCCGACCATGCCGACGTGAACGCGGCGGGTGAATTCCCTGGCCGCATAGCCCGACGACGTGAACAGCGCAACGCCGTTCCCGTACTGGTTCGCGTTCACCACCTCGATCGCCTCGGCCATGTCACCCACCCGCAGGACTGTGAGGACAGGACCGAAGATCTCCTCGTCGTAGGACCGCATACCGGCGCGCGCATTGTCGATCAGTGTCGGACCGACGAAGAACCCGTCCTCGTGACCGTCGACCTGGATCTTTCGGCCGTCGACGACGAGCGTTGCGCCCTCGTCGGTGACGGTGTCGATGATCCCGATGATCCGGTCCCGGGACGTCGCCGTGACGACCGGACCCATGTCCGTCGACGCTTCGGACCCGGGTCCGACGCGGACGTCCTCGGCCAGCTTGCGCAACTCCTCGACCAGCGCGTCGGCCACGTTGCCGACGGCCACGACGGCCGAGATCGCCATGCAGCGTTGACCGGCCGACCCGTAGCCGGCCGCGGTGATGTGCCTGGCGGCGAAGGAGATATCGGCATCCGGTGCCACGACGGCGTGGTTCTTCGCACCACCGAGCGCCTGTACGCGCTTCCCGGTGCGGCTGGCCTGCTCGTGCACCGAGCGGGCGATCGGGGTCGAGCCGACGAACGACACCGCGTCCACGTCGGGGTGCGCGAGCAACTGCTCGACGACGCCGGCATCGCCTTGAACGACGTTGAAGACGCCATCGGGCAGCCCGGCCTGCGTCCACAGCTTCGCGATCAGCTCGGACGCGCCCGGGTCGCGCTCGGACGGCTTCAGCACGAACGTGTTTCCGCACGCGATCGCGACCGGGTGCATCCAGCACGGCACCATCACCGGGAAGTTGAACGGGGTGATGCCCACGACCACGCCGACCGGCTGCCGGAAACTCACGGCGTCCACGCCGGTCGACACCTGGTCGTTCACGTCGCCTTTGAGGATCTGCCCGAGCCCGCAGGCGAACTCGATCACCTCGAGCCCGCGCTGCACTTCGCCGGCCGCATCGGGAATCGTCTTGCCGTGCTCACTGCTGACGATCCGGGCGAGCTCGTCGGCATGCGCAGCAACGAGTTCCCGGAAGGCGAAGAGGATCTTCGTACGGGCCGCGATCGACGTGTCGCCCCAGCGAACCGACGCGGCCTTCGCCGCGGCAACTGCCGCATCGACGCCCGCCGGCCCCGCCAGGGCTACCTCGGCCTGGATCGAGCCGGTCGCCGGATCGAAGACGGGTGACCTGGTGTCCGACGACGCCTCGTCGGTCTTGCCGTCGATCCAACTGGCGATACGTCTCATCGGGTCTCCTCGCTGGGGGCCAGCAACGGCCGTTGACTCGTCTTGTCCTTCTGATACTGCTCGTAGGCGGCCTGGGTCGACGCCAGTGTGGAGACCTGCGCAACGGGGACGTCCCACCACGCTCCCCCGTCGGGACCCGGCCGTAGCGGGTCGGTACAGATCTCGATCACCGTCACCGCGTCACCCGCCTTCGCGGCCACCAGCGCCGTACGGAATTCGGCCAGGGTGCCGGCGCGTACGACCTCGGCGCCGAGGCTGGCCGCATTGGCGGCCAGATCGACCGGGAGCGGGCCACCGTCGTGCCGCCCGGTCACCGGGTTGCGATAGCGGTAGGCGGTGGCGAACCGCTGTGAACCGACCGAACCCGACAACGCGCCGATCGACGCGTACCCGTGGTTCTGCACCAGCACGATGGTCAACGGGATCCGCTCGGCCACCGCGGTGACGATCTCGGTCGCCAGCATCAGATACGAGCCGTCCCCGACGAGGACGACGACGTCACGGTCGGGAGCGGCCATCGCCACCCCCATGCCGGCGGCGATCTCGTAACCCATGCAGGAGAACCCGTACTCGACGTGGTACTGCTGCGGATCCCGGGCGCGCCAGAGCGCATGCAAATCGCCGGGCATGCTGCCGGCCGCGTTGATGACGATGTCGGCGTCCGCCAGGACGTCGTTGACGATGCCGAGTACCTCGACCTGCGACGGCAGCGTGTCGGCGCCAGCGAGGGGCGGGGCCTCACCAGGCGGCAGCTGGGACGGATTGCCGGGCCCGGTCAGACGTCCCGCATACGCGTCGTCGGTCAGCGTTGTCCAGCTGGCCATGAGGTCACGGACCTGGTCGTCCAGCTCGGCCGTCGTGTGCCAGCCGCTGAGGCGTTCGGTCAAGCCCCGAAGCGACTGACGCGCGTCACCGGTGACCATCACCGCACCGAGCTTGGCCGCGTCGAACGACGACACGTTCATGTTGACGAACTTGACCTCGGGGTTGGCGAACACCGACCGGCTCGCCGTGGTGAAGTCGGAGTAGCGGGTGCCGATCCCGATGACGACGTCGGCCTGCGCGGCGATGGTGTTCGCCGCGGCGGTACCCGTCGCACCGATAGCTCCGACGGACGCGGCGTGGTTCCACGGCAGGGATCCCTTGCCGGCATGGGTTTCCCCGACCGGGACCCCGGTGGCGTCGACGAACTCCCGCAGCGCTTCGGTGGCACCGGAGTAGGTGACTCCACCACCGGCCACGATCAGCGGCGAGTGCGCCCCGGCGATCAGGGCCGCGGCACGGTCGAGGGCCGCGCTGTCGGCCTGCGGACGGCCGATGTGCCAGACCCGCCGGTCGAACAGCTCGACCGGCCAGTCGTAGGCCTCGGCCTGGACGTCTTGCGGCAGGCAGATCGTGACGGCTCCGGTCTCCGCAGGATCGGTGAGCACCCGCATCGCCGACAGCAGCGACGATGGAAGTTGCTCGGGTCGATAGATCCGGTCGAAGTAACGCGACACCGGCCGAAAGGCGTCGTTCACGCTGACGTCGCCGGTCCGCGGATCCTCGAGTTCCTGAAGGACAGGATTCGCCACCCTGGTGGCAAAGACGTCGCCCGGCAGCAACAGCACCGGCAGCCGGTTGACGGTCGCGAGAGCGGCGCCGGTGATCATGTTCGTCGCGCCCGGGCCGATGGACGAGGTACAGGCCATGGTGGCCAGCCGGTTGCGCATCCGGGTAAATCCGACGGAGGCGTGCACCATTCCCTGCTCGTTGCGGGCCTGATGGAACGGCATCGTCTCGGGGTCGTCGACAGCGGCCTGCAACAGGGCCTGCCCCAGCCCGGCGACATTGCCGTGCCCGAAGATCCCGAAGCAGCCGGCGATGAACCGGGTCGTCTCCCCGTCGCGCTCGCTGAACTGCGCGGCCAGGAACTTCACGACCGCCTGGCCGACGGTCAACCGCTGGGTGGCGCTCATTCGCTGTCTCCTCGATGGTGTGCATCCGGCCCGCTCATCGGCAGCCGCGGATCGACCGGTTGGCCCGCCCAGGTGTCCCGGATCCAGCCACGCTCGGGATCGTCACGGATGAGCCAGGCCCGCTCGGCCGACGGACCGGCCATCACGTTCAGGTAGTACAGGTCGTAACCGGGGCTGGCCATCGACGGCCCGTGCCAGCCGTGCGGCATGACGACCACGTCGCCGCTGCGAACCTCGGCCAGCACGTCGATCGGCCGGTCGTCGGTCCCGTAGACCCGCTGGTAACCGACCCCGGTCGAGTCGGAGCCGGGCTCGCCACCCGAGGGTGCGGAGATCTCGTAGTAGTAGATCTCCTCGAGCACGGACTCCAGGCCGGGGATGTCCTCGTCGTGCTTGTGCGGCGGGTAGGAGGACCAGTTGCCGCCCGGGGTGATCACCTCCACCGCGATGATCCGGTCGGCCTCGAACACACCCGCGGCGGCGAAGTTGTTCACCTGCCGGCTGCACGATCCCGCCCCGCGCAGCTCGACCGGCACCGCGTCAGCAGGCTGATACCGGGCCGGCAGGACGCGTTCGCAGCGTGCACTGGTGACAGCCAGCCGGCCACCGGTCGGCGAGACGACGGAGACGGCGGAGTTCCTGCCCACGTAGACGAAGTCGCTCACCGCGGTGAAGACGCTCGAACGGCCGGCCAGGGTGAAGTCGGACTGACCTTCGGTTGCGACCACGTGCACGGCGACGTCGAGAACCGTCAACGACAGCAGGACGAGCTCCTCCCCGCCGCTCATCAGCTCGACGGCCGTTCCAGGTGACAGCTCGAGCACCCGCAGCCCGCTGTAGGTCCAGCCGGCCATCTCGGGTGTGAGCAGAACGCTCGCACCGTCGGCGGCCAGGCTTCCCGCCGGGAAGTGGTTCATCGGCCCAGCAGCGATGCGGCCGCAGCGACCGCGGCATCGACGTCGCCGTCGGGTGGGAACAGCATCGACCGGCCGACCATCAGGCCGCGCACGGACGGCAGCGCGAGCGCGTCCGCCCAGCCACGGCGCTGCGAGTCCGGATCGTCGTCGACCTCGCCGCCCAGCAGCACGATGGGCAGGCTCGTCGTCGCCGCCACCCGCTCGAAGTCCTTGACCACCGGCAGTTTCAGCCAGGTGTAGGCGGAGGTGTCACCGAGCCCTGCCGCGATGGCGGCCGACTCGACCACCGCGTCGGTGCGCATGTCGTTGGTCAGGCGGCCGCCGACCCGACGCGCGAAGAATGGCTCGACGATCGCCACCGTCTTCGCCGCAGCCAGCCCGCTCACCCACTGCGCCGCGCGTTCGAGCGCGACCGCGCTCGCCGCGTCGTCGCGGTCGATGCGCAGCAGCATCTTGGCACCGTCGAGACCGATACGGGTGACCGAGTCGACGGTCGCACCGGTCAGGCGATCGTCGATCTCGAACGCGGAGGCAGGCAGCCCGCCACGGTTGATCGAACCGAACGCCAGCTTGTTCTCCAGCGCACCGGCCAGCACGAGATCGTCGAGCAGGTCAGGTGCGGCCAGCACGCCGTCGACGCGAGGATTCGTCAACGCCGACGCGAGTCCCTCGAGCAGCCGACCCCGATCCGCCATCGCGAACCGCTCCTCACCGGCCGACAAGGCGCCGCGGGCGACGTGGTCGGCGGCGACGACGAACAGCCGCCCGTCGGCGCCGATGAACGGACGCCGCGCACGTGCCGCCCAGGCACGGGCGATCGCGTCCGGGTCGATCACCCGAGCTTGCAGGATCGTCGCCAGCAGAGCCGAACCGGCGGAGCTCACAGCTCACCGCCCACGAATGCGCGGAGCTGTTCGAGGTCGGGCATCGCCGACGAGCAGGCGAGCTGACCGGCCACGTAGGCGCCGGCGGCGTTGGCCAGCCGGATCGTGCGCTTCAACGGCCATTGCGACAACAGTCCGTGGCACAGCGCGCCGCCGAAGCCGTCGCCTGCCCCCAGTCCGTTGACGACCTCGACCGGCACCGGCTGGACGACGACCCGCTCGGTCGCGGTTCGTGCGAGGGTGCCGGCCGGCCCCTGCTTCACCACGGCCAGCTCGATACCCAGCGCCAGCAGGGCGGTCGCCGCCTCCTCGGGCACCTCGGTACCGACCGCGGCGTTCACCTCGGCCCGGTTCCCGACCGCCACGGTGCAGAACCGCAACGCGTGTTGGTAGATCTCGCGGCATTCGGCGAGGTCGGGCCACAGCTCGGGCCGGTAGTCGAGGTCGATGATCGTGATGCCTCTGCTGGATGGCGAAAGGTGGGCGGCGCGGTACTCGAGTGCGGACAGCGTGGCCGTGCGGCTCGGTTCGACCGACAGCCCGGTCCCGGTCACCCAGAACACATCGGCCGCGGTGAGCGCGTCCAGGTCGAGCTCCTCGAAGCGGATGTCGACGTCGGGCGCGTGCGGGTAACGGTAGAAGTACAAGGGAAAATCGTCCGGCGGGAACAGCTCGCAGAACACGATCGGCGTCGGCAGCCCGGGCACCGCCGTGACGTAACGGTCGTCGACGCCGAAGCCCTGCAGGGCATCGTGGACGAACTGGCCCATCGGGTCCGCCCCGGTGCGGGTGATCAGCGCCACCGAGTGGCCGTACCGGGCGGTGGCGACCGCGACGTTGGTGGGCGAGCCGCCGAGGAACTTGTGGAAGTTCTCGATCTCGTTCAGGGGCACGCCGACCCGGTCGGGGTAGAGGTCGACACCGACGCGGCCCATCGTGAGGAGCTCGAACACCTGCGAGCTCATCGGGCAACGACCGAGGCGAGGTACTCGAGACTGGCGGCCACGTCATGCAACGGCCCCTCGCCGGGCGCGGGATCCTCGTGCAGCACGGTGTCCTGCTCGAGGACGTACCAGCCGGTGTAGCCGGCCGCTTCGAGGGAGCCGACGATCGCGGCGACATCGACGTCACCACGCCCGAGCGGCTGGTACAGCCCGACCCTCACCGCATCGGTGTAGGTCAGGTCTCCGGCCCGTACCTGTCTGGCCAGCCCGGTGTCGACGTCCTTGAGGTGCACGTGCGCGATCCGTTGCGGGTAACGCCGGGCGAGGGCGACCGGGTCGGCACCCCCGACGAGCAGGTGGCCGGTGTCGAGGCACAAGCCGATCCTGCAACCGCCGAGTACGCGGGAGACGTCGTCGGCGTTCTCGACCATCGTCCCGACGTGCGGATGCAGCGTCGCGGTGATGCCGGCCTCGGCAGCCACCTCGCCGGCGAGGTCGAGCCGCACCAGCAGGCGGGCCCAGCCGGCCTCGTCGAGCGTCGGACGGGTGTCATAGCCGTCGAGCCCGGTGTCGGCGGCCAGCACGAGGGTTCCGGCCGACAGCGCGGTGAAGTGCGTGAGGCGGGCCCGGACGCCTTCGGTGACGACGTCGCCGGCGCTGCCGTCGGCCGGGCCGTCCGCATGCAGGACGACGGGGACGAAGCCGCCCACGCAGGTCAGTCCGGCGACCAGGAGTTCGGTCGACGCGGCCACCGGATCCGCGGGGAGAAAGCCGTCGGGGCCGAGTTCGGTGGCGACGATCCCTAGTTCGGCCATCTCCCGCAGCACCCGCTCGACCGGCATCTGGTGGCCCCAGCCAGGCACCTCGCAGACACCCCACGAGATCGGGGCGCCGGCCACCCGGCCGGTCAGCGGGCCGAGATCCGCGCGCGAGGTCATACGCCGACCTCGGTCATCGCCACGAGGCGCCCCTCGTCCTTCGACAGCTGCGCCGCTTCGGCGATGAGCAGCGCAGCCAGGGCGTCGGCACCCGAGCACGGGCTCGGCGCACGGCCCGCTGCGACATCGCAGAACGCGGCCAGTTCGGCGCGGTACGCGATGACGAACCGTTGGGTGAAGTGCGGGTAGCCGGTGCCCGCCGGCCAGCTGACGCCCGCCTCGAGGCTACGGACGGGGGTGGCCTCGTCGAGCCCGACGGACACGGTCCCGTCGCTGCCGTGCACCTCCATGCGGACGTCGTAGCCGGCGCCGTTGTAGCGGGTGGCGCCGACGAACACCTGGGTGCCGTCGTCGAGCGTGAGCAGAGACGTTGCGGTGTCGACGTCGCCGGCGTCGGCGAAGAACGTGGCTCCGCGATTGGCGCCCTGGGAGAACACCGAGACGACCTCCCGGCCGGTGACCCACCGGACGACGTCGAAGTCGTGCACGTTGCAGTCACGGAAGATGCCGCCGGAGTTCGGGATGTAGTCCGCGTGCGGCGGGGCGGCGTCGTAGGTGCACGCCCAGATCGAGTGCAGCCAGCCGAGCTCGCCGGACGACACGGCCGCTCGCGCGGCGGCGTAGCCGGGGTCGAAGCGGCGCTGGAACCCGACATGCAACGCGACACCGGCTGCCTCGAGGGTGGAAATGACGGCCTTCGTGCCGGCAACGTCGGACGCCAGGGGTTTTTCGCAGAACACCGGGACGCCGACGGCGGCCGCGCGGGTCAGGAGCGCCGCGTGCTCCGACGTCGGCGCGGCGATCACCAGGCCGTCCAGGTCCGAGTCGAGCAACGCGTCCACCGAGGGGGCGGTCCTCAGTCCGTGCGTGGCGGCCAGATCCTTGGCACGTGCCTCGTCGAGGTCGGTCACGATCGTCTCGCCGACCTCGGGCAGGGTCGCCAGGTTGGCGGCGTGGACGGTTCCGATCCGCCCCGCACCGATCAGGCCGATACGCATCGCGGTCTCCTCGAGGTTTCGTCTGCTGTGTCGGCGCTCCGGCGGCTCGGCCGATCCTGGCCGGCGACCTGAACCGGCAGCGCATCGTCCAGTCTGGTCAGGGCGCGACGCAGGTGTCAAACCTTTGTCAGGACAAAGTCTGCCACCGGCCCTCACGAGTCCGGTTGATCACCCCGCCGGCCGGATCGTCCTCCGCTCAGCCGCTAGCGTGCCGCTATGGCATCGGAGCCCGGAGACCCGGCGACGACCGCGTTCGACGCTGCCGCCGAACTGCACATCGACCGGGACAGCGACGTGCCCCTGCACGTTCAGATCGCCCGCCAGCTCGAGCAGGCGATCGTGTCCGGACGCCTGCCGCCGGGAGAACGGTTCCCGAACGAGCTCGATCTCGTCGACGACCTCGGGCTCTCCCGGCCGACCCTGCGGCAGGCGATCGCGTACCTCGTCGAGCGGGGGCTGGTGGTGCGCAAGCGCGGCGTGGGAACCCAGGTGGTGATGGCCCAGGTCCGGCGTCCGCTGCAGCTCTCGAGCCTTCACGACGACCTCAGCGCCGCCGGCCAGCGGCCGACCACCCTCGTGCTCGGGGTGGACACCGTCGGATGCGACGACGTCGTCGCCGTCGCCCTCGGGCTGACAGGAGGTGAGCCGGTGGTGCGGCTCCGTCGGCTCCGGTCGGCCGGCGGAGAGCCGATCGCGGTGATGACGAACTACCTGCCGATCGGGATCGCAGAATTCGACGAGCCGTCGCTTTGGCAGTTCGGGCTCTACGCGCTCCTGCGCCGGGCCGGCGTCCATCTTCGCGTCGCCAACCAGACCATCGGCGCCGCTATCGCCGACGGCACCCAGGCGGCGCTCCTGCACGAGCCGGCCGGCGCGGCCCTGCTCACCATGACCCGCACGGCTTTCGACGACACCGGCGCCGCGGTCGAGCACGGGCGCCACGTCTATCGCGCCAGCCGCTACAGCGTCGAACTCACACTCGTCGAGCGCTGATCGACGACGCAGGACGCGGCCGTCGGCGCACCCGCCGGAACAGGCCGGCGTTCTGCCGGGCCAGATCGGCGGCACCGACCATCCCGGCGTCCGGTCCGAGAGTGGCTTTGAGGATGCGTGCCTCGGGCCGGAATCCGCGCCCGGCGAGCGCATGCCGGAAGGTGTTGCGGGCCGGCCCGAGGAACAGGTCACCGGCCTCGCACACGCCGCCGCCGACGACGAAGGTCCCCGGGTCGAGCGCCGAGGCGAGGTTGGCCAGCCCGAGTCCGAGCCAGTGGCCGATCTCACCGAGCAGTTCGATCGCCAGCGGGTCGCCGTCCTTCGCGGCCTGGGTCACCAGCGGCCCGGTCAGCCCGGCCGGGTCGCCCCCTGCACGACGAAGCAGCTCGCTTGCCACCGGTGAGCGGACCTCGCACAGCTCGCGCGCCTCCCGGACGAGAGCGTTCCCGCTGGCGTACTGCTCCCAGCAGCCGCGGTTCCCGCACTCGCACCGACGCCCGTCGGGGACGATCGTCATGTGGCCGTACTCACCGGCGATGCCGAACCGGCCGCGCTGCAGGTCACCGTGCAGGACGAATGCACCCCCGATGCCGGTTCCCAGCGTCACGCAGACCAGGTGCGTCTCGCCTTGCGCCGCACCGAACCGCCACTCCGCCCAAGCGGCCGCGTTCGCGTCGTTCTCGACCACCACGGGGAGCCGGACTCGACGTCGCACCGCTTCCTGCAGCGGCTCGTGCCGCCAGGCCAGGTGCGGGGAGAACAGCACCGACGCCCCGGTGACGTCGATCCAGCCGGCCGCGCCGATGCCGATGGCGCTGACGTCGTAGCGGGAGCGCAGCTCGGACACCACCTCGGCGATCGTGTCCTCGGTCGCACGCGCCGACGTGCCGGGGGTGTCGCGGCGGATCTTCTCGATGACGTTGCCGTCCGGGTCGACGACCCCGGCTGCGACCTTCGTGCCGCCGATATCGACACCGATGGTGAGTGCGTTGACGAGAGCCATCGGGGTGCTCAGGCGATCCGGGCGAGGTCACCGGCGCCGACGATGCCGGCGAGTGCGAGGCTGGCCCGTTCGATCGCCAGCACCGGCCGGTAGCCGCGGCCGGTGAGCTGACGCCCGAACGCCTCGCGCGCCGGAGCGAGAAGCAGCTCGCCCGCCTCGGCGACGCCCCCGGCGACGACGACCAGCGCAGGGTCGAGCACCGCGGTACAGCTCGCGATCCCTTCGCCGAGCCACTTCCCGAGCTCCTCGAGCAGCTCGACCGCGGCCGGGTCGTCGTGAGTGGCCGCCTCGGTCACCATCCCGCCGGTGATCGCCGCCTCGTCGCCACCGGCCAGGTCCAGGATCGCGCCCGCCTTCGGCGACCCGCTCGCGGCCAGCGCCCGAGCCTCACGCACGAGCGCGGTTCCGCTGGCGTAGACCTCCCAGCAACCCCGGTTCCCGCAGCCGCAGCGGTGACCGTCCGGCACCACCCGCATGTGCCCGACCTCGCCGCCGATGCCGAACGCACCACGGAAGAGCTCGCCGTTGGCGACGATGCCGCCGCCGAGACCGGTGCCCACGGTGACCATCAGCATGTCGTCGACGTCCCGGCCCGTGCCGAAGACGAACTCTCCCCAGGCGGCCGCGTTCGCGTCGTTCTCCACTACCACCGGCAGGCCGATCTGGGTCGCGACCAGGTCGCGTAGCGGCGTGTTGCGCCAGACGAGGTTCGGGGCGAACAGCACAGTCGAACGGGCCGCGTCGATGTATCCGGCCGCGGCGATGCCCACCGCGGCCACCCGCTCGCCGCCGACCGCCCGGAGTTCCTTGGTGAGGTCGACGATGGCCGAGACGATGCTCTCGGTGGTGGTGTCGGGTGTCTCCACCCGGCTGGTGTGCACGACGTTGCCGGCACGATCCACCAGCCCACCGGCGATCTTCGTGCCGCCGACGTCCAGGCCGATGGTCAGGGCGTCGCCGTAGCGGCGCTCCGGTGTGTTCGTCATGGGGTGTCCCGCTCGCTCTCGTCCGCCGACGGGCGGCGGTCTGGGGTCTGGTCTGGGGTCTGGTCTGATGGTGGTCTGATGTCGAGGTCCGCCATCGTGGGTCGCCCCGTCGCGGTCCGCGATCTCCGACACGGTATCGGCCCGCGGGAACCGTGGGAGACAGCGTGTGACCTGCACCACCCGCCCGGTACGGTTCGACCCTGAAGCTCGTCCCTGCCGATGATGATCGACCGCCGCAGGCCTCGTCCCAGCCGGATCGACACCGAAGGATCCTCGACCGTGCGCGAATTCAGCAATCCCGGCAGCACCCCGCTGGTCGTCGACGACTCGACGACGCTCACCTCCGCGATCGTCGCGAATGCGACCGACACGCCGAACCGTGCCGTGCTCGCGCGGTTGGTCGACGGCATCTGGGTCGACGTCACCGCGCGTCAGTTCCACGACGAGGTGGTCGGCGTCGCCAAGGGCCTGGTGGCGGCCGGTGTCCAACCGGGTGCGCGGATCGCACTGCTGTCACGCACCCGGTACGAGTGGACGCTGCTCGACTACGCGATCTGGTACGCGGGTGCGGTCACGGTGCCGGTGTACGAGACGTCCTCGCCCGATCAGATCAAGTGGATCCTCGCCGACGCCGAGTGCGTGTTCGCCATCGTCGAGGCACCCGAGCACGCGGCGTCGGTCGACAAGATCCGCGTCGACGTCCCCGCGTTGCTCGACGTGCTCGTCATCGACGACGGCGCGGTCGACTCGCTCACCAAGCGCGGCATCTCGGTCTCCCCGGATGACCTCGAAGCCCGCCGCAGCATGGCGAGGGCAGGCGACGTCGCGACGATCATCTACACGTCCGGGACGACCGGCCGGCCCAAGGGCTGCCTGCTCACCCACCGCAACTTCATCGACGAACTGACCGCCTGCATGCAGCAACTGCCGGCCCTGTTCGCCCCGGGCGCGTCGACGCTGCTGTTCCTCCCGCTGGCGCACGTGTTCGCCCGCATCCTCGAGGTGGCCACGATGATGGCCGGTCTCCGGCTGGGACACTCCCCGTCCATCGCCACCGTCGGCGCCGACCTGGCCGCGTTCAAGCCGACGTTCATCCTCGGCGCGCCGCGGGTCTTCGAGAAGGTCTACAACACCGCGTCGAACACCGCCACCGGCGACGGGAAAGGCCGGATCTTCGCCATCGCGGCCGACGTCGCCATCGCCTACAGCACGGCCCTGACCGAGAATCGCAAGCCCGGGTTGAGCCTTCGGGCCAGGCACGCACTGTTCGACCGGCTCGTGTACTCGAAGTTCCGGGCGGCCCTGGGCGGACGGCTGCGATTCGCGATCTCCGGCAGCGCTCCGTTGGCGGCCCGCACCGCGCATTTCTACATGGGCGTCGGCGTCGAGATCATCGAAGGCTGGGGGCTGACCGAGACGACCGCGGCGGCCGCGGTCAACATGGTCGGCGCGACGAAGATCGGCACCGTCGGACGGGTCCTGCCATGGACGACCGTGCGGGTCGAGGACGACGGCGAACTGGTGGTCAAGGGGCCTCAGATCTTCGCGGGTTACCTGGGCAACCAGGACGCCACCGACGCGGTACTCAGCCCGGACGGGTGGTTCCGCACCGGCGATCTCGGCAGCATCGATGACGACGGCTACGTGACCATCACCGGCCGCAAGAAGGAGATCATCGTCACCGCGGCGGGCAAGAACGTCTCGCCGTCGCAGTTAGAGGAGATCATCGGGAATCATCCGCTCGTGAACGCGGCGATGGTGGTCGGCGACCAACGACCGTTCATCGCGGCGCTGGTCACCCTCGATCCCGAGGGCGTGGGCTTCTGGCGCGACCAGCATCAGAAGACCGGCGAGTTGAGCGAGCTGACCACCGACCCCGACCTCCGTGCCGAGATCGCGTCCGCGATCGAGGAGGCGAACTCGACCGTGTCGCGCGCCGAGTCGATCCGCAAGTTCGAGATCCTGCCGGTCGAGTGGTCCGTCGAGGGCGGCCAGCTGACACCGAGCTTCAAGCTCAAGCGCCGGGTGGTGCTGGCGGAGTGCGCCGATGCGATCGAGCGGCTCTACGTCGACACCCGCGGCCGGCGCGACTGACGACCTCGCGTCGATCAGCCCGAGCAGCGGCCTCAGAGGTCCAGCAGCCCGGCGACGGTGTCGTGCACGTGCCGCCAGGTCCAGTCACGTTCGACCCACGTGCGGCCCGCCCGACCCATCTCCGCGGCCCGGACCGGGTTGCCGAGCAGGTCGATCGCCGACGCCGCCACCGCGCGCACGTCGTTCGGGTCGACGACGACGCCGGTGATCCCGTCGCGCACGGTGTCCACAGCACCGCCGGATCGTCCGACGATCACCGGCAGCCCGCACGCCGACGCCTCCAGGAACACGATTCCCAGACCCTCGACCTCCAGGCCGGCGTGACGGTCACGGCACGGTGAGGCGAACACGTCGGCGGCCGCGAAGAAGCCCGGCGTCTGTGCGTGCGGAACTCCCCCGGTGAAGACGATGCAGTTGGCCACGCCGAGCCGCTCCGCCGACGAGCGCAACGATCTGTCGTCGCCGGGACCGGTGATGACGAGCCGGGCGGCCGGGAGCGCAGCGACGACCTCGGGCCATGCGGCAACGAGCGTGTCCTGGCCCTTGCGGGGCGTCAACCGGCCGACACAGATCAGTACCGGGGCGTCGGCCTCGATCCCCCACGTCGTTCGCACACGTCGGCGATCCTCGTCGTCACCGGTCGCAGCCGGCCGGAACACCGCCGTATCCACCCCCGGCGGCATCCGCACCATCCGCTGTGCCGCGGCCGGGGTCAGTGCACCGGCGATGACCCGGCGGGTGTAGTCGCCCAGGTACGTCAGCGCATCGCAGCCGTCCCCGATCCGACGCAGCGCCCGCCGAGCTGCCGGCACCCGCGCCCACCAGAGCTCATGGCCGTGGGTGATTGCGATGATGCGCTCCGCGCCGGCCGCGCGCAGCGGCGCAGCGAGCAGCCCGAGCGGAGCAGCGGCACCGAAGATCACCCGATCGCAGCCCTGTTCGGCGCACGCGGCGACCACGCGTCGCCGCACCGACGGTGACGGGACGAGCATCGAGGTGGGGTCGCGCAGGACCGGGTACGGCAACCGGGCGTCGTACCGCTCCTGACCAAGCGTGCGTGACGTGTAGACGACGATCTGACCGGCAGGCAGACCACCGGCGATCGTCGCGACAAAGGTCTCGATGCCACCCTGCCGCGGCGGGAAGTCATTGGTGACGATCATGACCCGGTTCATCGGCGCCAGTCTGTCAGCCGGGCCAGCCAGCGCCGGCGCAGCGCCGCCGCATCGACGCCGACCGGCCACGATCCGGTCGGGAGTAGGGCGGAGGGGACCGACCAGGTCCGGTACCACGAGATGAGGTGCGCGTCGCCGAGTTGATCGGCGATCAGCGCGACGGCGACCCAGGACACGTCGTAGGCGGTATCGGGAACGGCGGCGTCGAAGTCGGCGTCGGACGGGAAGTCGGTGGGCATCCGGGCCTCCCGCACCCTCGTGCGGGCAGACGCTTCGAGCGCGGCAGCCAGTCCGAGGCTCTTGGCCGAGACGTATTCGGCCAATCCTTCGCGCAGCCACCTGGGCGCCCGGTCGGAGTCGGCACCGGCCTGGGTTGCACAGAGATCGGCGATCACGTGTACGCATTCGTGCGTGATCACGCTCGCCGCGACGGCAGCACCCGAGCGCAGCAGACCGGGAGCGAGGACGATGGTGAGCGGGCCGCGGCCCAGTCGGACGCTGGTGCCGACGGCAGCGCCGGCGGTCCCGGTCATCGCGCCGAATCCTGCGGCGTCCCGTGCGACCACGATCGCGGCGCCCGGCGTCGTCGGCGGTGACGACCAGCCGTTCAGTACCCGTGCGAGCGAGGCGCGGCCCAGTAGAGCGAGGTCGGCGGCGTCCCGGCCGGGAGCGACCACCAGCACCGGCCCGTCGCGAACCACGGCTGGTGCAGGCGAGCCCCGCCAGAACGCCGCACCGGCTGGGACGTCGGTGGCTCGCTGGTCGACGAGTAGGAAGCTCCAGTCGACGTCGAGACCCGCGGGCAGGGTCGTGACGAGCCGCTCGATCGGGGGTTGACGAGCGGTGGTGGCGATCGAGTAGGTGGTGGGCGCGAGCGCCACGATGGTGTCATAGACGCCGCCGGCCGCATCGCGTTCGGCAGCGTTGCTCACACCGCACGCGTCGACGTAGTCGTCCCGATTGCGGTTGCGGACGCCGATGACCTGTCCACGCGGCGACCAGGCGACGGCGGAGGACGCACCACAGCCGGCCACGAACGAAGCGAGCGCTGCCAGGCTCGTAAGCCTCAGCAGCGCTCGCCGATCCGACATCGGATGCCGTTCTCGTTCGGTTCGGTGGGTCAGCCCGGGCGAACGGCCCCGGCGAAAGGCATGTACTTCATCGGAAGGTACTCCACGCCCGTGCCCGGCCGGGCCGCGTGGATGACCAGACCGTTCCCGACGTAGATGCCGACGTGGTGCATGCCGCCGTAGAACATCACCAGGTCGCCCGGCTGCAGATCTGCCTGGGAAACCTTGTGCGCGACGACGTTGTACTGCTCCTGCGCGGAGTGCGGGAGCGAAACGCCGGCTGCACGCCACGCCATCATCGTCAGTCCCGAGCAGTCCCACGAGCCGGGACCGGCGGCACCGAAGACGTACGGCTTACCGAGCTGTGCCCGCGCGAAGGCAAGCACCGTTGCCGCGCGGCCGGAGGCGGGGGCGGGGGCGGGGGCGGGGGCGCTGCCACCGGTCGGTGCCGGCGTCGTGTCGGAGGGGCCGGTCTTGGCCGGTGCGGGGCCGGGCTTGGCCGGTGCGGGGCCGGTCTTGGCCGGTGTAGGGCCGGTCTTGGCCGGTGCGGGGCCGGTCTGTGCCGGTGCGGGGCCGGTCTGTGCCGGCGTGCGGACGGCATCCCGGCTGGCTCGCACAGCCGCGGCGGCACGCTTGGCAATGGCCGCGTCGATGGCGGCGAGGCGCGCCTTCTCGGCAGCGGTGAGCCGAGCCAGCAGCGCGCGCGAGGCGGCGAGTTTCTGGTCGGCGACGGTGCGATCGGCCAGCGCGCGGTGCTGCGCGTCGGTAAGCCTGGCCTGCTCGGCGTTGACCGCGGACTGCTTCTCGGCGAGCACCTTCTGCTGCGAGCGGAGGGCCGTCAGCGTGGCGCCCTGCTGGTCGGTCAGCGAGGCGGTCGCACTCATGCGCGTCAGGAAGTCGTCGGGTTCGGAGGCGAGAAGCAGCTGGACGGTGGTGTCCATGCCGTCGGAGCGGTACTGGGCGGAGGCGAACTGGCCGACCCTGGAGCGCAGGGCGGAGACGGCCGCCTGCTGGCTGGTGACGTCACTCTGCAGGGCGGCGACGCGAGACCCGATGGTCGTGAGTTCGTCACCGATCGCGTTGGCGCTCTCGGTCGCGATCTCGGCGTCGTTCTGCAGAGCGTCGACCTGCGCGCTCACCTGATCGATCGTCAGCGATGCGGGTTGGGGGTCAGCTCGACTCGCACCCGGTATCAGGGTGGCGAACGAAACAGTCAGGGAAAAACTGACAGCGATGAGGGCACGCGTCGCGCGCCTCCGGCCGGTCTCCACGAACGGTCGGTTCCTTTCTTCCTCGACGCTTACCAGGTGAGCTGACGGATTCGGGCCGGAAGTCGCCCTACCTCGCCTCAGCCGATGACCGGCCCTGGCGACGATTCACCCCAGAACTGCTAGTGGTTCCCCGGTTCCGGATGTGGGTGATCCGGACTCAGCGTGGTCTTCGCGCCCGTCAGTTGACCGGCCGTCCAGAAACCTCTCACACGATATAGGCCCGGCTGCGGATCCGCCCTACCTCGGGTGCCGAAGATGTGACACAGGTCGCAGCTCATATGGCGCTTCTGCGCCTTCGCGTGCCCGCCTGCATCCGCAACGGCGGCACCAGTCCGGAGTCGGCCAGCACGGCGAGCGCGGACTGCTCGTCGTCGCTGATGACCACGCCGTCAGGCGCGCAGCCCAACAGAACCGTGACCACGCAGTCGCCGCAGCCGCGACCACGAACCTCGCACGTGTCGCAGTCGATGTGCATGCCGTCGTTGCTGGGGTCTCTGCCACCTGGCTGCCCGTTACCGATGGGCTGCCCGTTACCGATGGGCTGCCCGTTACCGATGGGCTGCCCGTTTCCGATGGGCTTGTCGTGACTGGTGTGAATGTTGTTATTGATGTGCATGTTGGTATTGGTGTGCATGTTCGTATTGGTGTGCATGGTGGGTCCTCCGTGGCTGATGGAGCTCGTACCGGGAACGCTAGGTGCGAGGTCCGACAGTTCGTCCCAGCCGACGAGCAGACCCATCCGAAGCCGGGCCGATGGCCACTCGGAGGAGGTGGCTGTGGTGGCGCTCGGAGGAACACCGCCGCGCCGACGACGGATTGTCGGTGCCGGGTGCGATGGTCGGTTGGTGGTCATGACCGGACGTGCCGTCAGTCCCGGGCTGGGTGAATCAGCCCAGGACGATCCGGCGTCGCGTCATCCGGGCGCGTACCGCCAGCCCACGTTCGACGAGTTGGGCACACCACTCGTGCAGACCACCTTCTGCGTGGTCGACCTCGAGACCACCGGCGGGTCGCCCGTCGGAGGCGCGGGCATCACCGAGATCGGCGCCGTCCGGGTCTGTGGCGGCGTCGTCACCGGTGAGTTCCAGACGCTCGTCAACCCGCGCGAGCCGGTTCCCGCGTTCATCGCCGTCCTCACCGGCATCACCACCGAGATGGTCGCGGGCTCGCCCCGCATCGCACCCGTTCTCGCCGCGTTCTTCGAGTTCGCCCGCGGCTGCGTACTCGTCGCACACAACGCCCCCTTCGACGTCGGCTTCCTCAAGGCCGCGGCCGGCGCCTCGCAGATCCCGTGGCCCGGCTTCGGCGTCGTCGACACCGCCGTCCTCGCGCGCAGGGTGCTGACGCGCGACGAGGTGCCCAACTGCAAGCTCTCAACGCTGGCCCCGTTCTTCCGGGCGACGACGATGCCCGAGCACCGCGCCCTGGCCGACGCCCGCGCCACCGTCGATGTCCTTCACGGGCTGTTCGAGCGACTCGGCCCGCTGGGCGTGCACACCCTCGAGGAACTCGCCACCTACAACGCACGCGTGTCCTCGGTCCAACGACGCAAGCGGCACCTCGCCGAGAAGCTGCCGACCGACCCCGGCGTCTACATGTTCACCGACGCATCGCAGCACGTCCTCTACATCGGCACGTCCGGCAACCTGCGCCGACGGGTCCGGTCGTATTTCACCGGATCCGAAACACGCAGCCGGATGGGCGAGATGGTCGGCCTGGCCCAGGACGTCACCGGCATCGCCTGCGCGACCCGGCTCGAGGCCCAGGCACGTGAACTCCGCCTGATCGCCGCCCACAAGCCGCGCTACAACAAGCGGTCGAAGTTCCCCGAGAAGCTGGTCTGGCTCAAGCTGACGGTCGAGCCGTTCCCACGGCTGTCGGTGGTCCGCGCAGTCGTCGACGACGGCGCCTCCTACCTGGGGCCGTTCGGCTCCAGGACAACCGCCGAAACCGTCGCGACAGCCATCCACGAGGCGAGCAAGCTCCGGCAGTGCACGCCGCGGCTGTCCCGGCATCCCGCCAGCACCGCATGTGCGCTGGCTCAGATGGACCGCTGCCTCGCGCCCTGCGATGGGCGCGTCGCCATGGAGATCTACGCGAGCGAGGTCGACGCCGTTGCCGCGGCGATGGCGCGTGACCCGCGCAACCTCGTGATGACCCTCCTCGCCCGCATCCGCCGGCTCGCCGGCCAGGACCGGTTCGAGGAGGCCGGCACCCATCGCGACCGGATGACGGCGTTCGTCGAGGCGGCGGCCCGTACTCAGCGGTTACGGGCGATCTCCGGCTGCCCGCAGATCGTCGCAGCGAAGCGTCTCGACGCCGGCGGTTGGGAGATCCACGTGATACGGCACGGTCGGCTGGCCGCAGCGGGGCGCACGCTTCCCGGTGAACCGCCGATGCCCGTGATCGACACGCTCATGAGCTCGGCCGAGACCGTCACGCCCCCGGTTCCACCGACCCCGGCCGGCACCGTCGAAGAGGCCGAACTCATCCTCCGCTGGCTAGACCAGCCGGGTGTACGTCTGGTCGAGGTCGACGGTGAGTGGTCGTGCCCGGTCACCGGCGCCGCCTCGCTCTCCGGGTGGATCGAGCGGGCCTACGCTGGCGACGAGATCCTGGCCTACTCGTCCGGCCATCAGTCACGCCCGCCGGCACGCCCGTAGTCCGTGAGGGTCGCCGACCCGCAGCCAGCACAGGAGATACCGCGTGATCACCGCGATCGTGTTCGTCCAGGCCGACGTGGCCCGCATCCCGGAGGTGGCCGCCGCCATCGCCGACCTGCCCGGCGTCACCGAGGTGTACTCCGTCACCGGCACCATCGATCTCATCGCATTGGTGCGGGTCCGTGACCACGACGCGATCGCACAGGTCGTCGCCGACCAGCTGAACAAGGTGCCCGGTGTCGTCGACACGGAGACGCACATCGCTTTCAAGGCCTACTCACGTCACGACCTCGACGCCGCGTTCAACCTGGGTCTCGAATCCTGAACCCGGCGCCTGAGCGCGCTAATCCCCCGGCGCGACCGCCCGGCGTGTGGGACTCTGGTCCCGTGGAACTCCTCCAGTCGAGCAAGCTGTCCGACGTCTGTTACGACATCCGTGGCCCCGTGCTGGAGGAGGCCAAGCGGCTCGAGGCCTCCGGTCGTTCGATCCTCAAGCTCAACATCGGCAACCCGGCCGCGTTCGGACTGGTTCCGCCGGACGAACTGATGGTCGACCTCGTCAGCAACCTCCCGGGCGCCACCGGGTACAGCGACTCCCAGGGCATCCTCTCCGCCCGGGTCGCGGTCGCCCAGCACTACCAGGAGCAGGGTGTGCTGGGCGCGCGTGCCGAACACATCTGGCTCGGTAACGGCGTCAGCGAGCTCATCGTGATGGCCATGCAGGCGCTCCTCAACGACGGTGACGAGGTCCTCATCCCGGCGCCGGACTACCCACTCTGGACGGCGGCGGTCACATTGTCGGGCGGCCGTGCGGTGCATTACCGCTGCGACGAGTCCAACGGCTGGATGCCCGATATCGACGACATCCGCGCCAAGGCCGGTCCCGCGACGAAGGCGATCGTCGTCATCAACCCGAACAACCCGACCGGCGCCGTCTACTCGCGTGAACTGCTCGAGGAGATCCTCCAGGTGGCCCGCGAGCACTCGCTGGTCCTGTGCAGCGACGAGATCTACGACAAGATCCTCTACGACGGTTCCGTCCATCACGCGATGTCAACGCTGTCCGACGACGTCTTCACCCTCACCTTCAACGGCCTGTCCAAGGCCTACCGCGCCGCCGGCTTCCGGTCCGGCTGGCTCCTGACCAGCGGGCCGCGCGAGCACGCGCGCAGCTACCTCGAGGGGCTGTCCATCCTCGCGAACATGCGGCTGTGCGCCAACGTCCCCGGCCAGCACGTGATCCAGGCCGCGCTCGGCGGGCACCAGAGTGTCGTCGACCTCGTTCTGCCGGGCGGGCGGCTGCGCGAGCAGCGTGACGCCGCGCTCGTCGCTCTCGACCGGATCCCCGGTGTCACCTGCGTGAAGCCGGCCGGTGCGCTCTATCTCTTCCCCCGCCTCGACCCGGAGGTTTATCCGATCGTCGACGACGAGGCCTTCGTGATGGATCTCCTCAAGGCCAAGCACGTCCTGGTGGTGCAGGGCACCGGCTTCAACTGGTTCGCCTCCGACCACTTCCGGATCGTGACGCTCCCGCGTGTCGACGAGCTGACCGACGCCATCGATCGCATCGGCGACTTCCTGTCCAGCTACGACCCGCCGCGGTCGGCTCTCGCACTGGGCTGATCGACCGGCCGGTCGCACTGTCGTCGGACGGGAGGAGTCCGCACCGGGCACGACGACGGCGACGACTGGTCCGGTTTGCGTATCCTCTGGCGCATGGCTGCTGCCCCCGGTTGGTATCCCGACCCGAGCGGCATCCCGAATGCCTTCCGATGGTGGGACGGCGGTTCGTGGACGACATCGATCAGTGCGTCCGCTCACGCACCCGGTCCGATCAACGCGCAGCCCGCCGGCGGTCCGGCCGACCGGCAACAGGCGGCCCAGACCGGCCAGCCGGGTCCGGGCCAGCAGCCGGACTCGCAGCCGCCGGCCGGACAGTCCAACGCCGGTGGCGGACCAGCTGACCCCAGGCACCCGGGGCCTGACTTCGAACCGGCTCCGTGGACGCGGATCGAGACCGCGCCGCAGGCGTACGCGCCGATGCCCCCGGTGGCGGCGACCGGCGTGAAGCCGTGGAAGATCGCGGTCCTGTTCGCGTCCGTGCTGGCGGTGGTACTCGTTGCCGGCGGCATCTACCTGGCCCTGCGCAAGAGTGGCGACCCGACCCCGCCGACCGCGTCGCCGCAGCCGACCCAGCCGCAGTTCGCGCCGACCCCGCAGCCGAGCCTCACCCCACAGCCCACGGAAACACCTCAGTCGCCGCAGCCGACGCAGAGCCCGCAGCCCAGCCAGACGCCTCAGAGCCCGCAGCCCAGCCAGACTCCGCCGCCTACCCTGACACCGCAGCCGAGCCAGACACCTCAGCCGTCCCAGACGCCGCAGGCGAGTCAGGCGCATCTGGTCTACACCGCACCCGGCGGAGCGTGGGCACAGCAGCTGACGCCGATGCTCCCGACCACACAGTCCGGGCCCATTCCGCAGTACCAGGGCTACGCCCAGACCACTCAGGCCGGCTTCGCCGACGGTCACGACTGGGTCGCCATGATGGACTCGCTCATCCCCCGGCCGGAGTGGGGTGTCGAGAAGAACCAGAAGACCGGCCTCGAGGCCCTGTCGAAGTGGTATCAGGCGTCCAGCTTCAATGGTGCCGCGCTCACCTCGACGACGGTCGTGAGCAAGAAGGTGACGGTCGACGGCAAGAGCGGCTGGATCCTCCAGCAGCACTACACCTACGACATCCCCGGTCTGATCTCGAAGGGCGAGACCGGCACCTTCGTCTCCGTTCAGACCGGCAAGAACACCGCAGCCGTCTTCCTGGCGTCGATCCCGGACACGAACAAGGATCTGCAGACCGACGTCGACGCGGCGATCAAGACCCTGAAGATCCAGCCGTAGCGATCGGCGGGACCGCCGCTACCCACGCCGCCAGGATCCGTGCGGCAGCACCGGAGTCGATCGACTCGACCGCCCGCTCGTGCCCGTCCCGCAGCCGGTCGACCAACGGTGCGTCACTCGGCGTCGCGGCCGCGATGGCGGCGGCCGCGTTCAGCAGGGCGACGTCGCGGACCGGTCCGGTCTCACCACCGAGGTAGCGATGCACCATCTCCGCATTCTCGGCGGGGCCACCCCCGCGCAGCGCGGCCGCCTCGACCTGCGCGATCCCGAGCGAGCGCGGGTCGAACGCCTCGGTGCGGACGAGGCCGTCGCCGACGACATGGACCGTCGAGGTCGTGGTGGTCGTGAGCTCGTCCAGGCCGTCGTCGCCGCGGAACACCAGCGCCTGCGTCCCCCGCTTCGCCAGCACACCGGCGACAATCCCGGCGATACGGGCGTCTGCCACGCCGACAGCAGTCGCGGTCGTCTGCGCCGGATTGGTAAGTGGCCCCAGGAAGTTGAACACCGTCGGCACGCCGAGTTCACTCCGGGCGACAGCGACGTGACGCAGGGCCGGATGGAAGGTTCGCGCGAAGCAGAAGCTGATGCCGACGTCGAGCGCGATCCGCCGCACCTGGTCCGGGGTGAGGTCGAGCCGGATCCCGAGTGACTCGAGGACGTCCGCCCCGCCGGTGGCCGAGGACGCCGACCGGTTGCCGTGCTTGACCACCCGCAGGCCCGCGCCCGCAGCGGTGATCGCGGCCATCGTGGAGATGTTGTAGGTGTCGGCAAGGTCACCGCCGGTGCCGACCACGTCCAGAGTGGGCCCCGGGACGTCGATCAGGGTCGCGGCACCGAGCATGGCCTCGACCAGTCCGGTGACCTCGTCGACCGTCTCGCCCTTGGCCCGCAGCGCCACCGCGAACCCGGCGATCTGGACGTCGGTGGCCGCCCCGGAAAGGATCTCGCGCATCGCCCAGGTGGTCTCGTCGGGCTCGAGGTCCCGCCGGGCCAGGAGTGCACCGATCAGCCGCGGCCAGGTCAGGGTCCGGGTCCGGGAAGTGGTCGGCGTGCTCACGTCGCGGCGGTCATGTGGTGGGCGTCATGTCGCCGGTCGACAGCCGTGTCTTGAGCAGGGCGACGACCTTGGCGCAGAGCTCGATCGGGTTGACCGGGTACGCGACGGTCTCATCGGCCATCCCCCACGTCGCCAGCCAGGCGTCATCGGCCCGTCCGGTCAGCACGAGCACCGGCGGTGCCTGGAAGATCTCATTCTTGACCTGCCGGCAGAGGCCGATCCCGCCCACCGGCACGGTCTCGCCGTCGAAGATGCACAGGTCGATGCCACCCGCGTCGAGCAGCGAGAGAACGGCCGGTGAAGTGGCGCACTCCTCGAGCTGCAACGGGGGCAGGTCGAGATCGGGGCGGATGCCGAGCGAGGTCGAGACCCGGTCCCGCAGACGGCGGTCGTCGCTGTAGACCAGCACGCGCGCCGGCCTCCGGCCGTCGGAAGCGGAATGGCCCGCGGCTGAACTGCTCGTCATGGGGTGTCCTTCGTCGAGATGGTCGGAGTGTTCACCGTCGGAGTCGGGGCCGCCTGCGAGACGCCGGGAGGCCCGTGTGACAAGCTTCGCCGAAGTCGACGGCTCGGCCCAGCTCACCCGCATCGTATCGACACCGGTCGGGGTCAGGGACGGCGCCGGCCGACGGAACAGACCCACCGTGCGTGTCACCGGCATGGGACCGAGGACGAGCCGAGACAGGCGCGCAACAGCAGTCAGGAAAGGCAGGGGCCGGGTGTCACCCACTACTGGTACGGGACATAATGGCGACCGTGGCTAGCACAACTGTCGAGCCGACGGCGCGACTGCACGGGCTGCCCAGGCGCCCGTCCGCGGTCTCGGTGGGCACCATCGTGTGGCTCGCCAGCGAGCTGATGTTCTTCGCCGCCTTGTTCGCTGCGTACTTCACGATCCGGTCGCACGCACCCGACCTCTGGGCGCAGGAGACGTCGCATCTCAACGTCCCGTACGCGGCTGTCAACACGACGATCCTGGTGCTCTCATCCGTTACCTGCCAGATGGGTGTGTTCGCCGCCGAGCACGGCCAGGTCGGACGCACCGGCAGCCTGGCGAACTTCCTGCGCTGGGGGCTGCGCGAATGGTTCGTACTGACGTTCCTGATGGGCGCGGTCTTCGTGGCCGGACAGTCCTTCGAGTACGCCCACCTGATCTCCGACGGCATCACGTTGTCGAGCTCGGGGTACGGCTCGGTGTTCTTCCTGACGACGGGCTTCCACGGACTGCACGTCACCGGCGGGCTGATCGCTTTCCTCCTCGTTCTCGGCCGCACCTACATGGCACGCAGGTTCACTCACGAGCAGGCGGTCTCAGCGATCGTCGTCTCCTACTACTGGCACTTCGTCGACGTGGTCTGGATCGGGCTGTTCGCCACGATCTACCTGCTCAAGTGAGCATCCGAACGTGGTGCGAGAGCCGAAGACTTACCGTGAGTTTCCACCCCGAGGACGGAGCGCCCAGGCAGTGAGTAACTCCCCCACACCGCGCGCCACCGGCACGCGTGCACGCCGCAGCCGCCGTCGCGGCGGGGCGCTCGTCGTCCTGCTGGCCCTGGTGCTCTTCGGTGGCGCCTACGCCGTCGTACAGCCGAACGAGAGCGCGAACGCACAAGCGCCGGAGGCTGCCGACATCCAGGCGGGCCGGTCGCTGTTCGTCAGCGCCGGCTGTGTCACCTGTCACGGGCTCAACGCCGACGGCGTGAAGGACAAGGGTCCGACTCTGATCGGCGTCGGCGCCGCGTCGGTCGACTTCCAGGTCGGCACCGGACGGATGCCACTCGCGCAGCTCGGCCAACAGGCCATTCCGCGTAAGCCGGTGTTCACCGCCGCCGAGATCAGTCAACTGGCCGCGTACGTTGCCTCGCTCGCGCCCGGACCCGCTATACCGTCCGCCGACCAGGTGGCCACGTCGAACCTCAGCGATGCCGATCTGGCCCAGGGCGGTGACCTGTTCCGCACGAACTGCGCCGGCTGTCACAACTTCGCGGGTAAGGGTGGCGCACTTCCCGATGGGGCGCAGGCGCCGATGCTCACCAACACGAGCGCCACCCACATCTACGAGGCGATGCTCACCGGCCCCGGGCAGATGCCGGTGTTCGCCGACACGACCCTGACTCAAGCCGACAAGCAGAAGATCATCGCCTACGTCCAGCACGTCAGTTCGGCGAACAATGCCGGCGGATCGGCGCTCGGCAGCCTAGGCCCGGTAACCGAAGGTCTGTGGGGGTGGATCGCGGGCATGGGCTCGCTGATCCTGATCGCCGTCTGGCTGGCGGCTAGAGGGGTGCGGGCCAAGTGAGTGACCTCGAGCAGGCTCCGGCACCGTCGGAGCACGAGTCCGACATGAACACCCTGCCGTCGTCGGTGGGGCCCATCCCGAACCCCGGTCTCGAGCATCACGAGCCGCGCCTGACCGACGTCGACGAGCATGCGGCCAAGCGGGTCGAGCGTCAGATCGGCGGCATGCTCACACTGTCGGCGTTGTGCACCGTCGCCTTCATCGTGTCCTACCTCGCTGTTCCAGCCGACGCCGCGATCCTCGGCATCGGCGCCCTCAACCTCGCCCTCGGCGGGTTCCTGGGGATGGCACTGCTGCTGATCGGGCTGGCGGCGATCCAGTGGGGCCGGAAGCTGATGTCGGACCGGGAGATCGTCGACATCCGGCACGAGGCGTCGTCGAGCGCCCAGGATCGCCGTGAGGCACTGGCGCTGTTCGACCAGGGCGCGGCAGAGTCACAGTTCGGGCGGCGACCGATCATCCGCCGCAGCCTCATCGGTGCGATGGGCCTACTCGTCCTGACGCCCATCATCCTGCTGCGTGACCTCGGTCCGCTGCCCAAGGGTGCCCCCTCCCGGACGATCTGGGCGAAGGGCATCCGCATCGTCAACGACGTGACCTATGTGCCGGTGAAGGCGTCGGACCTGCAGCTCGGGTCGATCGTCAACGCCGTCCCGGAGAACATCACGAAGCTCGAGGGCAAGGACTTCCTCGACGCCAAGGCCAAGGCCGCCGTCATCGTCGTGCGGATGCTGCCGGGCGACATCAAGGCCTTCCCGGAGCGGGTCGGCTGGGGGGTCGACGGCGTACTCTGCTATTCGAAGATCTGTACACACGTCGGCTGTCCCATCAACTTGTGGGAGTCGCAGACGCACAAGCTCCTGTGCCCGTGTCACCAGTCCACGTTCGACCTCGCCGACAACGGCAAGGTGTTGTTCGGACCGGCTGCCCGTGACCTCCCACAGTTGCCGATCATGGTCGACTCAGGCGGTTTCCTCATCGCCCAGAGCGACTTCACCGAGGCAGTCGGACCGAGTTTCTGGGAGCGCGGATGAGCCAGACGGAGACCACCACCAGCACGGCTGACGCAGAGACCGTCGGTGGCAAGCCGGCCGGTCGGGGCGCCAGCAACACACTCAAGCCGCTCAGCAAGCCGATGGCCTGGGTCGACGACCGCGTCGGCATCGCCAAGGGGGTCAAGGGGCAGCTCCGCAAGGTCTTCCCCGACCACTGGTCGTTCCTGATCGGCGAGATCGCCCTCTACTCCTTCATCATCCTGCTGCTGTCCGGCGTGTTCCTCACGTTGTGGTTCAAGCCGAGCATGCAGGAGGTCATCTACAACGGGCCGTACGCCCCGCTGCAGGGTGTGTCGATGTCGGAGGCCTACGAGTCGACGCTGCACATCAGCTTCGACATCCGCGGCGGGCTCCTGATGCGCCAGATCCACCACTGGGCCGCGATCCTGTTCATGGCCTCGATCACGCTGCACATGCTGCGGATCTTCTTCACCGGAGCGTTCCGCAAGCCGCGTGAGATCAACTGGCTGATCGGTATCGGGCTGGTGAACCTCGCGTTCGTCGAAGGCTTCTTCGGCTACTCGCTGCCTGACGACCTGCTCTCGGGCACCGGCCTGCGGGTGGCGGAGGGCATCATGCGATCCGTCCCGGTCATCGGCACCTACGTGTCGTTCTTCTTCTTCGGCGGCGAGTTCCCCGGCGACGCCTTCATCCCACGGATCTACATCGCGCACGTGCTGCTGGTACCCGGAATCCTGCTGGCTCTCATCGCGGTGCACATCGGCTTCGTCGTCTACCACAAGCACACGCAGTTCGCCGGTCCCGGCCGGACCGACCGCAACGTCGTCGGTCAGCCGCTGATGCCGGTGTACATGGCGAAGGCGGGCGGCTACTTCTTCGCCGTCTTCGGTATCACCACGCTGATGAGCGCGCTGATGCAGATCAACCCGGTCTGGATGTACGGCCCCTACAACCCGGCCCAGGTGACGGCGGACTCCCAGCCCGACTGGTACGTCGGCTGGATGGATGGCGGCCTGCGGGTGATGCCGAACCTCGAGACCCACCTCTGGGGCTTCACCCTGTCCTGGAACGTGCTCATACCCGGCGTCGGCCTACTCGGACTGCTCTACACGTCGCTGGCGCTCTATCCGTTCTTCGAACGCTGGCTCACCGGCGACAAACGCGAGCATCACGTCCTCGACCGTCCCCGCAACCAGCCGACGCGTACGGGTCTCGGTGCGGCCGGTATCTCTATCTATGGTCTCCTGTGGATCGCTGGCGGCAACGACGTGATCGGCCCGATGTTCAACCTGAGCATCTACTCGATCACCTGGGTCGTTCGGATCGGCATCTTCGTCCTGCCCTTCCTCGTGTTCATATCGGTCCGCCGGATGTGTATCTCGTTGCAACGCAAGGATCGGCAGGCGGTGCTGCACGGGTACGAGTCCGGCACGATCGTGCGATCGCCCGAGGGCGGGTTCACCGAGATGCATCAGCCGCTGCCGCTCGACCGGGCGTACTCGATCACCGCGCACGAGCGGCAGGTGCCCGCGGAGGTCAGCGCGGCCACGGACTCCAACGGTGTCCGCGCCAAGGGTCAGGCATTGTCGCGGTGGCGCACGAAGCTGTCGGAGTTCTACTTCGGCGACGTCGTGAACTCGCCTTCGGTCGCCGAACTGACGGAGGCACACGAGCACAGCGCTGAGCACGCTGCGGTCGAGCCCACCCACCAGGGTGCGCACGAGCTCGAGTCGGCCGAGGACATCGCGGCCCGCGAGGAACGCAACACGTCGGTCACCACGTAACGATCCGCCCGGCAGCCGCTGAGCGCTGACATCGAGCGAGCCCGTCGTCCCCGGTTGGGGGCGGCGGGCTCGTTCGATGTCACGCCAGGCGGAGTTGGCGTCAGGCGTGGTTCAGATCAGGCGGAGCTCAGCGGAACGTCGGCCAGACCGACGAGCGCATCCGCACGGCCGGCGACCGCTTCGATGAGGTCGGCGTTCGACTGGTCGACCACCCGTGCGCGGTGCTCGGCCTCGTCGACGGACCGGCCGAAGTGTGCGTGCCGCGCGGCGAGCCGGGTCAGCCGGGTCTCGTCGGGGACGTCGACGTACCAGCAGACGTCGAGCAACGACCGGACGGCGTTCCAGGGCGGGGTGTCGAGGAGCAGATAGTTGCCCTCGGTGATGACGAGCCGGTGCTCGGGCCGTACCTCGACGGCTCCGGCGACGGCGTTCTCGATGTCGCGGCGGAACGCCGGCAACCAGACCGGCTGATCCTCGCGGCCCTGGCCCTGGACCCGGCGCAGCGCGTCTACGTAGCCGGCACCGTCGAAGGTGTCCGGCGCTCCCTTGCGCGCTACTGTGCCGGCCCGCGTCAAGACGTCGTGCGCAAGATGCCAGCCATCCATGCCGACCAGTACACAGCCGCCCGGCGAGGCGTCCTCGACGGCCGCGACGATGGCCGTCGACAGTGTGGACTTGCCTGCCCCCGGTGGACCCGTGATCCCGATGACCGTCCGGCCGTCACCGCGGCTCGCGGCGACGGCCTGAGCGCGAACCTGCCCCCAGTCCAACCGAGGCAGGTCGCTCAGAGCGCGCTGCCGGCCTTCCATGCCGTCCACGACAGGTTCCAATCGCCCAGGCCGTTGTCGAACGCCGTCATGTAACGATCGCTGCCGGTCACCTCGACGGGGTCCCCACGCTGGGCGGACTTCCACAGGTAGGAGGCGTTCGCGTTGCTCATACCGACGCAGCCGTGGCTGACGTTCGAGACGCCCTGACTGCTCACCGACCACGGCGCCGAGTGCACGAACTCGCCCGACCAGGTGACCCGCAACGCCCACTTCACCATGAGGTCGTAGTAGTTCGGGCTGTTCTTGTCGGCCACGCCGATCGTCTCGGACCGCATGTCGATGTCCTGGCGACGCTCCAGGACGAGCTTGATGCCGCTGCGGGTCTCCCAGCCGGTCTTGCCGCCGGTGACCGGGATGAACCGTGCGAGCTTGCCGTTGACGTAGTAGCTCAGGTGGTCGCTCTTCAGGCTGATCTTGCTGACCCGGGAGTCGCCCACATGGAACTGCTTCACCTTGTTCGTGACGCCGATGACGTCCGCGCTGGCTTTGACACCGCGCAGGTTCATCTTCAGGGTCACGTCGGTTCCGGTCGGCCAGTAGTGCTGGGTCCGGTAATGGACCTCGCTGGAGTTGACCCAGTACCAGCCGCCGACGTTGCTCGACGTCGAGGCGACCACGAGCTGCTTCTCGACGGCGGCCTTGTCGGTCACGGGCGAGCTGAACTTGATGATGATCGGCATCCCGACTCCGACGGTCTCGCCGTTCTCGGGCGTGATGTCAGAGCCGAGAACCGTCATCGACTTCGTCGTGAAGGTCGTCGACCTGGTGGTGGCCTGGCCATCGCTGCCCGTGGCGACCGCTTTGACGGTATAGGTCGTGCCCGAGGCGAGCACGGTGTCGGCTGCACTCGTCCAGCCGGTGCGGGCTGAGGTGAACGAGCCCTTCACGCTCCCGTCCCCGCCGGTGACCTGGACCGAGGTCAGCGTCGCGTTCGTGGCGGCCACGGTGAGCGGCGTGACGAGGTCGATCTTCGCGTCGCTGATGCTCGAGCCGCCGGCCTTGATGGCCACCGACGCGGAACCAGCAGGCCCAACCGGTGCCGGCGCCGGACTCGCGGTCGGGGTCTCTGACGCGCCCTCAGAGGGCGTCGGCGTCACGGCACCGGAGGGTGCGGCGGTCGACCCGGCGTCGGGCTTCGACGTGTCCAGGAGGCTGCAGCCCGAAAGGGCGATCGCAACAGCGGTGGCGACCACACCGAGCATGACGGCTCGGCGGGGTCTCGAGACGCCCGAGCGTCGGGCGGATAAAGGCATGCGGTTGCTCCCGGAGGTTTGGCGGCCGGGCAAGGATAACCCGGCGGCCCGCCTACCGGGCCTCAACACATCGTGAGGAATGCGACGTAAAGGCGGACGAACCTTTTGCCCCCGACGGGCATCAGAAGGTGTCGATCAGTGGGCGTGGACGCCGCGGTAGTACTCGTAGACCCACCCGAGCAGCGCGAACGAGCCCACGCCGACACCGATCAGCAGGAGCCACGTCCCGAATGCGAGCGACAGCGCGACGATGGCCAGGGAGAACGCCAGCGCCAACGGCCACCAGGAGTACGGACTGAAGAAGCCGTACTCGCCGGCGACGTCGGCGATCTCGCCTTCGGCATCATCCTCGGGCTGCGGGGGCAGCCGACGCGCCTGTACGAGCAGATAGAACGTGATCAACAGGGCCAGCAGCACCGTGAGGACGAGCGCGCTGGTGCCGGTCGGGTCTCTGGACATCAGCCAGTAGATGGGGGCCACGATGGCAAAGAACGCCGTGAGGATGCCCATCAGCATGCCGGTGGTCTTCACGCGTGCCCGTCCTTGTTGGCCACGTTGTCGGCCAGCAGATCGCTGCGGCCGGTGATGTCCGGACCGTCGGTATAGGTCTCCTCGGCACCCGCCCCGTTCTGGGCCATCTCCATCTGCGCGACCTCCGGGTGGTGCAGGTCGAACGCCGGCGACTCAGACCGGATCCGTGGCAATCGGTCGAAGTTGTGCCGCGGCGGCGGGCAGGACGTCGCCCACTCGAGCGAGCGTCCCCAACCCCACGGATCGTCGGTCTCGACCTTCGGCGTCTTGAACGAGTGCCATGCGTTGTAGAGGAAGGGCAACGTCGACATACCGAGCAGGAACGCGCCGAGAGTGGACACCGTGTTGAGCGTCGTGAACCCGTCCTCGACCCGGTAGTCGGCGTACCGGCGCGGCATGCCCTCGACGCCGAGCCAGTGCTGCACGAGGAACGTTGTGTGGAAGCCGATGAACAGCGTCCAGAAATGGATCTTGCCCAGGGTCTCGTCGAGCATGTGCCCGGTGAACTTGGGCCACCAGTAGTAGAAGCCGGAGAACATGGCGAACACGACGGTTCCGAAGACGACGTAGTGGAAATGCGCGACGACGAAATACGTGTCGCTGACGTGGAAATCGAGCGGCGGTGAGGCGAGGATGACCCCGGTCAGACCGCCGAACAGGAACGTGACGAGGAAGCCGACGGCCCAGAGCAGAGGCGTGGAGAAGACCAGGGATCCGCCCCAGAGCGTGCCGATCCAGTTGAAGAACTTGACTCCGGTCGGGACGGCGATCAGGAACGTCATGAACGAGAAGAACGGCAGGTTGACGCTGCCGGTGACGAACATGTGGTGCGCCCACACGGCGACCGACAGGGCCGCGATGCCGAGGGTGGCGATGACCAGGCCGACGTAGCCGAACACAGGCTTGCGGCTGAACACCGGGAAAACCTCGGTGACGATCCCGAAGAACGGCAGCGCGATGATGTAGACCTCGGGGTGCCCGAAGAACCAGAACAGGTGCTGCCAGAGCAGCGCTCCCCCGGTGGCCGGGTCGAAGACGTGTGCGCCGAACTGTCGATCCGCCTCGAGCATCAGCAGTGCACCGGCCAGGATCGGGAACGCGATCAGCACCAGGATCGACGTCGCCATGATGTTCCAGGTGAAGATCGGCATCCGGAACAGCGTCATCCCGGGTGCGCGCATCGTCAGGATCGTGGTGACGAAGTTGACCGCCGCCAGGATCGTACCGAGGCCGGCGAGGTAGAGGCCGATGACCCAGAGGTCGCCACCGAGGCCGGGCGAGCGCACCGCGTCCGACAGCGGCGCGTAGGCCGTCCAGCCGAAGTCGGCCGCACCCTGCGGCGTCAAGAAGCCCGACAGCGCGATGAGCCCACCGAACAGGAACAGCCAGTACCCGAACATGTTGAGGCGCGGGAACGCCACGTCCGGCGAGCCGATCTGCAGCGGCATTATGTAGTTGGCGAAGCCGACGAACAGCGGTGTCGCGAACAGCAGCAGCATGATCGTGCCGTGCATCGTGAAGAGCTGGTTGTAGAGCTCCTCGCCCTTGGTGGCACCGAGGATCTGCATCCCGGGGCGGGCCAGTTCGGCGCGCATGATCAGCGCCATCACCCCGCCCACCAGGAAGAAGGCGAACGACGTCGTCAGGTAGAGGATGCCGATCTTCTTGTGGTCGGTGGTGGTCATCCACTCGACGACCACCTGCCCCTTCGTTCGCGGGCGTACCCGCACAGTGTCGGCGGGTTCGACCGTCGCCGTGCGCCGCAGCGCATCACCGCTGAGAGTGGTCATTTGGCGGTCTCCTTGGTTCCCATGCCGGACACGGTGTGACTGGCCTCGCCACCGAGTGCTGGGCCGATCTGGCCGGCGGTCTTCAGGGCCTCCAGATGGGCCTGGTAATCAGCCGGCGACACCACCCTGACGACGAACAGCATCCGCGAGTGATATACGCCGCAGAGTTCCGCGCATTTGCCCTGGAAGGTGCCGAGCTTGGTCGGGGTGAACTCGAAGTAGTTGTCCTTGCCGGCCAGGACGTCCATCTTGAACAGGAAGACCGGCACGAAGAACGAGTGGTTCACATCGGGTGAGTGCAGCGTGACGCCGACCTTCTGCCCCTGGGGCAGCCACAGTTCGGGCAGGGTCGACGAGTTGCCCTTGTCGTAGACGACCTCCCCTACGGCCTTCTGCTCGTCGTAGTTGAAGGTCCAGCTCCACTGCTGTCCGACGACGGTGATCGAATGCGCCGGCGGGCTGGCGGTGTCGACGTTCAGGATCTTGTTCTGGTCGCGCACGGTGAAGTAGAACAGCACGCCGACGATGACGAACGGGATGAAGGTGTAGAGGATCTCGATGGGCAGGTGGTAGCGGACCTGCCTGGGCAGCCCGTCGCCCTCGTGCCGGCGGAACTTGACCGACGCATAGATGATCAGACCCCACACGATGACGCCGACCGCCAGCGCGGCGATCCACGCGCCCTGCCACAAGGAGAGCGCGTGCGTGGCCCGGTCGGTCGCCGGTTCGGGCATGCCGAGCCGCTCGAACTCCTGCGACGAGCACCCCGACAAGGCGAGCACGGCGGCCAAGGTGAGTGCGCCGAGACCGAGCCGACGGACGACGCGTCGTCTGGCCGGGTGAAGACGGGGCATGGTCAAAGTCGCAGTGCCTCTCTCGATCTGGAGCCGGAGTTCGCGAGCGTTTTACCGACCCTCGATGGCAAAACGTACCCCAGCAGCCCGGCCCCGGCACCGGGAGGTGCTCGGCGCGCCCGGTGCTGTTGTGACCGGTCGCGGGACCGGCGACATGGGCGTTACGTTTGCGGTGATGAGCACCCCCGGCAGCTACCTCGACGCCGCGTCCACCGAGCCGTTGCACCCGGCGGCGCGGGAGGTCCTGCTGTCCGCGATCGACGACGGCTGGGCCGACCCGGCGCGCCTCTATCGCGAGAGCAGGCAGGCCCGGATGCTCCTGGACCGGGCACGGGAGATGGTCGCCGATCAGATCGGTGCGAGGCCGGACGAAACGTCGTTCACCGCGTCTGGCACAGCCGCGATCCACACCGGTGTGCTGGGTGCCCTTCGTGCCGGCCGTCGACGGGGACGTCGCGTCGTGCTCAGCGCGGTCGAGCACTCAGCAGTGTTCGAGGCGGCGCGGTTCGGCGCGGGCGGTGAGCCCGACGGTGTCCGGGTGGTCGGTGTGGACGGGCTGGGCCGGGTGGACGTCGAGGAGTTCGTCGCGGCCGCCGCCGAGCCCGGTGTCGCGCTGGCGTGCCTGCAGTCGGCGAATCACGAGGTCGGGACTCGGCAGCCGATGGCCGCGGTCGCTGCCGCGCTGTCGGCGGCCGCCCGTGCATCCGGGAATCGACCGGTTCCGCTGCTCGTGGACGCGGCCCAGAGCCTCGGCCGGGACGCGGTGCCGGCCGGTTGGCAACTCCTCACGGCCAGTGCACACAAGTGGGGTGGCCCGGCGGGGGTGGGCGTGCTCGCAGTGCGACGCGGTACCCGCTTCGAGGTCGCCGGGCCGACCGACTCGCGCGACCTCGGTGGACTGCCGGGTGTCGAGGTCGGGATGCCGAACCTGCCGGGCATCCTGGCCGCGGCCGCGGCGTTGGTGGCGCGGGTGGACGAACGCGCGGGGTCGGCGGCAAGGGACCGTGCCTGGACGGACGAACTCCGGGCACGCCTCGCCGTACTGCCCGACGCGCAGGTCGTCGGCGATCCCGTCGACCGGCTCCCGAACCTGGTGACCGTGTCGTTCTTCGGGGTCGACGGCGAGACGCTGGTGACCGAACTGGACCGTGCCGGGCTGTCGGTGTCGTCCGGGTCGTCATGCACGTCGAGCACGCTCGAGCCGAGCCACGTGCTGGTGGCGATGGGTGTGCTCACGCACGGGAACGTGCGGATCTCGCTGCACCGCGGAAGCACCCGGGCCGATGTCGACGCGCTGCTCACGGAGTTGCCCAACGTGGTTGCGAAGGTTCGTGCGGGATCGGACGCGATCATGGGGCGAGCGGGCGTCGTCGATCGCGTCCTCGACTGCCGGGGCATGCCGTGTCCGGCGCCGGTGATCGAGCTGGCGAGGGCTGTTCGGGGCATTCCGGTCGGCGAGGAGATCTCCGTCGACGCCGACGACCCGGCCGCTCCGGCCGACGTCGCCGCGTTCGCCCGGATGCGGGGGCATGCGTTCGTGGGCTCGGTGATCCAGCCGGACGGAGTGGCCCGGATCACGGTCCGCCGGCTCAGCTGAACCCCACACCGGATCGCTCCGCCGGACGCACCCTGCGGCGAGGTGGGACTAGCGCTCGCCCGTCCTCCAGTACGTCCCGTCGGGGAAGCTGTAGGTCACGAACGCCTCGTCCTTGATCTGCGCCGAGAAGCCGGCCGCGGTCGGCGCCTGGTAGTTGCCGTCGCTCATCACAACAGGGTCGACGAAGTGCTCGTGCAGGTGGTCGACGAACTCGATCCTGCGCTCGTCGCACTCCCCCGCAACCGCCGCCGCATCGAAGAACGCCAGGTGCTGGACCAGCTCGCACAACCCGACTCCACCCGCATGCGGGCAGACCGGTATACCGAACTTGGCGGCCAGCAACAGGTTCGCGACGTTCTCGTTCACCCCGCCGACTCGCGCCGCATCGATCTGCATGATGTCGATCGCCTCGGCCTGGAGCAGTTGCTTGAAGATCACCCGGTTCTGGGCGTGTTCACCAGTCGCGACGCGAATCCCGTTCAGCCCGCGGCGAATCGCGGCATGCCCGAGGATGTCGTCGGGCGACGTCGGTTCCTCGATCCAGGCCAGGTCGAACTCCGCGAGCTGCCCGACCCACTCGATCGCCTGATCGACGTCCCAGATCTGGTTCGCGTCGACGGCGATCTTGATCTCCGGCCCGACCGCGTCACGTGCAGCGGCGAGGCGCATCCGATCGTCGGCGACGTCGCGTCCGACCTTCAGCTTGATCTGGGTGAACCCGTCCTCGACCGCTTCCTTCGCCAGCCGGACGACCTTCTCCGGCGGATAACCCAGCCAGCCGGGCGTGGTCGTGTAGCCGGGTACACCGACGGATTCGAGCGCGGCGATCCGGCCGGCCTTGCCCGGCTCGGCCGTCCGCAGGATCTCGAGGGCTTGGTCGCGGGTGAGCGCGTCGCTGAGGTAGCGGAAGTCGACGAGGTCGACGATCTGGTCGGGTGTCATCTGCGCGAGGAACTTCCACAGCGGCAGACCGGCCCGCCGGGACGCCAGATCCCAAGCCGCGTTGACCATCGCACCGATCGCCATGTGCATGATGCCCTTCTCCGGACCCAGCCAGCGGAACTGGGAATCAGAGATCAGCGACGCCGAGAACGGGCCGAGGTTGGCACACAGGTCGTCGATGTCCCGGCCGATGACGTTCGGCGCGAGTGCAGCGATCGCCTCGGTCTGGACGTCGTTGCCGCGTCCGATCGTGAAGACGAACCCATGCCCTTCGTGACCGTCCGCGTCGTCGGTCCGCAACACCACATAGGCCGCTGAATAATCCGGGTCGGGGTTCATCGCGTCCGAGCCGGACAGGTCGATCGAGGTCGGGAAACGCAGGTCGACGGCGTCGACGGCGATGATCACACTCATTCGGCGTCCCAGCTGACGAGTTCCTGGCGCTGACGCCCGAGCCCGGTGATTGCGAGCTCCATCACGTCGCCGGCCTTCAGGTAGGGGAACCGGCCGGACAACGCCACGCCCTCGGGGGTTCCGGTGTTCACGATGTCGCCCGGTTCGAGAACCATGAACTGGGACAGGTGATGCACGATCGTGTTCACGTCGAAGACCATGTCCGCGGTCGACGAATCCTGCCTGACCTCGCCGTTGACCCACGACTGCAGCCGCAGGTTCTGCGGGTCGCCCACCTCGTCGGAGGTGACGAACTCGGGGCCGAGCGGGTTGAACGTCTCGCAGGCCTTGCCCTTCGACCACTGGCCGCCGGAGACCTCCTGCTGGAAAGCGCGCTCGGAGACGTCGTTGCTCAGCACGTATCCGGCGATGTAGTCGGGCACCTGCTCGGGTGAGTCGAGGTAGCGGACCTTCTTGCCGATGACGATCCCGAGTTCGACCTCCCAGTCCGTCTTGAGTGCGCCACGCGGGATCCGTACGTCGTCGTCAGGGCCGACCACGGTGTTCGGGTGCTTGTAGAACAGCACCGGCTGGGCCGGCGGAAGGTTGCCGGACTCGGCTGCGTGGGCCGCGTAGTTCATGCCGATGCAGACGACGGCGGCCGGCCGGGCCAACGCCGAGCCGAGCCTGGTGCCCTCCGGGACCTCGAACTCGGGCAGCTCGCCGGCGGCGAGCGCAGCCGCCACCCGGGCAACACCGTCGCCGGCGAAGAAGGACGGGTCGATGTCGGGGTGAACCGGGCTGACGTCGTAGTGCCGACCATCGACGATGACCGCCGGTGTCTCCTGGCCGAGCTCTCCGAGACGGACGAACCGCATGCGTGTGCCTTTCGCGAGGGCGCCGTTCCCGGCGGCCGGTTGGGATAGGTGAGGGGTGAACAGCAGGTCAGGGCGGCGGGACGTCGGGCCGGTCAGGCCGGCGTCGACTCGAGCCGTGGCGCCGCGCGTTGCGCGACCCGGCCCTCCGAGGTCAGCGCCGGCAGCAACCGGTCCCGCGACTCGGCGAGGTGTGCGGCCATCGCGGCCGCCGCGGCGTCCGCGTCGCGGTCGGCGATCGCGCTGCAGATCGCGTGGTGTTCACGGACGGCCTCGATGCCGATGCCGCTCCCGTAGTAGAGACGGAACATCTGCAGGTGGACGTTGAGCCGCTCGAACGCGATCGGGAGTGCGGTGTTGCCCGACGACACGTGCACGTGCCGGTGGAAGATCTGATCGTTCTCGGCGAAGGCCCGGTAGTCGTGATAGCGGCCGTCGTGGGGTGCCGACGGGAGGTCGTCGAGGATGCGGTGAAGGCCCGCGATCTGCTCGTCGCTGGCGCGGACGGCGGCATTCGCGGCGGCCCACGGCTCGACCCGCATGCGGAGCTCGTAGAGATCGTCGAATTCCTCGGGCGTGATGATCGCCGTGGCGCGGTAGCTGCGGTTGTACTCCTTGACCGTCAGACCGTCCGCCTCGAGGGCGGCCAACGCCTCCCGAACCGGCGTCTGCGAGACCTTGAGGTCGCGCGCGAGACCGTCGATCGTCAACCTCGCGCCGGGTGCGATCTGGTTGTCCATCAACAGAGCTTTGATCGATTCGTAGACGTCGTCGGCGAGCGCAGGCACCATGCACCTCCCGCAGGGTCAGGGGACGATCGAAGCTTCGGGCCAGGGCCGACTCTCTTAGTAAACCCTATAGGATCTTGCGTCTGGTACGACCAGATCATCGCCCGGTTGTCCGCGAACGTCCTCGCCGGCAGTCCGCGCCGGGTCCGCGCCGCCCGCCCGACATCGACCCCGGAACCGATGGAGGCATCCCGTCATGACGCCGACTCCCGAGGACACCGACCCCGCCGCCCTCGGCCGGACCGTCCTGATCGACGGCCCGGTCACCGCCGAGTCCCTGCTCGCCGCGGGTGTCGGACTGGGCCCCTCGGCACGTCAGCTCGCCTGGCAGCGGCTCGAGGTCACCGCGTTCCTCCACTTCGGCGTCAACACCTATACCGGCCGCGAGTGGGGCGACGGCATGGAGTCTTCGTCGATATTCGCGCCCGAAGACCTCGACTGCGACCAGTGGGCGCGCGAGCTGGCGGCGGCCGGCTGCACGCTCGCGATCCTGACCATCAAGCACCACGACGGCTTCGTCCTCTATCCCACCCGCTACACCGACCACAGTGTCCGGTCGTCGTCCTGGCGCGACCGCACGGGCGACGTCCTCCGGGAGTTCGCCGATGCCTGCCGTCGGCACGACCTGCGCGTCGGCATCTACATCTCTCCCGCCGACGAGCACGAGTTCCGGTACGGCCGCTACGCCAACGGCAGCGCCCGGACGATGCACTCGATCCCGAGCCGGGTCGCCGGCGACGACCGGGCGGCCGACGGTCCCCGGTTCGACCTCCCGGCCACCGACTACGGCACCTACATGCTCGACCAGCTCTACGAGGTGCTCACCGAGTACGGCCCGATCGACGTCGTCTGGTTCGACGGGGCGAACGGGCACGTCCCCGACGACCGGGTCGAGACCTACGACTTCGACAGCTGGTGCAGGCTCGTCCGCGAGTTGTCCCCGGCCACCGTTCTCGACGATAAGGCCCCGGATGCCCGCTGGGTCGGCAACGAGGACGGCCTGGCCCGGGAGAACGACGAGTGGCCGGTCGTCCCGACGTGCTGGACGGGCCGACGTCGGGGCCTTGCGCTGGATGAGACACTGCCCGATGTCGGGTCGAGAGCCGCGCTGGCTGACGCTGCGGCGGCCGGTGCCGACGGGATGAGCTGGTGGCCGGCCGAGGCCGACGTCAGCATCCGGCCGGGCTGGTTCTACCACCTGGACGAGTCACCGAAGACGCCGATCGAGCTGCTCGAGATCTACTACTCGAGCGTCGGCCGCAACGCCGTGCTGCTGTTGAACGTGCCGCCGAATCCGGACGGCCGGTTCGACGACGCCGACGTCGCCTCACTGCGGGGCTGGCGGGCACTGCTCGACGCCGATCTCCCGGGCGACGTCGCCGCTGTCCGTGGGTCGCTGCGGTCGGGTTCCGTTGTCAACACCACGACGCTGACCGTCCCGGCACCCGTCACGTTCGACCGGATCGTGCTGCGGGAGGACATCGAGCACGACGGCCAGCAGGTGGAGGCGGCGATCGTGTCAGCGAGCGCCGACGGGACCACCTGGGTGCAACTCGCGACGGTGACGACCATCGGCTACAAGCGCATCCTCCGGCTGCCGGCTCCGGTCACCGCCGTCGCCGTCCGTGTGGTCATCACGGCCGCGCGAGCCTCTGCGACAGTTGACCTCGCGCTTCACCGCAGCACCGTCCCGACCGACTCCCCCACCTCAGGAGCGACCGCATGATCGACCGCGTCGATGCCCACCATCACCTCTGGTCGGTCGAGCCGACGGTGCCGGGCTGGCTGGTTCCCGACGAGATGGCACCGATCAGCAGGTCGTTCACGACGGCGGACCTGGCCGCGGCGGTCGGGGGCACCGGCGTGGTGGCCACCGTCCTCGTCCAGACCGTCCACGAGGTCCTCGAGACCGAGCAGTTCCTCGGGGTCGCCGACCTGACCCCGCTGATCGCAGCGGTCACCGGCTGGGTCGATCTGACCGACGAGGGCGTGGCCGACGAGCTGGCCCGACTGGCCGAGGTTCCCGGCGGCAGCTACCTCCGTGGGATCAGGCACGGCGCGCAGGGCGAAGCGGACAACGGCTGGCTCGCTCGACCTGAGGTGATCGATGGTGTCCGTGCCGTCGGCGCGGCCGGCCTGGTCTATGAACTGCTGACGATCCCACCGCAGCTGACGGCCGCCACCGCTCTGGTCAGGGCGCTGCCCGACGTCGCGTTCGTCCTCGACCACGCGAGCAAACCCCTGATCGCCACCGACGGCTGGCACCCGTGGGCCGACGACATCGCCGCGCTCGCGGCGTTGCCCAACGTCGTCTGCAAGCTCTCCGGCATGGTCACCGAGGACACCCCGGGATGGACGGCGCAGCACCTGCAGCGCTACGTCGACCACCTGCTCTCGACCTTCGGGCCGGGACGGTTGCTGTTCGGCTCGGACTGGCCGGTGTGCCTGCTGCGCACGGACTACGCCGGCTGGGTGAACGCCGCGGACGCGTTGACCGCGGCACTGTCCGACGACGAGCGGACCGCGATCTTCGCCGGCAACGCGCGCGCGTTCTACTCCCTATGATCCAGCTCACCGCCCTCCGAGAGGAACCCTCCCGCCATGACCTTCCGCGTTGCCATCGTCGGCATCGGCACCGAATCGTCGACCTTCACCCCGCAGCTGACCCGCGACGACGACTTCCACGTCAGCCACGGCACCGACATGGCCGACAGGTACCCGTTCCTCACCGACTGGCGGTTCGAGGCCGTGCCGGAGGTCGAGTTCATCCCGCTGATGAGCGCGAACGCGATGCCCGGCGGCCCGGTCGTCCCGGAGACCTATGAGCACCTCGTGGGCTCGATGCTCGATCTGATCGACGCCACCCACGCGCAGGAACCCCTTGCTGCCGTCTATCTCGACCTCCACGGCGCGATGAACGTGGTCGGACGGTTCGACGCCGAGGCCGACTTCGTGAACCGGATCCGTGCGATCGTCGGCGACTCGAACAACGGGTCCGGCGTTCTGCTGGCCGCGTCGATGGACCTGCACGGGCAGGTCTCTCGCGAGCTGGCGGAGAAGGTCGACATCCTGTCCTGCTACCGGACCGCTCCGCACGAGGACTACCTCGAGACCCGCGCCCGCGTCTGCAGCGACCTCGCCGAGTACCTCGCCTCGGGTGTGCGCCCGATCCGTGCCTGGGTCCGGGTCCCGGTGATGCTGCCGGGTGAGATGACCAGCACCCGGATCGAGCCGGCGCTCTCGATCTACGCGACCCTTGCCGACACCGAGCATCCGGACGGGGTGCACGACGCATCGCTCTGGGTCGGCTACGCCTGGGCCGACGAGGCACGGTCCTCCGCAGCGGTGGTCGTGCACGGAACCCACGGGCCGTCGGTCAGCGCCGAAGCCGAGCGGATTGCGCGGGCCTGGTTCGACGCCCGCGACCAGTTCGTCTTCTGCGCGCCGGCCGACGAACCCGACGCCTGCATTCAGCGGGCCCTCGCCAGCGATGCACGGCCGTTCTTCGTGAGCGACTCCGGCGACAACCCGACCGGTGGCGGTTCCGACGACGTCGCCTGGTTCCTCGGCCGCCTGCTCGCCCATCCCGACCTCGCCTCGGGGGCGAAGACGGCCATGTGGGCGAGTTGCGTCGCCACCGACGCGGTCGCCGCCTGTGTGGCCGCCGGTGTCGGCGCGCACGTCGACCTGCGGGTCGGCGGCCAGTTCGGTGGCAGCGAGCCCGTCGCGCTGGCCGGCGTCGTCGAGAGCATCACCGAGCACGAGTGGTCCGGCCCGATCGCCGTCGTCCGCTCGGGCGGTGTGGCCGCGATCCTGACGACCAGGCGCGCCGCATTCCACTATGTAGCCGACTTCCAGCGGCTCGGGCTCGAGCCCGCGGAGGCGGACCTGGTGGCCGTGAAGATCGGCTACCTACAGCCTGACCTCTACGCCGCCGCCGCCGACCACCTGCTCGCCCTCACTCCGGGCGGGGTCAACCAGAACCTGCTCGCGCTGCACTACGACCACGTCGTCCGGCCGATCCATCCGCTCGACCGGTTCGACGTCGACGGAACCGGCGACGGCTCGCCGCTGCCCGACCTCACCCCGGTCCTGTTCACGAGCTGACGGAGTCTCGGCAACCACTGGATCGCCTCGTGTCGCCCGGATCACACGATCCGGGCTGGACACCTTGGCGACTCGGGACGTACCTTCATGGAACGAAACAGTTTCGTTTCATCAAGGCGCTGACGATCAAGGACGGTGGAGCATGACAACGACGTCGACCAAGCCCGTTCCCCGGCCCCGGGTCGAAGGCGACCGCGAGACCGAGATCTATGACGCCGTCATCCGTCTGGTCGTCGAACTCGGCTACGACAAACTCACGTTCGACGCCGTCGCAGCCGACGTCCGGGCGAGCAAGGCGACTCTTTACCGCAAGTGGTCCACGAAGGCAGCGCTCGTCGTCGACGCCGTCGCCAGCAAGTTCTGCGGTGACGAGTCGGCCGTTCCCGACACCGGAAGTCTTCGGGGCGACCTCGTCGTCGGAGCCTGCGCCGACGGCGGACTGACCTCCGACCTCCCCGAACTGATCGGCTCACTCGTCGCGGCCCTGCACCGCGACGCCGACCTGTTCGACGCCTTCCGCACCCGCTATCTCGAGCCGAACATCCAGCGCGGCTTCGACATCTTCCGCCGGGCCCAGGAGCGCGGTGAGATCGGCCCCGGAGCCGATCTGCACCAGCTCTCGATGATCCTCCCGGCGATGTGCATCCACGAGACGATCGTGTTCGGCCGTGAGATCGACCGCGCCGGCGTCCTCGCGATCGTCGACGGCATCGTGCTCCCCGCCTGCGCCGCCACGCTGACCTGACCGCCGCGACGAGCCGCCGCCGGCAATGCCGACGACGCACGCGCACCCGCGATCACTCAACCCGCTAAGGCCGTCTGGCGCTGCAGTGCGCCCCCGGACGCCACCGTACGACCCCAACTCCGAGCTTCACCCTGCCCTGAAAGGCACTCCGTCATGTCAACAGTCGCTGACCGCCTGGTCACGCCCGAGTCGGCCGACGTCGTCGCGTCGCCTCGGCGTCGTGGTCTCGGGCTCGCGCTCGCCGTCATCGGCAGTGCCCAGTTGATGATCGTGCTCGACGGCACGATCGTGAACATCGCACTGCCCCACATCCAGGTCGACCTCGGCTTCACCGAGGCGAACCTCTCCTGGGTCGTCAACGCCTACGCGCTCGCCCTGGGCAGCCTGCTGCTCCTCGGTGGCCGCCTCGGTGACCTCCTCGGACGTCGCCGGATGTTCGTCACCGGCATCCTCCTGTTCGCCGCCGCCTCGCTCGCCGGCGGGCTCGCCCTCAACGAGGGCATGCTGATCACCTCGCGCATCGTGCAGGGAATGGGCGCCGCACTTGCTTCACCGGCCGCGCTCGCCCTGATCACCACGACCTTCCCGGCCGGTAAGGAACGCAACCGTGCGATGGGCGTGTACGCGGCGATGTCGGGCGTCGGAGCCGCGGTCGGCCTCATCCTCGGTGGCGCACTGACCGAGCAGGACTGGCGCTGGACCTTCTTCATCAACGTTCCGATCGGCCTTCTCGTCGCCTTCCTCGCACCCCGCGTCCTGGTCGAGTCCGACCGGTCCGAGGGCAGCTTCGACCTCGTCGGCGCGATCACCGGCACGGCCGGCCTGGTCGGCATCGTCTACGGACTCACGCACGCGGCCGAGCCGACCGGTGGCTGGGGTTCGCCGCTCACGCTCATGTCGCTCGTCGGGGGCGTCGTGCTGCTCGTCGCCTTCGTGGCTGTCGAACGCCGCAATCCCCATGCCCTGTTGCCGATTCGCATCCTCGCAGACCGCACCCGCGGGGTGAGCCTGTTCGTCATGCTCGTCGTCGGTGCCGGCATGTTCGCAATGTTCTACTTCCTGGGCCTCTACATTCAGCAGGTGCTCGGGTACGGGCCGCTCAAGGCCGGCCTGGCGTTCCTGCCGTTCTCCGGCGCGATGGTCGTCGGTGCCGGTCTGGCCTCGTCCCTGGCCAGCAGGATCGACGCACGCTGGATCTCGGGACCCGGTGCCATCCTGGCGACCATCGGCATGTGGGGATTCACCCACCTGACGATCGCCAGCACCTACACGACCGACCTCTTGCCGTGGATCGTCGTCCTCGCCCTCGGTATGGGCCTCACGTTCGTGCCGCTCACGCTGACCGCGGTCGCCGGAGTCGACGACGAGGATTCGGGGGCTGCCTCAGCCGCGTTGAACACCGCCCAGCAGATCGGTGGGGCCATCGGCCTTGCGGCGTTGACCACGGTGTTCTCGCACGCCTTCCGGGGCCAGAGCGTCGAACTCGCGGCGAAGCTCCAGGCTCAGGCGTCCTCGATGACGCCGGAGCAGGTCCAGCACTCCACCGGCCTGATCCCGTTGGTCGCGCAGACGGCAGCGTCGACGCGGGGCTTCCTCGTCGGCACCGGGATGCTAGCAACGGCGGCGATCGTCATCCTGGTCGCCCTGCGGGTCAAGCACGAAGAACTCGCCGCACGTGAGGAACACCAGGGCGCGCACATCGGCTGACGTGAGCCCGGCGAAGCAATCAGCGGCGGCCATCGCTTCGGAGGTGGCCGTCGCTGTCATCGTCACAGACAGTTGCGCTAGGTCACCGTCCCCACCCGTCGGTAGCGTCGTAGCACGCTCGACCACTCGACGAAACCTGCGTGCAATCCAGGCAGCGCACGCTGAGCGGCAGCGTCGACGGCCATCGCTGTGCCGGACTCCACGACGCAGCGGATGTGCCTTGTCGGCACTGCTGTTGACACCCGACTGCCGGAGGTTGCGCGTGCTCGCCCGTCTACGCATCAGTCTGCCCGATCGCACCGGGTCACTCGCCCGCATCGCCGCGGCCGTCGGGAACGTCAAGGCCGACGTCATACAGGTCTCCGTCATGCAGAGCGAGGCCGGCCGCGCCCTCGACGAGCTCTACCTCGACGTGGTCGACGAGACGCATCTGGGTCAGACGGTCGAGTCACTCAACTCGCTGCGTGGCGTCCGGGTGACAGGCGTCGCCTGCCCGGCGCCACCGCTGACCGGCCACGGCGACCTCGACCTCGCGGCCCAGTTGGTCGCCCGTCCGCAGGCGCTCGCGGCCACGCTGGCCGACGCGATGCCGGCGGCCTTCGGCGGTGACTGGGCGGTGGTCGTTCGTTTCGACGACAGCGAGACTCCCACCGTGGTGGCGACCAGCATCGGAGCCCCGCCGCCTGAGCACCTGCCGCGGGCGCTACCGCTGCGGCTGGCGAACTGGGCCGACGACGAGGGGGCGATCGTCGTCCTCCCACTTCACGGGACCGACCTCGCCGCGCTGCTCTACCGCAAGGGCGGGCCGGAGTTCCACCAGTCCGAGACCTGGCGGCTCGAACAGCTCGGCTTCATCGCGGGAACGTTGTTGCGCCGGGCGACGGTCGGAGCGGAAACGACCCCAGCCCCAGCCTGAGGTTCTGCCAAGCCCCACCCCCAGCGGCCGGGCACCGCCGACGAAAGCGCGCATTCAACCGTCCCAGCCACGTCGAGCCCTCTCAGCGCACGCGAGTCTCTCGGCGGCCGCGAACCCTCCGGTGGGATACACAAAACCCGCCGGCCTGTGGGCCGGCGGGTTCTGTGTAGTGCTGCGGTGGTGCCTAGTGGAAGCTGTCACCACAGGCGCACGAGCCGGTCGCGTTCGGGTTGTCGATCGTGAAGCCCTGCTTCTCGATCGTGTCCACGTAGTCGATCGACGCACCACCGAGGTACGGAGCGCTCATCCGGTCGACGACCACGCCCACACCACTGAAGTCGTGGACGACGTCACCGTCGAGCTGACGCTCGTCGAAGTAGAGCTGGTAGCGCAGCCCCGAGCAACCGCCAGGCTGAACCTGGATGCGAAGCTGGAGGTCGTCGCGGCCTTCGCCGGCGAGGAGTGTGCGCACCTTGTCGGCAGCGGTGTCGGTGAGCTTGACGCCGGTTGCCGGCGCCTCGGTCTGAATGGTCTCGCTCATGCGGTCTCCCGGGGATCGGGTATGGAGTCAAAAAGGTCTGTAGCGTCAACCGATCCGGCGGCGCAAGCATTCCGGAGATCATGCATTCCGGCGAGCCAGACGAACGACCGGGTCGTGCTACCTATCGTGCCACAGTCGCCCACACGCGCGTCGCAGGCCGCCCGAACGACTCATGCCGACGACGGCCCCCGCGACCACGTCCTGGCGACCCGTGCCGCGGTCTGCTCCAGTGCGTCCGCCGGACGGGCGAATGACGCCTCCTTGCCCACCATGTCGACCATCGAATACGCCGACGAGATACCCATCGCGCGCATCTCCCGGTTCCCGACCTCGACCCGGCCTGCGATCACCACGCAGGGGCGCAGCGCGGCCTCGGCTATCCGCGCCACCCCGACGACGACCTTGCCCCCCGCGGACTGTGAGTCGAACGACCCCTCGCCGGAGATGACGAGATCTGCCGAGCTCACCGCCGCTTCGAGACCGAGCGCCTCGGTGACCGTCGCGATTCCGGGCACCCGCTTCGCCCCTAGGGCCAGTAGCGCCCAGCCGATCCCGCCGGCGGCCCCGGCACCGGCGTGCGTGAGCTTGCCGGCCCCCGACATGTCCGCGAGCTTCTGCAGTGCGGCGTCGAAGCGGAGCAGGTTGGCGGTTCCGACACCCTTCTGCGGGCCGAACACATTGGTGGCACCGCGCAGCCCGAGCAGCGGATTGTCGACGTCACTCGCCGCGAGCACCTCGACACCGTCGAGCCTCGCGGCGGCGGCGCTGACGTCGACCGAGGTCAGCGACTCGAGCCCCAGCGGGCCGCCCAGCAACGCATCGCCCGGGGTCGACCGCGCCCCCAGCGCGAGCAGCATGCCCGCCCCGCCGTCGTTCGTCCCGCTGCCGCCCAGGCCGACGATGATCCGGTCGACGTCGGCGTCGACGGCGGCGGCGACCAGCTCGCCGACGCCGAAACTCGTCGCCGTTCCCGGGTCCCGATCGGGCTCGGCGACCAGATGCAGGCCGCAGGCATGCGACGACTCGATGTAGGCGGTCCGCCGCCCATCGGCCGCCGTGTGAACAAGGACGGCTCCCGGCACCGCGACGCCGTTCGGGCCGGACACGGTCACCGACAGTAGGTCGCCGCCGAGTGCGGCGGCGAGGGTGTCGACGAATCCCGGGCCGCCGTCGGCCATCGGCAGCCGGATCAGTTCGTCGCCGGGAGAGTGCTGCGCCCACCCCTTGGCGATCGCGTCAGCAGCCTCGACCGCGGTGAGGGTGCCGGCGAACTTGTCCGGAGCGATGACGATGCGCACGGCCGCCATTGTGCCGAGCCGGCGTCCCGGTTGAGCGATCGGACCACCGCGTGGGCGTCCCCGGCACCGACCTAGACTGTCGTGGATCGCTGCCTTCGAGCCCGCCGCCCGGACGCATCACGCACTCAGAGGGGTTTCGCCTTGAGTTCTGGCACCTTGTTACTTCTCGGCCGTCGTTCCGACACCGACTCGGAGCGGGGAGTCGACTGCCCGGGCGAGTTGCCCGCGGCCAGCGACCCCGATCTGGTCGCGCGCGGGTTCGCGGCGAAAGCTGCCCTCGGCGACAAAGTGTTCGTGCTCGGTCACCACTACCAGCGCGACGAGGTCATCCAGTTCGCCGACGTCACCGGCGACTCGTTCAAGCTTGCCAGCGAGGCGGCGGCACGTCCCGACGCTCCGTACATCGTCTTCTGCGGCGTCCACTTCATGGCCGAGTCCGCGGACATCCTCACCAGCGACAAGCAGCAGGTGATCCTCCCCGACCTCGCCGCGGGCTGCTCGATGGCCGACATGGCGGCGATCAGCCAGGTCGAGAACTGCTGGGACGTGCTCGCCGACGCCGGCCTCGCGGGTTCCACGATCCCGGTGACCTACATGAATTCCACGGCCGACATCAAGGCGTTCACCGGCCGCAACGGCGGGACGGTCTGCACGTCGTCGAACGCCCGCAAGGCGCTCGAGTGGTCGTTCGAGCGCGGCGAGCGGGTGCTGTTCCTGCCCGACCAGCACCTCGGCCGAAACACCGCCGTCCGCGACCTGGGCCTCAGCCTGGACGACTGCGTCGTCTACGACCCGCACCGTCCCAACGGCGGACTCACCAACCAGCAGCTCACCGACGCCAAGATGGTCCTCTGGCGCGGCCACTGCTCGGTTCACGGTCGGTTCACCCCCGAACACGTCGCTGCCGCCCGTGCCCGGATACCCGGCGTGACGATCATGGTTCACCCGGAGTGCACGTACGAGGTCGTCGAGAACTCCGATCTGGTCGGGTCGACGGAGAAGATCATCGCCACGGTCGAGGCCGCACCGGCGGGCACTTCCTGGGTCCTCGGTACCGAGCTCAACCTCGTACAGCGGCTCGCGAACACCCACCCCGACAAGTCCATCTCGTTCCTCGAGCAGACCGTCTGCTACTGCTCGACGATGAACCGGATCGACCTGCCGCACTTCGTCTGGGCGATGGAGAGCCTGGTCGCAGGTGAGGTCGTCAATCGCATAGTCGTCGACGAGGACACCCAGCACTGGGCCCGGATCGCGCTCGACCGCATGCTCGCTCTCCCCGGTGACACCAAGAAGGACTGACGGGCGGAGACGGCGGCCGCCGACAAGGTGTGCTGCTACCAGCGTTCGACGAGGTGTTCGCGCCCTGGCGGCGGTTCGTAGGGTTCGGGCCAGAAGTCGGTCACCTTGGTGATGAGGCCGTCGCCGAACTCGAAGTAGACGATGCCCTGAGCCGCCGCGTCGCCGACCCGCCAGTCGAACAGCACGCTGCCGCTGTGATCGTCCGCGAGGACGACGCGGGGTTCGAGGTGCCAGTCGCCCGGGAACTCCGCGTTGAACTGGACGTACCGGTCGCGGCCGCGGATCCGTTCGCGCGACTGCGGCAGCTCGTAGACGACGTCGGCGTGCAGAACCGACCTCAGCCCGGTCCAGTCACGAGCCTCCATCGAGCGCATGAACGTGCGCGCGAGTTCGATCGTCGCAACCTCACCTCCGGCGGCGTTCACAGCCCTGGAGCGCCCCAGACCGCGAGCCAGCGCGACAGCTCGGGCTCGACCGGCAGGTCCTGGGCGAGCATCGGCCGGACCGCTAGCTCGGTGGCGTTGTCACGCTGGTTGGTGGTGCCGGGGCGGGGCGCGAACGGATAGAACGTGCCCTGCTTGTAGAGGTAGACGATCGCGAGCGTCCTGGTCGGGCCAGGACCGGCGGAGGCGAAGTTGATCAACGTGCACAGCAGGAGTTCACCGAAGCCGGCGCTCTCGAGCGAGCTGTTCACCGCGTGCAGGTCGGTCACGACGCTGGACGTCGTGTCGACGTCGTCGGCCGCGGCGCGGACCGTCAACCAGGTGAAGCCGAACGAGTCGACCGTCTGCTCGACCTTGCGTCCGCCGAACTCGATCAGGTCCTGCGCGTCGGACTGCGTCTGGCTGAACGCGATGCCCTCGGCCGACCGGAAGCAGACCGAGCCGACGCCGGTCGGCGTCCATCCGTTGAGGGACAACGTCGTGGCGGCGGCCGGGACCTCGAACAACTTGTCGAGGTCGGGACGTGAGGGCTTCCGCCGGCCGAGCAGCGCGTCGAGAAAGCCCATGCGCGCAGCTTAGACGGGCGGGCTCAGACGGGCCGGCTGAGCTCGGTGCTGATCTTCGCGAGCTGCTCGAGCCGCTGCTCGGTGCTCGGGTGGGTGGAGACGAGGCGGGCGAACCCGGCGCCCATCTTGCCGGGCTTGAACGCCGGCGCGAACGCGAACGCGTTCATGGCCGCGCTCTTGCGGATGTCCTTGTCGGGGATCGACGCCATCCCGTCGGACAGCTTCACCAGGGCCGACGCCAGCTCGGACGGACGGCCGGTCAGGTAGGCGGCAGAGCGGTCGGCGGCGAGCTCGCGGTAACGCGAGAGCGCGCGGGTGAGGACGAAGCTGAGCGCATAGACAGCGATGCTGGCAGCCCAGACGCCGAGCAGGATGATGGCGGTGTTCTGATCGCGGCCACGGTCCATCTGCGCGTACATGCCGTAGCGGGCGGCGATGCCGGCGAGAACGCCGAGGAACGACGCGATCGTCATGACGGCGACGTCCTTGTGCGCGATATGCGAGAGCTCGTGGCTCAGGACACCCTCGAGCTCCTCGGGAGTGAGCCGGTCGAGGATGCCGCGGGTGACGACGATGACGGCGTGCTTCTGCGAGCGGCCCGTGGCGAAGGCGTTCGGGACGTTGGTCTCGGCGAACGCGATGCGGGGCTTCGGGGTGTTCGACAGCGCGCACAGACGGTCGATGATCCCGTGCAGCTCAGGCGCCTGCTCCGGGGTGACGTCGCGGGCGCCGAGCGCCATCAGCGCGACCTTGTCGGACAGGAACCACTGACCCGCGGCGAAAGCCAGCGCGATCAGGATCGGGATGACGATGTGGCCCGTGAGGGTGATCACGACGCCCATGAACAGGACGTAGATCAGGCCGAGCATGAACATCACCAGAATCATGCGCCGAGTCAACCCGTGGTCGGCGCGGAAACGGGACTCCATGGTGAATCTCCTCTGTATCAAGTGGATCAAGGGTCCCACCGTATCCGGGACCGACCACCGATGGGGCGCCGAATCGTTTGGTTACTCGACCCATCGGGTACCTACGGAACCCTGGCGGTCCAGGCGCGGGTCCCGAACTTCGTTCCGATCAACTCCTGCGCCCGGACGAGTTCGGCCGCGGTCACGTCGTCGGGCGTCAGACCGTAACGACCGGTGAAGCTGGCGACCATCGCGTCGATGACCGCTTCGCGCGGCAGCCCGGTCTGCGAGCGCAACGGATCCACCCGTTTGGCCGCGCTGCCGGTGCCCTTCATGGACAACTTCTCCCGGCCGATCCGCAGCACCTGCGTCATCTTGGCGGCATCGATGTCGTAGGACATGGTCACGTGGTGCAGGACCGAACCGTCGGCCATCCGTTTCTGCGCGGCGCCCGCGATCTTGCCTGCCGGTGAGGTGATGTCGTTGAGCGGCTGGTACGTGGCCTTGATGCCCAGGTCGGCAAGGGCGCCGAGCACCCAGTCGTCGAGGAAGGCGTAGGAGTCCTGGAAAGACAATCCCTCGACGAGTAAGGCAGGTGCGTAGAGGGAGTAGGTGATCGTGTTACCGGGCTCGATGAACATCGCGCCGCCGCCGGAGATCCGCCGGACGACTTCGATGCCGAAGCGGGCCGCGGCCTCGGGATCGACCTCGTTGCGCAGCGACTGGAACGAGCCGATCACCACGCACGGCGAGGCCCACTCCCACACCCGGAGGGTAGGTGGGCGGCGGCCGGCGGCGACCTCCTCGATGAGGGTCTGGTCGAGCGCCATGTGGTACGCCGGACTCCTCGGCGGCTCGTGCAGGAGGAGCCAGTCGTGATCGGTCCAGCTGGTTGCCGCCGACAGGGCGCGCCGGACGGCGGTGGCCACGTCGCGCGCGGTGAACCCGTACATCACCGTGCCGGCGGGCAGTGCGTTCTCGACCCGGGTGGTCAGCTCGGCCGCGGTCGCGTCGATCGCGACCCCCGTGAGTGCTGCATCGATCGCGGCGAGCGCGTCGTCGGGCTCGAGGAAGAAGTCGCCGGAGACCCGGACGTCAGCGAGCCGGCCGGCGTCGGCCGACAGGTCGACGACGACCAGCTTGCCGGCCGGGACCTTGAATTCACCGTGCACGGATTCGACCTCCCTCGGATGTCGTGTGGCCACCAACGCCGAATGCTCCGGCGCGACCTGAGTCGCACCGGAGCATTCGATGGCGAAGCGTTCGACGAGCGCTCAGCCGGGGATGAGGCCCTCGGGCGTCAGCATTTCGCTGACATCGGCCAGCGTCGCGTCGGCGCGCGGCAGGATGAGTTCACTGGCGTGGAGGTCGTCCGGCGCGGCCGGTTGCCCACCCGTCCGGACCTGCGCGAGCAGGTCGGAGAGCACCTTCTTGAACGACGACTCGTCCTCGGCGAGGACTGCCCGTTCGAGCTCGGAGTCGAGTTCGTTGAGCGCCGGAAGAGCGCTCTCGGGGATCACGAACTGCCCTTCGCCCATGATCCGGACGATCATGACGACGGGCCGTTCGATCCGGCGGACGGAGCCGGCGAGCCGGTGCCGTCCATCGCCGGTGCCACTGGAGTCGCTGCCGGCGTGGTGCCGTCACCGGCGTCGATCGCCTTCGGGGCCTCGGTGCTGGCCGCGGTCAGTTGGGCCTTCATCGAGGCCAGTTCTGTCTCGACGTCGGAACCGGACGCGAGCCGGTCGAGCTCGAGGGTGATGTCGTCCTTGGAAGAGCCGGTGACGTCATCGAGAGCACCAGAGGCCATCAGCTCGTCGAGGGCGGACGACCGCGCCTGCAGTTCGGCGGTCTTGTCCTCGGCACGCTGGACGGCCATGCCGACATCAGACATCTCCTCGGAGATGCCCGAGAACGCCTCGCCGATGCGGGTCTGCGCCTCGGCCGCGGTGTAGGTGGCCTTGATGGTCTCCTTGCGGGTGCGGAACGACTCGACCTTCGCCTGCAGTCGCTGGGAGGCGAGCGTCAGCTTCTCCTCCTCGCCCTGCAAGGTGGCGTGCTGCGTCGTCAGGTCGGCGATCTGGCCGTCGACACCGGAGCGTCGCGTCAGGGCTTCGCGGGCGAGGTCTTCGCGATTGACCGAGAGCGCCTTCTGCGCCTGGTCACGGAGCTTGTTCGACTGTCCCTGCAGCTGGTTGAGCTGGAGCTCGAGGCGCTTACGGCTGGTGGCGACGTCGGCCACACCACGGCGCACCTTGCTCAGCATCTCGAGCTGCTTCTGATAGGAGTAGTCGAGCGTTTCCCGCGGATCTTCGGCGGAGTCCATCACCTTGTTGGCTTTGGAACGGAAGATGGTCGCAAAGCGGTTGAGAATGCCCATCGAGGCGGCCGCCTCCTTCGTGTCTGGGTATGGCTCGTAAGGGGATAGGTAGTAGACGCGGACGAGAATCGTGTCTTCATAGGATAGGGAGCGCGCCGGGTCTGTGGGTCGATCTGCGCCGATTCATCTGCGCTGAAAGATCTGCTGACTCATACTGCCCATGCCGAGCCTACGACCCGCGCCCTACCCTACGGCTTGCGTCCTGTCGGACGCTCTCCCTTGACCTCCACGACCCGGCCTGTGACTCTCCGCGTCGGGCGCGGCGGGTGCGGCGGAACATGCGGGTGACTCCGCCGGCGGTGCGTAGGCTGAGGCGGTGATCTTCGGACGTAAGCGCGCGGACAGCTCAGCCGACACCATCGACGCCGGGCCCAGCACCGTCTCCGCTGACGGGGTCACCCGCGGATACACGCCGCCGAAGGCCCGGCCGACGCCCAAGCGCTCCGCGTCGGAGGCTGCACGCAAGACCCGGGTGACCGCCCCGGCGGACCGGAAGACCGCGATGCGGGAGCAGCGTGAGAAGCGCCGGGTCGACAGCGTCAAGGTCCGCGAGGCGATGGCGACCGGTAACGACACTTTCATGCCGGCGCGGGACAAGGGGCCGGTCCGCCGTGCGATACGTGACTTCGTCGACTCCCGGCTGATGTTCGCCGAGCTCCTGATGCCGATCATGCTCGTGATGCTCCTGCTCCTGATCACGAAGGTGCCCGGCGTTCAGGCGTACGTGACCCTGGCCTGGGTGCTGATGATCACCCTCGTACTGCTCGACCTGCTCCTGCTGTGGTGGCGGCTGCGCCGGATGCTCCGAGCCCGGTTCCCCGGCGTCAGCACCCGCGGCGCGACGTCTTACGGCATTCTGCGCGCCACTCAGCTGCGTTTCATGCGGCTACCGAAACCGCAGGTGCGCATCGGCGGCGCTCCCAAGCAGCTCAAGGCCAAGTAGCAGCAGCCCGACCTCAGCCCGGCTCGAGGCTCATCGGCCCGTAGACGAGCCGGTCGTCCTCGAACAGGCTGGCCGCGCTCACGCCGGCGTCCGCGAGCTCCCGCCAGACCGTGCCGAGCCACGTCTCGGCGTCGGCCTGGCTGCTGAACCCGTTCGCCGGCGCGCCGAAGTGGCCGGTGTCGCCATTCCCGCCGTCTGCCGCACCCGCGGGTGCCGCCGCTGCCGCCGGCTCCCCCGTCGTCATCCGCCACGTCCATGCCATGGGGCGGACAGTAGCGGCCGGTCCCGACAATTCCTCGGACCGGTCGGCGACGACGTCGTGCCCGGCATTTTGACGTCGGTCGCCGTACGTGCCAGCGTTCGCGGGGTACCACGTCGACAGGCAGGGGAAGCCGGTGTGAATCCGGCGCTGACCCGCAACCGTCACTGCAGTGTCCGTCGCTGCACGAGCCGGAGCACCGGCCCGCCGACGCGCTCCCCCAGCCCTGTCGAGGAATACAGGCCGGAGCCCGGGTGATGCGTCGGTGACTCCGCGCGCGACCTGGTCGCCGAGCTCGTTCCCGGCCGACGAAAGGTCGTCCATGCATCACGTCCGAGCGCTCGATCCACCACGCCCCCGGCCCGCGTCGCCGGCGCGGCTGCTCCCGCTGCTGCTGCTCGCCGCGCTGCTCGCGCTGGTGTCTGTTCCACTCCTGGGCGCCAGCCCGGCGCATGCCGCGTCGTACCGCTACTGGGGCTATTACCACGGCACCGCCAAGGGCGGCTGGGCGTTCGCGACCACCGGTGCCGCCGCCGTGAAGCCCGCCGACGGTGCCGTCGAGGGCTGGCGCTTCGCCATCTCCGGCGACGCCGACGCCAGGTACCCGCGGGTGGCCCCGGACTTCGTGACCGTGTGCGCCGGCACGGCCGCGGTCGCCGGTAAGAAGCGGGTCGCGGTCTACGTCGACTCCGGGATCGCCGTCGAAGCGCCGACCGGCTCGACCCCGCCCGCGCCCGCCGCGGCCTGCGCGCTCGTCCCGAGCGGGTGGAACGGCGAACAGGTCCTCGCCTCGGTCGAGAAGATCCGGGACTCCAAGGGCCAGGTATGCGGGATCGGCGGCTATCCGTCGACCGGCTGCGGCGACGCGGTGACGAAGCCGCCGGTGGTCCCGAGCCCGGAGCCGAAGGTCACCTTCGTCATCGCCGGGTCGACGCCGACGCCGACAGCCACACCGGCGCAGAGCGCGACGCCGGATGCGATCGTCGCGACTCCGTCGTCGACCGCGGCGGCCACCACCAACGCGGCGACCGGGACCCAGTCCGGCTCGCACACGTCGGTGTTCGTGCTCGTCGCCGTTGTGGCGGTGGTCGTGCTCGGTGGCGGCGGCCTGCTCGTCGCCCGGCGGAGCCGCAGCTGAGCCGGCGGGCCGCGGCCGCTCTGCACCCGGTGGCCGCCTGGTTGTGGGCCGCGGGTGTGGCGGTGGCCGCCTCGCGTACCTCCAACCCGCTCCTGCACCTGCTGATCCTGGCTGCGCTGGCCGTCACGGTTGCCGTCACCCGCCGCTACACCGCTGTCTCGGCCGCGACCCGGCCGTTGTTCGGGACGTTCCTGCGGATCGGCGTGGTCACCATCGTCGTCCGGCTCGTGTTCGGCCTCGCATTCGGCTCCGGCTCGAACGCCGGCAGGGTCCTGTTCAGCGTGCCGAGCGTTCCGCTGCCGTCGTGGACGGCCGGGGTGTCCGTCGGTGGGCCGGTGACCAGCGGCGGCCTCCTCACGTCGCTGGCCGCCGGGCTGTGGCTGACCACACTGCTCGCCGCGGTGGCGGCGGCGAACGTCCTGGCCGACCCGCGGGAACTGCTGCGAAGCGTGCCGGGTGCGCTCTACGAGGTCGGCGTCAGCATCGTCGTCGCGTTGACGTTCGCTCCTCAGCTCGTGGTGGACGGTCGACGGATCCGCACCGCCCGCCGGCTGCGCGGCCAGCCCGGACGTGGGATCCGGGCGTTCGCGCGGACCGCGGTTCCAGTCCTCGAAGGCGGGCTGGAACAGGCGATGGTGCTCGCTGCGTCGATGGACTCCCGCGGGTACGGCCGCCGTGGAACGCAGAGCCGTGGCCGGCGCCTCGTGGTCGCCGGATCGATGCTCGCGGCGCTGCTCCTGCTCGCATTCGGGCTGCTGGCCCTGCTCGGGTTGAGCGGTGACACCGTCGGACTGGTGTGCGTCCTCGCCGGTGCAGCGTTCGCTGCCGTCGGCCTGACCGTCGGCGGTGGGCGCAACGCCCGGACGCGGTACCGGGTGACCCCGTGGTCGATCGGCGAGCTGGTCGTCTTCCTCGGTGCCGCGGTTGTGGTGGCGCTCTACCTGGGCGCAGCGGCCGACGGCACCCCGGGCATCGACGTGGACGTGACATCCCCGTCGAGTTGGTCACTCCCGGCCGGCCCGGCCGCCGCCGTCATGTTGGTGCTCACTCCCGCCGCGGTGATGCTGGGGCGTGCCTCGTCGGCGACCCGCCGGCGGCCGGGTGCTGCCCATGTAAACGCGGTGGTGGCCCGGTGATCCGCTTCTCCGACCTCTCCTTCAGCTACGCCGACGCACCGGCACCGGTCCTCACCGGCGTCGACCTGCAGATCGACGAGGGCGAGCTCTGCCTCGTCGTCGGCGCGACCGGCTCGGGCAAGACGACCCTGCTACAGGCCGTCAACGGGCTCGTCCCGCACTTCACCGGTGGCACCCTGGGTGGCAGCGTCACCGTGGACGGCCGCGACACCCGGACGCATCCTCCCCGCGAACTCGCCGACGTGGTGGGCTTCGTCGGGCAGAACCCGGGCGCCAGCTTCGTCACGACCAGCGTCGAGGACGAGCTCGTCTACACGATGGAGTCGCTCACTCTCCCGCGCCGGGCGATGCGACGACGGCTCGAGGACGTCCTCGATCTTCTCGGGCTGGCCGACCTCCGGCACCGGGACCCGTCCGAGCTGTCCGGCGGCCAGCAGCAACGTATCGCGATCGGTGCCGTGCTCACCGCCAACCCGCCCGTTCTCGTCCTCGACGAACCCACCTCTGCGCTGGATCCCCTCTCCGCTGAGGACGTCCTCGCCTCCCTGACCCGCCTGGTCGACGACCTCGGCATCACCGTCGTCGTCGCCGAGCACCGGCTCGAACGCGTCCTCGGGCACGCCGACCGGATGATCTGGCTGCCCGGCGACGCGCGGCCACCGGTCTCGGGGACGGTCGCCGAGGTGATGCGGGTCTGTCCGTTGAGCCCGCCGGTCGTGCAGCTGTCGGGGCGCGCCGGCTGGGCACCGCCCACGCTGACGGTCCGCGACGCGCGCGTCCGCGCGGCCGACCTGCGAGCCGAGTTGCGTGAGCATCCGCCGTCGATGCGGGCCGGTCGCGCGCCCGGCGACGTGGCCGTGTCCGTCGACCAGCTCGTGGTCGAGCGCGGCGATCGGCGCGCACCGGTGACGGCGGTGACCCTCGTCAGTGTGGACGTGTATGCGGGCACCGTGACGGCCGTCATGGGCCGCAACGGTTCCGGCAAGTCGACGTTGCTCGGTGCGCTCGCCGGGCTGTACGAACCGAGCCGTGGCCGGATCTCCTACCAGGACACGCGTTCGGACGCGGCTCCGCGTGAGCCGTCGACGTGGTGGCGGCGGCGTGATCGCAGCGATGCTCCGCACCGATGGACCGCACCGGAGCTCGTGCGGCGCGTCGGCCTCGTCCCGCAGAACCCGGCCGACCTTCTCTACTTGTCCAGCGTGGCCGCGGAATGCGCGGCCGCGGACACCGACACCGGCGCCGGATCCGGTCGCTGCGCGGCGCTGCTCGACGAACTTGTGGGCGGCTTACCACCCGAGCGACATCCCCGCGACCTGTCCGAAGGTCAGCGGCTCGTGCTGGCCCTGGCGATCGTCCTCACCGGTGACCCACCGGTGCTGCTCTGCGACGAACCGACCCGCGGGCTGGACTATCCGTCCAAGCACCGGCTCGGGCGGGTGCTCGCCGACCAGGCGGCCGCAGGCCGCGCGGTTGTGGTCGCGACCCACGACGTCGAGCTCGTCGCGGACCTCGCCGACACCGTCGTGATGCTGGCGAACGGGGAGGTGATCGACCTCGGGGCGACCGCGCGGGTGCTGACCACGACACCGACGTTCGCCCCGCAGATGGCGAAGGTGTTCCGGCCGAGCCCGGTGCTCACCGTCGACGAGGTCGGCGCCGCCCTCGGCTGGCCCGACGAGCCGGCGCGGGCGGGTGATCCCGGATGACCCTGGGGACGGCCCGTCGTGTCAGTGTGCTGATAGTCGCGTTCGCGGTCAGTGCGATCGGCTTCGGCTGGCCGTTCATGGTGGCGGCCGGCTCTCCGCTGGCCGGTGATGCGCTCGCCCCGTTCGTGGTCGGCGGGCTGCTGGCCGTCGTGGTTGCGTTGGTGGTGGCCGAACTGTCCGACGGTGGCATGGACGCGCGGAGCATTGCCATGCTCGGACTTCTTGCAGCGTTGGGGATCGCCCTCCGTGCGCTCGGTCCGGCGACGGCCGGCATCGAACCGACGTTCGTGCTGGTGATCCTCGCCGCGCGGGTGTTCGGACCCGGCTTCGGCTTCACCTTCGGCAGCGTGCTGATCGCCGCAAGCGCCGTGCTCACCGCAGGTGTCGGCCCGTGGTTGCCGTTCCAGATGCTGGCCACCGCGTGGCTCGGGCTCACGGTCGGACTGCTTCCGCGGGGCGGCACGGGTGGACGAAGCGAGGCCAGAGTTCTTGCCCTGCTGAGCATTCCCCTCGCGATCGTCTACGGCGCGGTACTGAACCTGTCGTTCTGGCCGCTGTCGACGGTGCTCGCGCCGGGAGTCTCCTACCTGGCCGGCGACAGTCCGGTGGCCAACCTGGGCCGCTATGCGGTCTTCTACGTGACGACGTCACTCGGCTGGGACCTGGCCCGCGGCATCTTCAGTGTGCTGATACTCCTGCTCGCGGGCCGGCCGATCCTGGCGACACTGCGACGCGCCGCCCGGAAGGCGCGGTTCACCGAGGGCACTGGGCCGGCGGGCGCTCAGACATCGGTGTCCACGAAGGGCGGCTTGACGACCTCGTAGGGCTCGCGCCGGCCCCGGAGGTCGAGCTCGACGACGGTGCCGGGGCCGGCGTGCGCACGGTCGACGAGCGCGAGCCCGATGCCAACGCCGGCGGTCGGACCGAACGTCCCGGACGTGACCACGCCGACCTCCTCCTCGCCGGCGTGCACGGTCATGCCGGGCCGCGGGATCCGGCGGCCGCTGTGGCGGACGCCGACGAGCAACCGTCGTGGCCCGGCTGCCTTCTCCGCACGCAGCGCCTCGTGTCCCCAGAACGCCGGCTTGGACCAGCCGACGGCCCATCCCAGCCGCGCCTGCAACGGGCTGATGGTCGGTGAGATGTCCTGCCCGTGCAGCGGATACCCCATCTCGGTGCGGAGCGTGTCGCGTGCGCCGAGGCCGGCGGCTCGAATCTCCCACGGCTCGCCGGCCTCCATCAGCGTCGTCCACACGTCCACCGCATCGGCGACCGGGACGACCAGTTCGTAGCCGTGCTCGCCGGTGTAACCGGTTCGGCAGACGGTCAGGCCGACGTCGCCCCAATGCGTACGGACGAAGGCGAAGTAGGCCATGTCGCTCGGTAGCGCCATCGTCGCGAGGACGTCGTCGCTGGCCGGACCCTGGACGGCGATCACCGCATAGTCACGGTGGACGTCGGTCACCTCGACGCCGTCGGGTGCCCCCGCGGCCAGCAACCTGGCCACCTGGCCAGTGTTCGCCGCGTTCGGGATCAACAGCAGCTCGTCGTCGGCGAAGCGGTAGACGATGAGGTCGTCGACGACACCACCGTCTGGTGTGCAGCACAGTGTGTACTGCGCCTTCCCGGCGCGGATCCGGCCGAGGTCGTTGGTCAGGCAGGTGTCGAGAAAATCGGCGGCGCCGGGGCCGCGCACCCAGACCTTGCCGAGATGCGAGACGTCGAACAGACCGACACCGGTGCGGACGGCCTGATGCTCGGCGACCACCCCGCCACCCGCGTATTCGAGCGGCATCGACCAGCCGGCGAAGTCGCCGAACTTGGCCCCGGCGGCTTCGTGCCAGGCATGCAGCACGGAGCGCAGCGGCCCCCCGGTCGAGGTCGGTCCGGTCGTCTCGTCGGTCATGGGCGGCAACCTACCCTCGCCGCCGGGTCGCAGCCGTCGGGTCGTCGGGCCGGCCCGTCGGGCATGCTGACCCAGACGTGGCGGCCACCGTGCCGGCACGCCATGACGGCCGCGCCCAACGGCCAGACGCCTCGAGGAGACCCAGCTGTGAGCCCCAGCAAGGATGCGACCCCCACCGCCCGCGACTCGCTCGTCCCGGCGGCACCGACCGTCGCGGTAACGTCCGACTCCGCCAGTCGGGTCAAGGTGGACGCGGTCGTCGTGGGACTGCGTCCCGGTCCCGCCGGACCCGTCGCCGCGGACGGTGGCGCCGACGTCGACGCAGCCTTCGACGGCGGCCTCGCGACCGCCTTCGCGACGCTCGGCGCCAGCGGCGCGGCCGGGCAGGTCTTCACGCTGCCGGCGCCGAAGAACGTGGCCGCGACGCTCGTGGTGACCGTCGGCCTCGGTGAGCCCGGAATCGCGGGGGGTGAATCCGACGAGTCGATCCGCCGTGCCGTCGGAGCCGTCGTCCGCACCCTCGCCGGCGTGGCCAGCACGGTGGCCATCAGCCTCGGCAGCGACCCGGCAACCGTTTCCGCGGCCTGCGAGGGCGCCGCGCTCGGTGGCTACGTGTTCGACCGCTACCGCACCGCCGGCGCCAAGCGGCAACCCGTCGGCGCCGTCACGGTGATCGTGCCCAAGCGCGACAAGGCGGCCGGCGCGGTGGCGGACCGGGCCCGGATCGTCAGTACCTCCGTCAACATCGCCCGCGACCTGGTGAACACACCACCGGGTGACCTGACCCCATCGGTCCTCGCCGACCGCGCCGCCGCGCTCGGCCGCGCGCACGAGTGCACGGTCGAGGTTCTCGACGAGCACGAGCTGGTCGCAGGCGGTTACGGCGGCATCGTCGGCGTCGGCCAGGGCTCGGTGAACCCGCCCCGGCTCGTGCTGATCAGCTACCGACCGCGCAAGCCGGCCACCCATATCGCGCTGGTCGGCAAGGGCATCACGTTCGACACCGGCGGACTCTCGCTCAAGCCGTCGGCGGGGATGCTCACGATGAAGTGCGACATGGCCGGCGCCGCGGCCGCGCTCGCGGCGACGATCGCCGTTGCCCAGTTGAAGCTTCCGATCCGGGTGGACGCGTGGCTCGCGATCGCTGAGAACATGCCCGGCGGTGGCGCGCAACGTCCGTCCGACGTCGTGACGATGCGCAACGGCAGCACCTGCGAGGTGCTCAATACCGACGCCGAAGGACGGCTGGTGATGGCCGACGCGATCGCCCGCGCGAGCGAGGACTCCCCCGACGCGATCATCGACATCGCCACGCTCACCGGTGCCTGCATCGTCGCGCTCGGTCAGCGGATGTACGGGGTGATGGGCAACGACGACGAACTGCGCGACCGCATCGTCGCCGCGTCCAGGCGGGTCGGTGAACCGGCGTGGCCGCTGCCGCTGCTGGAAGAGTCGCGCGAGCGGATCGAGTCGAAGGTGGCCGACATCGCGCACTGGTGCCCGGTCCGCAGGGCGGGGCGCTGACCGCGGGGACGTTCCTGTCGACCTACGTCGGCGCATCGATCCCGTGGGCGCACATCGACATGGCGGGACCCGGCTACAACGACGGGCCCGCCCGCGGCTACACGCCGTCCGGCGGGACCGGATCGACGGTGCGCGCGCTCGTGCAGTTCCTCGAGACGGCGGCCACCGCGGACTGAGCTTCGGCCGGCGTCAGGTGCGGTCGGGCGGCCGGGCGCCGTCGGTCGGCGACACGGTGTCGTCCAGGGGCTCGGCGTCAACGAACCGGCCGCGCTCACCCTGGCGCTTGCGGCCCGACCAGGCCCGCATCCGCGCCGGGTAGCCGACGAGTGCGGCGTCGTAGCTGGGCACCTGCAGGTCGTTGCACAATGCGTGCGCAGCCCGCGGGTTCGGCACCCGGCGGCGCGTCCACTCACCGTCGCGGGCCACCATCACCAGCGTGGTGTCGCTGACGACGGTGCGCGGCTCGACGAAGCCCTCGACGCCGATCCGGGTGGTCGCGAACTCACGCAGATGCGTGACGGCGTCGGCGTCGACCGTGCGGGCTGCGCTGCGCCCGATGGAGCCACCCCGGCTCCGACGGCGCAGGCGCCACCAGCCCTTACGCATGGCGGTCCGCCATGTGGGGGGTGCCGGCCACGCTGGTCATGGTGACAAGTGTCGAGCACGGCTGCCACCGACGCGACCATCCACGTGCGCGGGCCGCGACAAACCGGTTGCCGTGCCGGCACTGTGCGTCCGACGATGCGTCATGGATGTGCCGCCGAACCTGCCGTTCGTCTTCACCGAGCCCATCACGACCGAGCGGCTCGTCCTGCGGCTGATGACCGTGGCCGACGTCGACGACGTGCACGCGTACCAGTCCCGCGCGGACGTCGCCCGCTACCAGCTGTTCGAACCTCGGAGCCGCGAGGAGGTGGCGACGAAGGTCGGCGAGTTCGCGGGCGCGCGAACCCTCGCCGCCGACGGCGACTTTCTCCAGCTCGCCCTCGAGCTGCCGTCTCCCGGCGGTGCGCGGGGACGGGTGATCGGCGACTCGTACTTCCACCTCGCCAGCGTCGAGAACAGCCGAGCGGAGATCGGCTGGACCCTGCATCCAGACGTCATGGGGCTCGGCTATGCGACCGAGGCGGCCGAGGCGGTCCTCGCGCTGGCGTTCGGGGAGCTGGGCCTGCATCGGGTCTACGCCGAGCTGGACCCGCGCAACGACGCCTCCATCCGGCTCTGCCGACGGCTGGGGATGCGCGCCGAGGCGTATTTCGTCGCGGACCTCTGGTTCAAGGGCGGCTGGGCCGACACCGGCGCCTACGCGATCCTCGACTCCGAATGGCGGGCCCGGACCGGCCGCACCTGACCGGCCCTGCGCGCGGGATCACGTCGGTTGGCGGCCCTGGATGCGATGCGCGACAGTACCGGGGTGGCCGACGACGTGACGCAGTCCGACAGCACCTCCCCTACCTCTACCTCCTTCGACGTGGTCGTGATCGGCGCCGGCAGCGGCGGCTATGCCTGCGCGTTGCGCGCGGCGGAGCTCGGGCTACGCGTCGCGATGGTCGAACGCGACCTCGTGGGTGGCACCTGCCTGCACCGCGGCTGCATCCCGACCAAGGCGCTCCTGCATGTCGCCGAGACCGCCGACGCGGTGCGCGAAGCGGCCGATATCGGTGTTCGGGCCGACCTGCACGGCGTCGACTACGAGGCGGCCTCGGCCTTCGCCGGGCGGACGGTGGCCCGGCTAGACCAGGGGCTGCGGCAGTTGATCAAGTCCCGCGGCATCGTCACCATCGTCGGCACCGCCACCCTCGACGGCCCGCACACGGTCGTCGTCCAGGCTCCCGACGGCGGTGTGGCCGGCCGCTACGAGGGCACCGACGTCGTCATCGCCACCGGCGCGCGGCCGCGCTCACTGCCGGGCATCGAACCCGATGGCGTCCGTGTCATCACCAGCAACGAGGCGCTGAAGCTGACCGAGTTGCCGGCCCGCGCGATCGTCCTGGGCGGCGGCGTGATCGGCGTCGAGTTCGCCAGCATGTGGACGTCGATGGGCGTCGACGTGACGATCCTCGAAGCCCTGGACCGACTGCTGCCGACGGAGGACGCGGCCAGCAGCTCGGCCCTCCAGCGGGCCTGGCGCAAACGCGGCATCGACGTCCGAACGGGTGTCCGCGTCACCGGCGTCGTGAGCCGTGCAGACGGCGTGAGCGTGCAGGTCGGCGACGGCGACCCGCTCGACGCCGACCTCCTGCTGGTCGCGGTCGGTCGCGGTCCGGTGACCGACGCCCTCGGGCTGGCCGCTGCCGGTGTGGACCTCGAGCGCGGGTTCGTCACCGTCGACGCCGCCCTGCGCACGTCAGCCGCGGGAGTGTGGGCGGTCGGCGACGTCGTGGCCGGCCTCCAGCTGGCGCACCGGGGGTTCGCGCACGGGATCCATGTGGCCGAGCAGATCCATGCCGCCGCGACCGGCAGTCCCCCGCCGCAATCGCTCCCGCCCGACGAGCACGTCCCGCGGATCACCTACAGCGACCCCGAGGTCGGATCGGTCGGGCTGACCGAGGTCACCGCGAACGAGCGTTACGGCGCCGACAACGTGCGGTCGTTCAGTTACCCGCTCGGAGCGAACGGCCGCAGTCTCGTCCTCGGGACCGCAGGGCACGCCAAGCTCATCCGGGTCGTCGACGGCCCGGTCGTCGGTGTGCACGTCGTCGGACGTCGCGCCGGTGAGCTGATGGGCGAGGCGATGCTGATGGTCGGCTGGGAGGCGCATCCCGAGGACGTCGCCGGCTATATCCATCCGCATCCCACCCAGTCCGAGGCGATCGGCGAAGCGGCCCTCGCCCTGGCCGGCAAGCCGCTGCACGTCCATGGTTGAGCCGCTGCACGTCCATGGTTGAGCCGCTGCACGTGCACGGTCGGCCCGCCGGCCGCATCGGCGGCCCGCCGGCCGCATCGGCGGCCCGGTCCCATGGTCGGGTCGTCGGCGTGAACGCATAGGGTGGCGTTCGCGCGATCGGCAAGCTCGGAACGCGTCTGTCCGTTGGTCTGCACGTCGTAGGAGGAGCTCCCGATGCCGGTCTCAGTGACCCTGCCCGCCCTGGGCGAGAGCGTGACCGAAGGAACCGTCACCCGCTGGCTCAAGCAGGTGGGCGACCAGGTGGCGGCCGACGAGCCGTTGCTCGAGGTCTCCACCGACAAGGTCGACACCGAGATCCCGTCACCCGTCGCGGGGACGCTGCTCGAGATCAAGGTCGCCGAGGACGAGACCGTCGAAGTCGGCGCCGAACTAGCGATCATCGGATCCGACGGCGAGCAGCCGGATAGCGCCGACGGCGACACCGGCGCGCAGGCCGAGGCGCCCGCCGAGTCGCAGCCCGAGCCCGTCGCCGCGGCCCCCGAGCCCGAGCAAGCGCCGGCCGTCGAGGCACCCGCTCCGCAGCCGGTCGCCGAGGCCGCTCCCGCCGGCGGCGACTCGGTGACCATCTCTCTCCCGGCGCTCGGCGAGAGCGTCACCGAGGGCACCGTCACCCGCTGGCTCAAGCAGGTCGGCGACGAGGTCAAGGCCGACGAGCCGTTGCTCGAGGTGTCCACCGACAAGGTCGACACCGAGGTCCCGTCGCCTGTCTCGGGGACGCTGCTCGAGATCAAGGTCGCCGAGGACGAGACCGTCGAGGTCGGCGCTGCCCTCGCCGTCATCGGGTCCAGCTCCCCCGCCGGCGCATCCGCACCGGCGGCTGAGACTCCGGCACCGGCGGCCGAGCCCGAGCAGGCTCCCCCTGCTGCGCCCGAGCCCGAGCAGGCTCCCCCGCCTGCGCCCGAGCCCGAGCAGGCACCGCCCGTGCAGGCGGAGCCCGAGCCGGCCGACGTAGCACCTGAGCCCACTCCGCAGGCTGCGGCACAGCCGTCGGCAGCACCGACTCCAGAGGCGCCGCCTACGACCGCTTCTGCACCGTCATCGGCTGCCCCTGCGCCATCAGCGGCGACCGACACGAGCAACGACGACGGCGCTTCCTACGTGACTCCCCTCGTTCGCAAGCTGGCCGCCCAGCACAGCGTCGACCTGGCGTCGGTCACCGGCACGGGTGTCGGCGGCCGCATCCGCAAGCAGGACATCCTCGCCGCCGCCGAGGCGTCGAAAGCCGCCGAGGCAGCAGCCGCCGAAGCCGCCGCGAAGGCGGAAGTAGACGCAAAAGTCGCCGCGCCGGCACCGGCCGCATCGGCGCCGGCCTCGACGTCGAGCGCAGTGGTACCGAGTCCGCTGCGTGGTACCACCGAGAAGATGTCGCGGCTGCGTCGCACCATCGCCACCCGGATGGTCGCGTCGCTCCAGACGTCCGCGCAACTCACCACCGTGGTCGAGGTCGACGTCACCCGCATCGCCCGACTACGCAACCGGGTGAAGACCGACTTCGCCGCGCGTGAGGGCGTCAAGCTGTCGTTCCTGCCGTTCTTCGCGAAGGCGGTGGTCGAAGCGCTCAAGTCGCATCCGACGCTGAATTCGCAGATCAACAGCGAGACCGACGAGGTGACCTACTTCGACGTCGAGAACCTCGCCATCGCAGTCGACACCGAGAAGGGCCTCATCGTCCCGGTGATCAAGGGCGCGGGCGACCTCAACATCGCCGGCCTGGCCAAGCGGATCGCTGATCTCGCCGCTCGCACGCGGAGCAACAAGATCGGCCCCGACGAGCTCTCCGGCGGAACGTTCACGCTGACCAACACCGGTAGCCGCGGCGCCCTGTTCGACACCCCGATCATCAACCAACCACAGGTCGCCATCCTCGGTACGGGCGCGGTCGTCAAGCGTCCTGTCGTCATCGACGACGCTGATCTCGGCGAGACGATCGCCGTCCGGCACATGGTCTACCTGGCCCTGACCTACGATCACCGGATCGTCGACGGCTCCGATGCCGCACGCTTCCTGGTCGACGTGAAGGCCAGGCTCGAAGAGGGAGCGTTCGAAGGCGAGCTCGGCTAGATGAGTGAGCCGGGCGGACACGACGGTGCAGCAGGAATCTGGCTGCTCGCCGGCGCCTCGGGTTTCCTCGGCACCGCCCTGGTGGCTGACCTGGGCAGGCGTGGCATCCCGGTGCGACGCCTCGTGCGAAGCGACCCGTCGTCGGACGGCGAGCATCGTTGGGATCCCGACAGCGGCAGCGTCGAGACCTCCGTATTCGACGGGGTGAGCGTTGTCGTGAACCTGGCCGGCGTCTCGGTACAGAAGCGCTGGACCGACAGCAACCGGGCGGCCATTCTCGACAGCCGCGTCAACACCACCCGCACGCTTTCCGACGCCCTCGCGGGCCGGAGCGATCCGCCCGTCTTCGTGTCCCAGAGCGCCACCGGGTTCTATCCGAAGAACACCGGCACCCGTCTCACCGAGGCCGACACCACCCCGTCGACCGGATTCCTCGGAGAGGTCGTGCTCGCGTGGGAGGCGGCCGCCGATTCGGCTCGCGCTGCCGGCGTCCGGGTCGTGCACCCGCGAACCGGAGTCGTGCTCGACCAGTCCGGCGGGGCGCTGCCACCGCTGTCGATCCCGTTCAAGCTCGGGCTCGGGGTTCCCCTCGGCAGCGGAAAGCAGGTCATGCCGGTCGTCGGCCTGGCCGACTGGCTGTCGGCAATCCACTTCGTGGCCGAGAACGCGCAGATCAGCGGCCCGGTGAACATCGTCATCCCCGAGCGCGTGACCAACGTCGCGTTCACCGACGCGCTCGCCGCCGCGTTACACCGTCCGCGCATCCCATTCGTCCGGGTGCCGGGCCAGCCGCTCGACGTGGTCCTCGGCGGGTTCGCCAGCGAGTTGCTCGACAGCGTCGACCTCGCGCCCGAAGTGCTGCTCGACGCGGGCTTCAGCTTCGCCACAGCGACGGTCCGGCCGATGCTGGACGCGGCGCTCGCCAAGTCCTGACACGTCTGCGGCGAGAGTGCGGAATTCAACACCTGGAAGCGATCGGACGGTTGAACTGCGCATTCTGGACGCGCCGGCCCGCAGGGTGTTGCCGGATCACCACTGATAGATCAGCCATGACCCGTCGGCGGCCTTGTGCAGCACGATCGGTGCGGTCTTGGGATCCTGGATCGGATGCCGGGTGCGTGAGCCGTCGGACTGGACGATGTCGTAGGCCTTCGCCTGGGTCACCGCGTCGAGGGTGACCGACTCCCCCGAGCGGGTTGTCACCTGGACGGTGGAGATCGCGATGTCGAGATTTTCCGCATGCGCCCCCGCCGCGCTGAGCGTGGCCATCTCCGCGGCGTCGTAGCGCATCGCCGGCGAACCGGCGACGAACACGTGCGCGAGGGTCGTGTCGTCGACGTTAGTGAAGGCCTGTGCACGGACCGCCATCAAGGCCGTGAGGACGTTCGTCCAGTCCGCTGCCGACACCGGTGTCGCCGATGCTGAGGTAGGCGTGCCGGTCGCCGTCACGCCGACCGTCGCGGCAGCCGACGGACCGACCGATGCGGGGACTGTGGCGACCGGCCGAGCGACGGCCCGGTGCCTTAGCGCGCCGGTGAGCGCGACGCCACCTACGACGAGTCCGGCCACCAGGACCAGGACGGCCACCCCCGCTGCCGCCACCACGAGAGGCGCGAAACCAAGCACCCGGCGCGCCGGTCGGTCGGCCCCGGACGTAGGTGTGGAGATAGGTGCGGCGTCGGCCGACGCAGGTGCTGTCGGAGTGGACGCCGGCGTCGTCGTCAGTGCGGCCGGGTCGTCGAGGACCAACCCGATCGGGAAGCGGACCGCCGCGGGCGCCGCGGCGGCGTAGATCATGTCCGCGAGCTGGTCGGCACTCGGACGGACGTCCGGATCTGCCTGCAGACCGGACTCGATCGCATGCGCCAGCCCAGGTGGGACACCGGGGTTCACCGAGAGCAGCGAGGGGCGAGGCTCGGCCACCGGCACTCCGGTCAACGCCGTCCAGGCGGTTGCGGACAGCCCGTAGACGTCGGCGGCGGCGGACGGCTCCGCACCGGCGATCACCCGAGGATCGGTGAGCCCGTGCGTACCGGCGGCGGACGGGTCGATCTCGGTCAGTGACCAGAGGGCGGTGTCGGCGAGCAGCGGCCGGCCGTCCTCGGTGAACAGGACGTTCTCCGGCGTGACGGCTCCGTGCACGAGCTTGCGGGAGTGGACGGCGGCGAGAGCTTCGGCGATCGGGCCGATGACGGTGACCGCCTCGCCGGGGTCGAGCCGGTCACGGGCCCGGAGGAGCTGGCCGAGGCTGCCGGATTCGGCGTAGTCGCACACGAGGACCGGTTCGGTGGCTTCACCGTCGACGCGGCGGATCCGCAATACGTGCGGGTGGTCGAGCGCGTCCAGGGTGGCGACGAGGCGGCGGACCGCGTCTGCGCCGGCGGCCGGGTCGAGACGCAGCCGCTTCAGCGCGACCTGACGGCGCGACGATTCTTCCGTCGCGAGCCAGACCTCACCCGTTCCACCGGCTCCGAGGAGACCCTCGACCTGGTATCCGGAAACCTCGAAGTCGCCGCGCATGCGTCCATCGTCGCAAGATCCCCCGGATCGGCCCGGGAGTTGTCCACCGGCGTGAGCGACCTAAGCTCGGCGGCATGCAGCTGCGCCACGTCGGATTCGCGCCGGACTACGTCGACTACGAGACCGGTTGGGCCATCCAGCGACAGGTGCACGCCGACCGGGTCGCCGATCAGGAGCCCGACACGCTGCTGCTCCTCGAGCACACCGCCGTCTATACCGCCGGTAAGCGCACTCTGCCGATCGAACGGCCGCAGGGTGGTGCCCCGGTCGTCGACGTCGACCGTGGCGGCAAGATCACCTGGCACGGGCCTGGACAGCTGGTCGGCTACCCGATCGTCAAGCTCGGCGATCCGATCGACGTCGTCGCCTACGTCCGCAGCCTCGAACGTGCCCTGATGGCGGTATGCGCCGACGTCGGCCTGGCCACCACGCAGGTCGATGGACGCAGCGGGGTCTGGGTAGTCGACGGCGTACGGCCGGACCGCAAGATCGCCGCGATCGGCATCCGGGTCGCCCAGGGTGTCGCGATGCACGGCTTCTCCCTCAACTGCGACTGCGACCTCGCCGTCTTCTCCTCCTTCATCCCCTGCGGCATCGCCGACGCCGGCGTCACCTCGTTGACCGCCGAGCTGGGTCGTCACGTCGGCGTGCAGGACGTCCTCGCCGCAGTCGAGGAACGGATGCTCGAGGCGCTCAGCCCGGTCAACGCAGCCTGAGCCTCGCCACTCGGCGAGCCTCGCCGAGTGGTCGGTCTCACCTCTCGAGCGCGGTGTGTCGGGTGGTGGATCGTCCATTCCGGCGATGCCGGATCGGCGCGATCGCCGGGCAACACAGGCTGTTCCTGCGGCTGTCGGGTAAGCAGAACCTCGAACTGCTGGCCGGGTCGGTCGGCATGGACAAGGCCCGCATCGGTGAGGTGCTCGAGCTCGTCGGGTTGCAAGGCCGCGCGGACGACAACTTCCGCAGCTACTCCCTGGGCATGCGCCAGCGGCTCGCGATCGCGGCCGCGCCGCACAAGAGTCCTGAGCTGCTGATCCTCGACGAGCCGACGAACGGGCACCTGAGTACCCTGACCGGGTGACCACGCTTCCCGATGGACGCAAGCTGCTCCGGCTCGAAGTACGCAACGCCGAGACCCCGATCGAGAAGAAGCCGTCCTGGATCAAGACCCGGGCCACGATGGGCCCGGCGTACCGGGAACTCCAGCAGCTGGTGAAGGACGAAGGGCTGCACACCGTCTGCCAGGAGGCGGGCTGCCCCAACATCTTCGAATGCTGGGAAGACCGCGAGGCGACGTTCCTCATCGGCGGCGACCAGTGCACGCGTCGATGCGACTTCTGCCAGATCGACACCGGCAAGCCAGCCGACCTCGACCGGGACGAACCCCGCCGGGTGGCCGAGAGCGTGCAGAAGATGGTCCTGCGCTATGCGACCGTCACCGGCGTGTGCCGCGACGACCAGCCCGACGGCGGCGCGTGGCTCTACGCCGAGACGATCCGGCTCATCCATGAGCTGAATCCGGGCACGGGCGTCGAGATGCTCGCCCCGGATTTCAACGCCGAGGCCGAGCAGCTCGCCGAGGTGTTCTCCGCACGTCCCGAGGTGTTCGCGCACAACGTAGAGACGGTCCCGCGGATCTTCAAGCGCATCCGTCCCGGGTTCCGGTTCGAGCGGTCGCTCGACGTCCTTCGCGCTGCGCGTGCCGCCGGGCTGGTGACCAAGTCGAACCTGATCCTCGGGATGGGCGAGACGAACGACGAGATCGTCGACGCGCTGCAGCAGCTCCACGACGCCGGCACCGAGATCATCACGATCACCCAGTACCTGCGGCCGTCGCTGCGCCACCACCCGATCGAACGCTGGGTGAAGCCCGAGGAGTTCGTCGAGCTCGGAGCGGTGGCCGAGGAGATGGGCTACGCGGGCGTCATGAGCGGGCCGTTGGTGCGGTCCTCCTACCGCGCCGGCCGGCTCTACCGGCAGGCCGTCGAACACCGGATGGCCGCAGCCGGCGAGTGAGTCCGCGCCTGCCGGCACCCTGCCTCGACGGCGAGGTGCCTGCGGGTTCCGTCTGCGGCTTACGATGGGCGGCATGGCCCGAAAGACCGTTGCCCCACCGCCCGCACCGCACAGCCGCGCCGCCCGTAAGGCGGCCGCGGCTGCTCCAGCGGTCCCCGGCCCGTCGCGTCGTCAGCAGTTCGGCGAGAGCTATCAGCTCGTCAAGGACGACGACCGCTGGATCCCCTACAAGCTGATCGGGATCGCGGTGGGCGTGGTCGCCGCCGGCTTCATCGTCGGGATCCTGATCCACCACTGGATCTACTTCGGGTTCCTGGGGTTGCTGGCCGGATTCGTGCTCGCATCGGTCTACTACGGCCGCAAGGTGACCAAGGCCGTGAACACCCGGCTCGAGGGACGTGTCGGCGGCGCCGCCGGTGCCTTGATGGCGTTGCGCAAAGGCTGGACGGTCGATTCCGGAATCGCCGCGACACGCAACCAGGATCTTGTCCACCGTGTGGTCGGACGTCCCGGCATCGTCCTCGTCGGTGAGGGCCAGGCCACCCGACTGACGCACCTACTGGCGAACGAGAAGCGCAAGCACGCGCGGGTCTCGCCCGACACGCCGATCTACGACGTCGTCGTGGGCACCGGCGAGGGTCAGGTGCCGATCGCGAAGCTCCCCCGACACGTCATGCGACTCCCGGGCAACCTCGACAAGAAGCAGATCAGTGAGCTCAAGCGCCGGCTCAAGGCGCTCGAGTCGACCCGCGGGCAGGTCCCCATCCCCAAGGGGCCGCTGCCGAAGAACGTCAAGCTGCCGAAGAGCGGCGCCCAGCGCTGAGTTGGCGCCGAGCCGGCGGAACCCGGCTGAGGTCCGGCCAGTCGGCTCGGCAACTGCTCAGGTGCGAGGTGCTCGACGGACGAGGATGACTGTTCCGACGGCCTTGTCGTGCAAACCTCTGCCGTCGATGATCACCAGCGGCGGGATGACCAACAGCACCAGGATCGTGCGGATCAGTGCGCGCCACAGTCCGATCGGCTGTCCGTCGCGCTGAACGACCCCGATACCTCGGATCAGCTGACCCAGGCTGCTGCCGAACAACCCCGTGAACAGCCAGGTTTCGACGGCGAACACCGCCAGCGGTGCGAGGTCGATGGCCGTGGTCGGGGCGCTGAACATGCCGCCGTCACGAAAGATGGCGAACGCGACGATGTTGGCGATCAGCCAATCGAGCATGAGGGCGACGACCCTGGACGCGAACCCGGCGGTGCGAGGTACTACGGTCGTCGGAGTCGCTGGCACCCCGGCACACTAGCCGTCGTGGCCCATCGTTACGCACGTGCTACCCACCGTTGATGACCGGTCGATCGCGGCGTCGACAACGTCGTCACGCCGCCCGCCAGCCGTCCGCTTAACCCGCTAGAAACAATCGGGACACAGCCGAGAAACGACCTGTTCCTAGGTTCGGGGCAGTTCGGACCCGGCCGTCGCACGGGCTGCCCCCTGCCGTGCACGCCGATCCACCTCCCACAACAGGAGCAGCATGTTCGCAAACCCGGAGGAACTCCTCCAGTTCATCGCCGACGAACGGGTCCAGTTCGTCGACGTCCGCTTCTGCGACCTCCCCGGCGTCATGCAGCACTTCAACGTGCCCGCGTCCTCGGTCGATCTCGATTTCTTCACCGACGGCCAGATGTTCGACGGATCCTCGATCCGTGGGTTCCAGGCGATCCACGAGTCGGACATGAAGATGCTGCCCGACATCAGCACCGCCTACGTCGACCCGTTCCGGGTCGCCAAGACGCTGATCGTGAACATGGCGATCGTCGACCCCTTCACGGACGAGCCCTACAGCCGCGACCCGCGCCAGATCGCGGCGAAGGCGGAGGCCTACCTGAAGTCGACCGGTATCGCTGACACGGCGTTCTTCGCGCCCGAAGCCGAGTTCTACATCTTCGACAGTGTCCGCTTCCTGACGAACCAGAGCTCGAGCTTCTACTACATCGACTCGATCGAAGCGGCTTGGAACACCGGCCGTGAAGAGGTCGGCGGCAACCTCGGACACAAGACCCCCTACAAGGGTGGCTATTTCCCGGTTCCCCCGGTCGACCACTTCGCCGAACTACGCGACCAGATCTGCATCGAACTCGACAAGCTGGGGCTCGGCGTCGAGCGCTCGCACCACGAGGTGGGCACCGCCGGCCAGGCCGAGATCAACTACCGCTTCGACACGCTGGCGAAGTCGGCCGACAAGGTCATGCAGTTCAAGTACATCGTCAAGAACGTCGCCCACGCCGCGGGTAAGACGGTCACCTTCATGCCGAAGCCGCTCTTCGGTGACAACGGCTCGGGCATGCACGTGCACCAGTCGTTGTGGAAGAACGGTGAGCCGCTGTTCTACGACGAAAACGGTTACGGCGGCCTGTCCGACACCGCCCGCTGGTACATCGGCGGGCTGCTCAAGCACGCACCCTCGGTGCTGGCCTTCACGAACCCGACGGTGAACTCCTACCACCGCCTCGTTCCCGGCTTCGAGGCTCCGGTCAACCTGGTCTACTCGGCACGCAACCGGTCGGCCTGTGTGCGCATCCCGATCACGGGATCGAACCCGAAGGCCAAGCGCATCGAGTTCCGCGTGCCCGACCCGTCGAGCAACCCCTACCTGGCGTTCTCGGCGATGCTGATGGCCGGCCTGGACGGGATCAAGAACAAGATCGAGCCGCCCGAGCCGATCGACAAGGACCTCTACGAGTTGCCGCCCGAGGAGCACGCGAACATCCAGCAGGTCCCCGGCTCGCTTCCGGAGGTGCTGGCCGCGCTCGAGGCCGACCACGACTACCTGGCCGAGGGCAACGTGTTCACCCCCGACCTGATCGAGACGTGGATCGAGTGGAAGCGGACGAACGAGATCGATCCGATCCGCCTACGCCCGCACCCGCACGAGTTCGAGCTCTACTACGACATCTAGGTCGCACTCAGCCTGAATGCCCAGCCTGCACTCCCGGCCTGACCGACACGTGTATGCGCTGCGATCGCTTCGTCGATCGCGGCGCGTACACGGTTCGGGTCGGTCAGACGCTCCGACGTGCCCCTCGCTCGCGGGCACGTCGAAGCCCGACCCGAAGCCCTACTCTTGAGCATGCCGAGGTGCACGCTGTGCGGTCGGGCGCTCCCGCGCCGCCGATGGTGGCACCCGATGCGGCCACCTCAGTTCTGCACCGGCAAGCGCGTGCCCGAGTGCCACCGGCTGATGCGCCTCCGGCTCGCCATCCACGACGCCCGCAGCGAGAACGGCGAAGACTGACGGTTCGGCGGCGCCCAGACCTGCGGCAGCGCGACGCACGACGAACGGGATGCCGGTTGGGCCAGGCAAACCTGTCAAACTCCGTCCAACCGTGCAAAGTAGCGTACAGTCGCGTTATGTTACTCAAAGTAGCTGAGTCATGACCGAGGCCCATTTGGTCGCTCAGCGGCCCGCCGACGACCTCGTGATCGAGACAGTCACCGGTTCCGATGTTGCGGTCGACAAGCCCCCTACCGTGAGCGAGTCGGACTGGATCGCGGCGCAGCGACGGGCCGAGCGACTCGCGGGGATCACCGGGGCAGTGGGCCTGGTCGCGTTTCCGTTGATCGGCCTTGTTGCGATGGGCATCGCCGAAGCGACCGCGACGGGCAGAGTTCGGTACCTGGTGGCCCTTGCCGCTATACTGATCCTGTTCGCTCCCCTGACCGCCCTCATGGTGCGCTACAACCTGCGCGAGAAGCGAAAGGGCGACATGCTGGTCGCCACCGTCACCCGTCAGCTGGCACGAACGGCTGAGGTCGCCAACCAACAGGCCGTCCAGCGCATGACCCAGGCGCGTCGCCAGGAGTTCGAGAGCCGGCTTGCAAACGCGTTGGACATGGCCGAGGGCGAGCCGGAGGTCGTCGACGTTATCGAGCGCTCGTTCAAGCTGGCCATACCGCACTCACCGGTGGAGCTCCTGCTGGCCGACAACAGTCACGCACACCTGCTCCGCATGGCGAACGCGTCACCGACGGCGGTCGAGCTCGGATGCAGCGTCGATTCACCTGACCATTGCCCGGCCGCTCGTCGCGCACAGGTCCAGCGATTCGACGACAGTGACGACCTCGACGCGTGCCCCAAGCTCCGTGGCCGACCCGGTGGAGCACTGTCGGCACTGTGTGTGCCGGTGTCGATCATGGGCCGGACGGTCGGCGTCATCCACGCCACCGGTGAACCCGGCGCATCGGTCTCCGACGACGCCGTGACCAGCGTCGAGACCCTGGCCAAGCTCGCGGGAGCACGCCTGGGGCTGCTCCGCGTCATGGCCGAAACGCAGCTCCAGGCCGCGACCGACAGCCTGACCGGGCTTCTGAACCGCCGCACGTTCGAGCAACGCGCGACAGCGATCCGCCGCGAGAACCCCGTGCTGGCGTTGGCGATGGCCGACCTCGACCACTTCAAGGTCCTCAACGACACCTACGGCCACGAGACCGGCGACCGTGCCCTGCGGTTGTTCGCCCAGGTCCTCAGTGGATCGGTGCGGGCGCAGGATCTCGTCTGCCGGCAGGGCGGCGAGGAGTTCGTGGTCGCCCTGGTCGGGTGCACCGCGGCGAGCTCGCGGGAGATCCTGGAGTCGGTGCGGAGCCGGCTCGGTGCCGCGATCACCGTCGCCGGGCTGCCGGAGTTCACCGTCAGCATCGGCGTCATCGAAGCGGGTGACGACGAGAACATCCCGAGCCTGATCGCCCGCGCCGACGACGCGCTGTTCCAGGCGAAGCGTGACGGCCGGGACAGGATCGTCGTCAGGGAAGCGGGAGGAGATGAGATACCCGCACCGGACACCGCCCTCGAAGGGCTGTCCGCCGAGCTGGACCGCTATGACGGGCTCGAGGAGCAGAGCCAGCGACACGCCGTCCGCAGCGAGCGCGTCGTCGTCGACTGACGGCGAGTGCCCGTCGTCGACGTCGTCGAGTTGATGCTCGCTAGGACGCCGGCGTCTCCTGGTTCTTCACCCGGTGCAGCAGCCAGTTCTTACCGGTGTCGATCAACGCGTAACGGATGTCGGATTCCCTGCCGTGCAAGGTGAAGACGATCCGCTTGTCGTCCACGTCGTGCTGCTCCCACCAGCCGGTGTCGGCGATGGACTTGTGCTCGTCCGTATAAGCCAGATGGTCCATCGCGTGGTCGGGAACGGCGATCGCAAGCCGGTTGTGCGCGGGGCTGTCCGGCAGGCCGCGTGGGAGAGCCCATGAGCGCAGGACGCCGTCGGTCTCCAGTCGCAGGTCGAAATGCGGTCGTGGTCTGCGGTGGTCGTGCAGCACGAAGGCCGGCCGTGCGGCGTCGTCCACGTCGCTCAGGCCGGATCGCGTCGTGCACGTTCGAGAAGCACCGCGGCGGTGAGGTCCTGCTTGCGCTCGAACCCGGTGACCCCACAGTCATCGAGGTCCGGCGGAAGATCGCTTCGCTCGTGCGTCGACATCAGCAGGATCCGGGTCGACGGATCGTCGCGCAGAATCGCCCTGGCCGCGTCGATCCCCGACATCCGCGGAAGTCGCACGTCCATGAGTACGAAATCGGGACGGACGTCCCGAGCGAGATCGACGGCTTCTTCTCCCGTCCGTGCCTCGGCGATCAGCTCGAGCTGATCGATCGAACGAACGAGCGACGCGGCGGCACTGCGGAAGATCCGCTGGTCGTCGACGACGGGCACCCCGACTCGGCCGTCGGATCGCTGCGGCGCCCCAGCGGCCGCACGCGGCGCCGCTTGCGCGTCGCCGCTCACGTCGAGCCGCCGGACAAATACATCAACGTCGCGCGGACTCTCGGATGGTTGTGCTGGTCACCCGCGAGACCGAGCTTGCCGAAGATCGCATTGATGTGCTTCTCGACCGCCTTCGGGCTGAGGTACAGCTGGGCCGCGACTGCCGCGTTCGTCCGTCCCTGGGCGATCGCAGCGAGTACCTCGCGTTCGCGTGGACTGAGGGTGCTCAGCTGGTGATCGCCGGTCCGCGACCGCCGTTGGACGGGCGTCTCGACCACCTTCGGATCGATCGCGGAGCGCCCACCGGCCACCGCGCGCACGGCGTCGATCAGGTCATGGGCGGACGCGACACGTTCCTTCAGCAGGTAGCCCCGTCCCTCGGTTCCCTGCGCGAGCAGCTGTTTCACGTAACTGGCCTCGACGTACTGGCTCAGCAACAGCACGCCGATGCCTGGGTGCGCGCGGCGGCAGTGCTCGGCCAGTCGAATCCCTTCGTCGGTCCGCGTCGGCGTCATCCGGATGTCGGTGAGCACGACGTCGGGCAGGTCGGACTCGGCGGCCAGCATCCGCAGGACGCCGTCACGCACGAGGTAACTGTCCTCCGCCAGCGCGATCCGGATCATGACGCACTCCTCACCTCCGCGGCGTCATACGGGTGGCGCGGTCTGTCCCACTCCTGGTGGTTGCCGGCAGCTGATGACGTGGGTGACCGCAGGGTAGCCCTCCGACATCATCCCCGAGCCAGGTAAATCCTGCACTCTGCATGTCTTCTTCCAGCCCGCCGCTGTCGGCGCGGTCAACGGCACGATCAGCGTGGCCAGCAACTTCCCGACGCAGGCCATCAAGGTCACCGGCACCGGAGTAGCCGCGGCCGTCCCAGCTCCCCCCGTCACCGCCATCACACCGAAGTCCGGCTCAGCGGCGGGCGGAACGAAGGTGACCATAACCGGCAAGAACTTCGTCAAGGTCACGGCCATCACGATTGGCGGCGTCCCATGAAGAGCGTCAACTGCACCTCCTGGACCACCCGCTCCGCCGTCACGCCCAGGCGGCCGATCCCCGACGGGGTCCGGCCGCCTGCGGCGTCACACCGCCGCGCAGAGCACACAACGGGTCGCTGTCGGACGTGCCTCCAACCGCGCCGCAGCGATCGGCCGGCCGCAGACTTCACAGGTTCCGTACGTCCCGTTCTCGATGCGGGCAAGCGCCTGGTCGAGGTCGGCGAGCTGCCCACGCAACTGGTCGGCGATCGCAAGGGTCTGAGCGCGCTCGAACGCGATCGTCGACCCTTCGGGATCGTGCTCGTCGTCGGAGGAGACGAGTTGCGACGCCGCGACGACGCGGGCGATGTCCCGGTCGACAGCTCGGAGGAGGTCGACGGTTGTCGTCCGGCGCCGGCTGACCCGATGTGCGGCGGCCTCGTCCATACGACCATCGTGTCTCGGGACGACCACGCGACCCTGGACACCGTGGCGACCGTCGCTGATCGCGGAGGTGGAAGCGGCGACTGGAGCTCCGGTGACGATGCTCGACACCGGCGCGCGGCTGCACGACATGATCGACTTGTCCCTCGTGGTCGCCCGTGCGTGAGGCTTGACGTCTCTCGAAGCCGAGCCCGCTGTGGCAGGCTGATCGACGTGGCCGACCTCGTTTTCCTCTACGGACCTGCCGCCGCCGGCAAGCTGACGACTGCCAGAGCTCTCGGCGAGCTGACCGGACTCCCGGTCTTTCACAACCACCTCGTCGTGAACGCCGTCGTCGCCGTCTTTCCGTTCGGTAGCAGCGAATTCGTGCGGTTGCGCGATGAGTTCTGGATGAGCACCTTCGCAGCTGCGGCGGCAACCGACCGTTCGCTGATCTTCACCTTCGCACCCGAGAGAACGGTGCCCAGCGACTTCACGGACCGCGTCCGGGCCTGCATGGCTACGGGCGACGGGCGCGTGCACTTCGTCCGGCTCAGGGTCTCCGACGGCGAGCGGGAGAGACGCATCGAAAACGCCGACCGGCTGGCCGCCGGCAAACTCTCGAGCCTCTCGACCCTGCGGGACATCGTGGCGCCGGTTGGGGCGAACCCCTGGGTAGCACCGCCGATCCGGGCCGACCTCGTCCTGGACACCGACACCACGAGCGCCGAGGGGAACGCACGGATCATCCGCGATGAGCTGCGTCTGGCCTCGAGGACCCCGCATCGGCCATATCCGGGGCCGTGAGCCCCTTCTCGGCGCTCGATGCGCGGGTTTTCTGTGGCTGAGTGCCAGTGCGCCTGGATGGCGTTGGTGGTCACGGGGTTGCTTGCTCAGCCGGCTCTGCGTTGTCGACCGTCCGACGTCGATGTCTGACTGACAGATTGTCGTTGCTGGGTTGAGGATTCGGTCTCGACGGATTGTCGGTGGTCGGGTCTAGCGTGATGGCTATGTCGATCACCACTCCCACCGTGTTGGACCATCCGGTCCTGACCGCGCTGGACGCGGTGGTCGACGCGATCACCCCGGTCAACGGTCCCGGTGCAGTGGACTGGTTCCGGTTCACCGACCCCGAACGGCTGACCGTGATGCGCCGCATCCTTCAAACCCGCGCCAGTGTCGACGCGTTGGTCGCGCAGGCGATCGGCCACCTGGACCGGGACGGTGTGGTCGAACGCGAAGCGTGTGTCCGGACCGCGAACTGGCTCCGCACCACGAACCACCTCTCTCTCGGTGCCGCTCGCCGTGAGGTCGCCGCCGGTCGTGCGTTGACCGGCCGGTTCACCGCCACCGCTACCGCGTTCGCGGCTGGGCAGAGGTGTCCGCGGAGCAGGCGCAGGCGATCGTCCGCACCCTCGACGGACTCCCACCCGAGCTGTCCGACGACCAGGTGGAGGCCGGCGAAACGTCGCTGCTCGGCTATGCGGCCACCCTGGGTCCCCGGGAACTCGAAACCCTGTCCCGCCGGCTCCTGGAGGTGATCCCCCCCCCCCGAACTCGCCGAAGCCAACGACGCCGACCGGTTGCAGCGACAGGCAAAGGAAGCAACCCGCACCCGGTTCCTGACAATGGGCAACGACGGGCACGGCTCCACCTACGCACGGTTCAAACTCGGCGTCGGCGACGGCGACGCCCTCCGCGCGGTCATCGACGCCATCGCCCACCGCGACCTGGTCGGGGACGACATCACCACCGGGCACCGGGACCTACGCACCATGGACCAACGCCGCGCCGACACCCTCATCGACCTCACCGGCGCCTACCAAACCCTCATCGACGGCCTCGGCACCGCCGACCTGCTCGACTCCGCCGACCACATCACCGCCCAACAAGCACGGCTGTTGGCGTGTGACGCCGACATCCTCCCCATCGTCGGCAACGGCCACAGCCAACCCCTCGACGTCGGCCGACAACAACGCCTCTTCGGCGGCGCGCTGCGCCAAGCCCTCGCCGTCCGCGACCGCGGGTGCTGCTTCCCCGGCTGCGACAAGCCACCCCGGGACTGCGACGCCCACCACATCATCCCCTGGTGGCACCACGGCGAAACCACCCTCACCAACGGGGCCCTGCTCTGCCGATACCACCACCAGCACGTCGAACCCCGCGACACCCACAGCGTGACCCAGCAACACCTGCGATGGGTCATGCGGATGAGCCCCGACGGCTACCCCGAACTCATCCCACCCGCCCGCCTACCTCCAACGACCACGCCGCCACGAACGCTTCCCCACCCGCCAATAGACACGGAGAATGAACCGTGCCGTTCACCGGGAGCCATCCAGCGGCCGTGCTCCCGTTCTTCCGGGTACTCGTGCCTGCAGCGTTGGTCATCGGAAGCATGGTCCCCGACCTGCCGTACTACGTTCCCTCGACCCGTTGACGGAAGCGTCACGCAGACGGCAGCCGGGTCTGGATTCAACGTGATCGTCGGATTGGGCGCATGGACATGGTGGCGACCCCTCTTGCACCGGTAGCACGGTCGACCAGCAAATGGTCGACCGTGTGCTGTTGCCCACGATCACCCGGCGGACCTCGGCGACCGCGTCCGCACCACCCCATCATCGGCGGCGGGTAGAGCTACGCGGCTGCGACCATGCAAGCCAACACTCCATCGATTACAATCAGAACCAGATGACTACCCGTTCGTGACGATCCCACCCAACGGCAACGCCGTGACCAACACAGACGCAGCGAGCAGCCAGGATGGTTGTCACGACACCAGCGGGTTCGGGCCCTCCATCCGGGTGGCGCTCGAACGGCGGACCGCCGAGAGCGGCTGCGCAATGTCCTCCAGCGACATCCGCTCCGCGTTGACCCCGATCACCAGCGCCACCACTCCACCGATGGCCATCACCGCAGCGCCGATGAAGTATCCGACGGTCAACGGTCCACGACTCGACCCGTCGCCAATCAGGGCCCCGTACAAGGCAGGCGCGACCAGCCCGGCAAGCTGTCCGATCGCAAAGAAGAATGCGATCGCCTGACCACGCAACTCGAGCGGGAAGATCTCGCTGACCGTCAGGTACGCCGACGACGCACCGGCGGACGCGAAGAAGAAGCAGATGCACCACAGGATCGTCTGCGTCGTCGCAGTGAGAACTCCGGAATGGAAGAGCATCGCGCTGATCGCCAGGATCACCGCGGAGATCCCGTACGTCGCGAAGATCATCTTCCGTCGCCCTATCGTGTCGAACAGGTGGCCGAGAGCGAGCGGTCCGGCCAGGTTCCCGATGGCGAACGGAATGAAGTACAGCGACGCATTGTCGATGTGATAGAAGTTTTTCAATACCAGCGCGTAGGTGAAGAAGATTGCGTTGTAGAGGAACGACTGCGTGATCATCATCGTCGCACCGAGGACCGCGCGCTTGCGGTATTCGGTGAACATCACCTTGGCCAGCTTGACGTAAGACACCGGCGGGTGGGCCTTGACGCTCAGCGCCTTCGACTCGTCCACAGCGGTGAGTTCGATTCCCTGTGCACGCACACGGTCTTCGATCTCGTCGACGGTGGCCTCCGCCTCGACCTCGCGGCCGTGCGTCATCAGCCAGCGCGGGCTCTCCGGGATGTGCCGCCGCAAGAAGATGATCGAGAGACCGAGGACCGGCCCGATCAGGAACGCGATCCGCCAACCCAGGTTGATGGGAACGAGGTTCGGGTTGAGGAGGAACGTGCCACCGATCGCGCCGATCACGGCGCCACCCCAGTAGGTCCCGTTCACGGCGATGTCGACACGCCCGCGGTAGTGCGACGGGATCAGCTCGTCGATCGCTGAGTTGATCGCCGTGTATTCGCCGCCGATACCGAGACCGGCGATGAACCGGAACGCCAACAGCATCTCGAGGTTCAGCGACAGTCCGGCGAGCCCGCTTCCGATCAGGTAGATCGCCAACGTGAGGATGAACAGCTTCTTGCGTCCCAGCCGGTCGGTCAGGTTACCGAAGAACAGCGCCCCGACGACCTGACCGGCGAGATAGAAGCTGGCCAGTAGGCCGACCTGGAACGACGACAGGCCCAGCGTCCCTTTCTCCGTCAGCACCGAGCCGACGTTGGACACCATCTGGATCTCGAGACCGTCGAGGACCCAGGACACCCCGAGCCCGACGACCACCAGCCAGTGGAAGTGCGTCCACGGCAGCCGGTCCATCCGGGCCGGAACCAAACTCTTGACGACGCCCGTGTCGTCGGTGACTGCGCTCATCAGTACACCTCGTTCTCAGGTCGATGCGGATTTCCCCGTCCGCATCGACCCCGACGATCGCGGGACTAACCCGTCAGTCGTCGTCCTCGTTGTCGTCCTCCTCGTCGTCCTCGGGGGGTTGTGCCTTCATCCCCCGGCCGAAGCCGATCCGGGCGCCGATGACGCCGCCGAGCAGCAGCGCGACGATGCCGACCGCAGCGAAGTCGAGCGCGCTGTATCCGAGCCATGGCTGTTCGGGATCGGTGTTCGGGAAGACACCGACCGTCGGGCTCCAGATGATCTTCGTCGCGGTGCACAGGTTGTCGTTGTACGGGCTCGCGGAGTTCAGCGGCTCGAACTGGTAAACGGCACCCACCACGAATATCCGGTCGTCCGGCCCGATCGCCCCGAGGCGCCCGGTTCCCCCGTGGACCTCGACGACGACACCGTCCTTACGGACGACGGTCGCGTCCAGTCCGCCATTCCCGAGTGCGACGACGCTTCCCTGGAACGCGTACGGCGACCGCGCCGGCGTGACGGTCGGCGCAGGCGACGCACTGGCGGTGGCTCCCGGCGACGCAGTCAGCGACGCTCCCGGCGACGCGGTGGCCGTGGCCGTGCAGGACGCCGCTGATGCCGGTGCCGTTCCCGGCCCCAGGATTGCGGCTCCCAGCGCGATCGCACCGAGAATCGACATCTCGGCGATCCGGCGATGGATGCGCAGGCGAACCGGTCTGCGCGCGGTCATCCGCGGATCCTGGTCGGTCGGTGTCGCGGGCGACGGGGCGAGAACTGGACGAGCGCGGCGATGACCACCCCGGCCACCCCGAACAGGTCCGCGACCGTCAGGCCGTGCGACGCATCGAGCTTCCACAAGACGCCTCCCTCGACCGGCGCGTTCACCACGAGCCAGCCGACGCTGACGAGCACCAGCACCAGCCGCACCCGCCACTCCGGCCAGGTCAACGTCACCACGACGACGATGCACAGCAGCACGGCCCAGGCGATGGCGAAGGTCACGGACACGCCACGCGCTCGACCTCGAATCCGTCGTCATTCTCGAGGTGGGCCGCGTAGTGCCCGTCGCCGCTGGCGAACGGGTGCCAGTCGGGGAACCTCAACGTCCACGCGCGCTGCGGGGCTTCCGCGACGATCGCGTCGACGTCCACACGGGATCCCGCGTCGAACGACCGCTCGGCGTCCTCGAGGTCGTCCACCCTCAGTTCGAGGTGACGAAGGGCGCCGGAATCCACCTGGAGAGACTACGGCCCGCCCCCGTCCGGGTCGTTAGTGTGCTTCTCATGCGCATCGTGGTCACCGGCGGAGCCGGTTACATCGGCAGTCACACGGTCGTCGAGCTCATCGGCGCGGGCCACGAGGCGGTGATCGTCGACAATTTCGGAAACGCCAAGCCGGCGGTCCTCGACCGGATCGACCAGATCACCGGAACCCGGCCGACCCTTGTGCGCGGGGACGTCCGCAACCCGCGGGTGCTCGACCAGGCCTTCGTCGGACACGTCGACGCCGTGATCCACTTCGCCGGCCTGAAGGCTGTCGGTGAATCGGTCGCCAAGCCGCTCGCGTACTACGAGAACAACCTCGACTCGACGTTGGCGCTGCTGACGGCGATGGACCACCACGACGTCCCGGCGCTCGTCTTCTCCTCGTCGGCCACCGTCTACGGCGCCGACGGGGTGCCGCCGCTACGCGAGGACGCGCCGACCGGGGCCACGAGTCCGTACGGGTGGACGAAAGTGATGATCGAGCAGATCCTCACCGACGCCGCGGCGGCCGACGATGGGCTGCGGCTCGCCGCACTCCGCTACTTCAACCCGCTCGGCGCGCACCCGAGCGGGCTGATCGGTGAGGATCCGCAGGGCACGCCCAACAACCTCGTCCCCTACCTCGCCCAGGTCGCCGTGGGGCGACGCGAGGAGATCCTCGTCTTCGGCGACGACTACGACACCCCCGACGGAACCGGCGTCCGCGACTACATCCATGTGGTCGACCTGGCCCGCGGCCACCTCGCCGCACTCGACCATCTCACCGACCCGACATGCGAGCCCGGCCTCGGCATCTGGAACCTCGGATCGGGTGTCGGGACGTCGGTGTTCGAGCTCGTCAAGGACTTCTCCGCGGCTGTCGGCCGGGAGCTCCCCTACCGCGTCGTCGACCGCCGGCCCGGTGACGTCGCGATGTCGTACTGCGACCCGGGCAAGGCCGAGCGTGAGCTCGGCTGGACCGCCCAGCTCACCGTCGCACAAGGCTGTGTCGACACGTGGCGCTGGCAGAGCGGCAATCCGAACGGCTTCCCGGAGTCGCCCGAGCAGGACCGTCCCGAGACGGACTGACGAGCGAACCGACGTCGGCACCAGTGTCTGAACAACGGGAGTTGTCAGCCAGCGAAGAAGATCTGCCCGACCACCGCGTGCGCCTGCCGGGTGATCCGACGGTAGTTCTCCACGAACGGCGCCGCCCCGTCGACGCCGAGCAGGTGTGCGACGGCGGCCATCTCACGGGCGTCGGTCGGCATCGTGTCCGATGGCCGGCCGCGCACCAGCATGATGGCGTTCCGCGTGCGGGTCGCCAGCCGCCAGGCCGCTTCCAACACGTCCCGGTCCGCCGGCGTGACGAGGCCCGCCGCGACCGCCGCCGAGAGCGCACCGAGCGTCGACGTCGTCCGAAGCCCGTGAACCGAGTGCGCGTGCTGCATCTGCAGCAGTTGCACGGTCCACTCGATGTCGGCCAGCCCGCCGCGGCCGAGTTTCATGTGCGTGGTCCGATCGGCACCGCGCGGCAGTCGCTCGTTGTCGACGCGCGCCTTGATCCGCCGGATCTCCTGGACGTCACGCCGGCTCAGACCGCTGGCCGGGTAGCGCAACGGCTCGATCAGCTCGATGAAGTCGGCCGCAAGTCTGTTGCTCGGGTCCACCGGCCGTGCCCGCAGCAGCGCCTGCGCCTCCCACGCCATCGACCAGCGCGCGTAGTAGGCCGCATAGGAGTCGAGCGTGCGCACCAGTGGACCGTTACGGCCTTCGGGGCGCAGGTCGGCGTCGATCAGCAACGGCGGATCCGCCATCGGCAACGTGAGCAGCCGGCGGAGTTCACTGGCCACCGCCGACGACCACTCCGCGTTCGCCGACTGCAGCTCGGGCGAGGTCGGCCGGCTCACGAACAGCACGTCGGCGTCGCTGCCGTACCCCATCTCCGCGCCGCCGAACCGGCCCATCGCAATGACCGCCAGCTCGCCGGGAGCCGGCTGGTCCCGGCGCTCGCCGACCGTCCGAACAGCCACCTCGAGCGCAGCGCACACGGTGGCGTCGGCCACTGTCGTCAGCCCGCCGGCGACCCGTTCCAGCGGCGCGTGCTCGGTCAGGTCGGCGATCGCGATCGCCAGCAGGTGCCGACGACGCACAGCCCGGACGGTCGCGACCGCGGTCTGCGGGTCGCTCTGCCGCGCGGCACCCGCACGCATCTGGTCGAGTACCGCTGCCGGCTCGACGCTGACGAGGTCGCGCTCCCCGAGCATCTGCACAGCCTCCGGTGCCCGGTCGAGCATCGCCGTGGCGTACCGGCTCGACGCGAGAACGGTCGCCATCCGCTGAGCAGCCACCCCTTCGTCACGGAGCAACCGCAGGTACCAGGGCGTCGACCCGAGACTCTGCGACAGCCCGCGGAACGCCAGCAGACCGGCGTCGGGGTTCGGCGAGTCCGCGAACCACGAGAGCATCGCCGGCAGCAGTTGACGCTGGATCATCGACCGTCGCGACACCCCGTCGGTCAGGGCCTGGATATGACGGACAGCGGCCTTCGGGTCACCGAACCCGAGCGCGGTCAGGCGTTGCTCGGCAGCTTCGGCGGTGAGCCTGGACTCCTCGCCGGGGATGCGGGCCACGGCGGCGAGCAACGGCCGGTAGAACAGCTTCTCGTGCAACCGGCGGACCGTGTGCGCGGTGGTCGTCCACACCTGACCGAGCTGCTCGACCGGCGAGTCGAAGAAGCCCATGCTCCGGCCGATCCGACGCAGCGACACCTCGTCGGACGGCAGCACATGGGTGCGCTGGAGGCGGTAGAGCTGCAGCCGGTGCTCGAGCGCGCGCAGGAACCGGTATGCCTCGGCGAGCGCGGCGCCGTCGTCCCGGCCGATGTAGCCACCGTCGGTGAGGGCTTCGAGCGCGGTCAGGGTGGTCGGGCTCCGGATCGACTCGTCGGTCCGGCCGTGAACGAGCTGGAGCAGTTGGACGGCGAACTCGACGTCGCGTAACCCGCCCGGACCCAGCTTGATCTCCCGTTCGGGGTCGTCGCCGAGGTGCTCGATGACGCGTCGGCGCATCGCCTGGGCGTCCTCCACGAACCCCGGCCGGTCGGCGGCCTGCCAGACCATCGGGCCGACGGTCTCGACCAGACCGCGACCGAGGGCGAGATCGCCGGCGGCCGGTCGCGCCTTCAGCATCGCCTGGAACTCCCAGGTCTTCGCCCAGCGTTCGTAGTAGTTGCGGAACGAGTCGAGGGTGCGAACCAGCGGCCCGCTCTTACCCTCCGGTCGAAGTGCGGCATCGACCTGCCAGATCGTCCCGGCGGCGGTCTGCGCGGACACCGCGCGCATCATCTGGGTCGCCACGGCCGTGCCGGCCCGTGATCCCACGTCGCCGGGGCCGGACACGAACACGACGTCGACGTCGGACACGTAGTTGAGTTCGTGGCCGCCGCACTTGCCCATCGCCACGACGCCGAGGTCGACCGCCTCGGCGCGGCCGCCGAGATCGTGCCTGGCGATGTCGACGCCGGCGTCGAGAACGGCGACGGCAAGGTCCGACAACGCGGCGGCCACCTCGACATAGGCGGCGTCACCAGCGAGGTCGCGCGCGGCGAGCTGGGCGAGCAGACCGCGGTAGGTCAGCCGGAGCGCGTCCTGCGGGCTGCGGCCGGCAGCGCCGAGGACGGCGGGCGGCGTTCCCTCGACCGAGGCTTGAAGGGTCGCTCGTGCGTGCGTGAGCCACTCGGCCACCCCGAGGTGCTGTTCCGGCGAATCGAGCAGCTGCCAGCTGCCGGGATTCGCGACGAGGAAGTCCCCCAGTGTCGCCGACGCCCCGAGCAGCCGGATGAGCTGCTCGGGGAAGGTGCCGTCGTGACCGTCCGCCCAGCTCAGCCGGTCGAGCAGTGCGTCGGACAGGCTGCCGTCACCGGTCGTCGAGCGACCCGGGCGCTCGGATTCGACCAGCCGGGTGAGGCTCCACAACGCCAGGTCCGGCGCCGCGGCGCGACTGAGACGGGTGACCAGACCCTCACGCAAGGACGACGGAAGCCGTCGGAGAACGGGAAGTGCCGCGTCCGGCGAGCCGAAACCGGCGCGGGCGAGCGAGCCGGCCGTCAGAGTGGAGTCACTCACGCGATCGCCCGGCCGGCCGGCACGAGCACCCGTCCGGCCGTCCCGCTCACCAGACCGGCAGCATCCGGTCGCGCTCGAACGCGGTGACGTGACCGCGGTACTCGCGCCACTCCTCGCGCTTGTTGCGAAGGAAGTAGTCGAACACGCCTTCCCCGAGGGTGTCCGCGAGCAGTTCGCTGTCCTCCATCAGGCTGATCGCCTGGTCGAGGCTGCGCGGCAGCGGCTCGATGCCCATCGCCTTCCGCTCCCCTTCGCTCAACGCCCACACGTTGTCCTCGGCGCCGGGCGGGAGCTCGTATTCCTCCTGGATGCCCTTGAGCCCGGCCGCCAGCATCACCGCGAACGCGAGGTAGGGGTTACAGGCCGAGTCGGGCGAGCGCATCTCGATCCGCGTCGACGCACCCTTCAACGGCTTGTACATGGGCACCCGGACGAGCGCCGAGCGGTTGTTGTGCCCCCAGCAGATGTAGCCGGGCGCCTCGCCGCCGCCGACGAGCCGCTTGTAGGAGTTGACCCACTGGTTGGTGACCGCGGTGATCTCGGCCGCGTGCCGGAGCAGCCCGGCGATGAAGGACCGGCCGGTCTTGCTCAGGTGGTATTCGTTGCCGGCGTCGAAGAAGGCGTTCTGCTCACCCTCGAACAGGCTCATGTGGGTGTGCATGCCGGAGCCGGCGTGCTCGGTGAACGGCTTGGGCATGAACGAGGCGTAGGTGCCCTCGGTCAACGCCACCTCCTTCACGACGACCCGGAAGGTCATGATGTTGTCCGCGGTCGCCAACGCGTCGGCGTAGCGGAGATCGATCTCCTGCTGGCCGGGAGCCGCCTCGTGATGACTGAACTCGACGGAGATCCCCATCGCCTCGAGCATCGTGATGGCGCTGCGGCGGAAGTCGTGGCTGACGTTGTTCGGGGTGTGGTCGAAGTAGCCGGACGAGTCGACCGGGGTCGGCGCCGCACCCGCCTCGGGTCGGTCGCGGAAGAGGAAGAACTCGATCTCGGGGTGGGTGTAGAAGGTGAACCCGGCGTCGGCGGCTTTGGCCAGGGTGCGCTTGAGGACGAACCGCGGGTCGGCGTAGGAGGGGGAGCCATCGGGCATCAGGATGTCGCAGAACATCCGGGCCGTCCGCGGGGATTCGCCGCGCCACGGCAGGATCTGGAAGCTGCTGGGGTCGGGCAGGGCGAGCATGTCCGCCTCGGAGACCCGGGTGAAGCCCTCGATGGCCGAGCCGTCGAAGCCGATCCCCTCGCTGAACGCGGACTCGAGCTCGGCCGGCGCGATGGCGACCGACTTCAGCGAGCCGAGGACGTCGGTGAACCAGAGCCGGACGAAGCGGACGTCGCGCTCCTCGACGGTGCGGAGGACGAACTCCTGCTGGCGATCCATACGTGTGCTCCTCGGGCCAAGGCCGTCGCTCGTGGATTGGTTCTCATCGGTCCTGACAGTCTGCCAACAAGTCTGCCAACATCGGTGCACACCATCGCACCGACGCGACGAGACCGGGTGGGTTCCGCCCGCGACCTGCCGGTCCACGTCGCTCGATAGTCTGACCACATGCCTGCACTTCGGCTCGCGCTCGCCCAGACCAACATGGTCGTCGGCGACATCTCCGGCAACTGCGCCAAGATCGTCGCCTCGGCGCGGGACGCCTCGCAGGCGGGCGCCGATCTGCTGGCGTTCCCCGAGATGGCCGTCACCGGCTACCCGGTGGAGGACCTTGCGCTGCGCGGAACCTTCATCGCCGCGTCACGCAAAGCCCTCGACGGTCTTGCCGGCACGCTGCTCGACGCGGGCCTCGGCGAGCTGGTCGTGATCATCGGCTACCTGGATGCGACCGACGGCATCGTCGCCCAGCTCGGCGTTCCGAAGGGTTCTCCGCGAAACGCGGTGGCGGTCCTGCACCGGGGCGAGGTCAAGGCCCGTTCGTTCAAGCATCACCTCCCGAACTACGGCGTGTTCGACGAGTTCCGGCACTTCGTCCCCGGCAACCGGATGACGGTCGTCAGCGTCAACGGCGTCGACGTCGCCGTCTGCATCTGCGAGGACCTCTGGCAGGACGGGCCCTCCGCGGCGGCGCGCGCTGCCGACGCGGGACTGCTGGTCGTGATCAACGGCTCCCCGTTCGAGGCGAACAAGGACGACACCCGGCTCGAGCTCTGCGCTCGACGGGCCCGCGAAGCGGGTTGCGCGCTCGCGTACGTCAACCTCGTCGGGGGTCAGGACGAGCTCGTCTTCGACGGCGACTCCCTCGTCGTCGGACCCGACGGCGAGCTGGTCGCGCGGGCGGCACAGTTCGTCGAGGAACTGCTTGTGCTCGACCTCGATCTCCCCGCTGCGACCGACCCCATGCCCGCACCCGAGGAGTCGTTCGAGGGCCTCGCCGTGGCTCACACCCACGTCACCGCGCGGACGACGCCGGCGCCGAACCGGCCGACGCTGGGCGCCCCGACGATCGCCCCGCGCTACGACGACGTCGGCGAGATCTACACGGCGCTGGTCGTCGGGTTGCGTGACTACATCGGCAAGAACGGCATGAAGCGGGTGTTCCTAGGTGTCTCCGGCGGGATCGACTCGACCCTGGTCGCGACGATCGCCTGCGATGCGATCGGGGCTGCCAACGTCTTCGGCATCTCGAACCCGAGTGTCTACTCCAGCCAACATTCCCGAGACGATGCCGCCGAACTCGCGCGACGCACCGGGATGAACATCGAGACCGTCGCGATCGCGCCCATGGTCGACGCGTTCGGCACCGGCATCGCGATCGACGGGATCGCCGCGGAGAACCTGCAGGCGCGGGTGCGGGCGGTGATCTGGATGGCGTTGTCGAACTATCACGAGCCGTCGATCGTGCTGGCCTGCGGGAACAAGAGCGAACTGGCGGTCGGTTACTCGACGATCTACGGCGACGCGGTGGGCGGGTTCGCGCCGATCAAGGACGTGCTGAAGACCCAGGTCTGGGAGCTGGCGCGTTGGCGAAATGCCCAGGCGGTCGCAACGGGCGAGACGCCACCGATCCCGGAGAACACGATCACCAAGGAGCCGAGTGCGGAGCTGCGCCCGGGCCAGAAGGACAGCGACTCCCTGCCCGACTACCACCTGCTCGACGACATCCTCGACGACTACATCGAACGCGACGCCGGTTCGGACGAGCTGGTGGCCGCCGGGTTCGACCGCCAGGTCGTCGAGCAGGTACTGCGGCTGGTCGACCACGCCGAGTACAAGCGCCGGCAGTACCCGCCGGGGACGAAGATCAGCTCGCGCAACTTCGGCCGGGACCGCCGGTTGCCTATCACCAGCAAGTGGCGGGAGTAGCCGACTCCGGTCCCCCTCTCTGGCCGCGGGTGCGATCTGCCTCCCCGGACCGCAAAGTGGGCGCGTCGCCACGCAACCCGCCGTGGTGGGGGCAGCCGAGCGTCCACTCGGGCCCCGACGGGCGCGCGCGGGCGATCTTTTCCACGGACCACCCGAACGTGGAATTCGACCCTGCCCTTGTGGATAAGGCGATGCCGGCGACGTCGGCTGCGGAACCGTCGCCGCATGGACAGCAGGCTCGACACCCACGCACTCCCCCGCACCACCGCCGGATTCCGGCTGGTGGGCATCACTGGCCGACGGCTCGCCACCGATGACTTCCGGCAGCTGCATCGCGGCATCCACGTCGCCGACGTCGGCCCACCCGACCTCGAGACGATCATCCGTGCCGCCGGGCTGGTCGTGCCGAGCGACGGTGCCGTCGGCGGCTGGGCGGCCGCGTGGTGGCATGGCGTCGACCGGCTCGACGGCAACCGCGGGCGGGTGCCGATCCTGGTCTGTCTCCCCCGCACGGGCCGACGCCGACGCGACGGACTCGTACCGTTCCGCTCCGACCTCGCGTCCGGCGACGTGGTCCTGCGCTACGGGGTCCGCGTCACGTCGCCCCTTCGCACCTGCTTCGATCTCGTCCGCCGCTCGACCCACCGCGACACCCGGGTGGCCACTGTCGACGCGTTCCGGACCGCGGGTTACCTCACGCCGGCAGAGCTCGTCGGTTATGCGAGTGACAGGCCGGGATGGCGTGGTGTGGGTCGGGTGATGCCGGCCGCGAGGCTCAGCTCTGACCGGACCGAGTCGTTGCCGGAGTCGCTCCTGCGGCTCGCGTGGGTGGCCGACGCCGAGTTGCCCGAACCCCTGGTGAACCCGACGGTCACCGACCTCGCCGGCCGCTTCGTGGCCCGGGTCGACCTGCTCGACGTCAGCGCCGGCCTGGTCATCGAGTACGACGGCGCCCACCATCTCGGTGACGACCGACGCGCGCCCGACAACCGGCGTCAGCAGCGCCTCGAGGAGCTCGGGCTGATGGTCGTCCGGTTCGCCCGCGACGACCTAGCGGGTGACCGGCGACGACTCGTCGCCCGGTGCGTCCGAGCCCACGAGGTGGCCCGGCAACGACGCGGCCGCGTCCCCAAGCGGTGGCAGCTGACGGGTGAGCCGATGGCCGGCTGAGCGTCGGTCGACCCTTGTCGGACGGTAGTCGGCAGCCGGCGGCCGGGACGGCTCATGCCCGGGTGCGACCATGAGGCCGTGACATCCCCACCACCTGACGCCGACGAGCAGGCCGCACCCTACGGAACCGGATCGGCGGCGACTCCCGCGGTGAGCCCGGGAGCAGGGACGAGACCCAGGCGCCGGACACGAGTCCACCACCTCATGCAGTTCAAGCAGGACGGCCGTCGGTGGGCGATGCTGACGGCTTACGACCAGTACTCCGCAGCGATCTTCGACGAGGCCGGCATCCCCGTCCTCCTGGTCGGCGACTCGGCCGGCAACAACGTCTTCGGCTACCCGACGACCCTGCCGGTCACCGTCGACCAGATGCTCCCGCTCGTCCGCGCCGTGAGCGGTGCCGCCCCGCACGCCCTCGTCATCGCCGACCTCCCGTTCGGGTCGTACGAGAGATCACCCGAGCAGGCCTTCGACACAGCGGTGCGGTTCATGAAGGAAGGCTTGGCCCACGCGGTGAAGTTCGAGGGCGGACGGGAGCGCAGCGAGCAGGTCCGCAAGGTGTCCGAGGCGGGCATCCCGGTGTTCGGCCACATCGGCTTCACCCCTCAGAGCGAGCACGCCCTCGGCGGCTATCGGGTGCAGGGACGCGGTGACGAGGCCGATCGGCTGCTCGCCGATGCCGTCGAGCTGGAGGAGGCCGGCGCGGTCGCCGTCGTCCTCGAGATGGTCCCCGGCGAGCTGGCCGGGCAGATCACCCAGCGGCTCAGCATCCCGACCATCGGTATCGGTGCCGGGCCGGACTGCGACGCCCAGGTCCTCGTCTGGCAGGACATGGCCGGACTGCGGACCGGGAAGGCGCCGAGGTTCGTCCGCCGCTACGCAGATCTGGCCGGCGTCCTGGGGACCGCGGCGCGCGCCTACGCCGCTGACGTCGAGGCCGGCACGTTTCCGACCTCCGCGCACACCTTCGAAACCTGACCGCCGTCGAGACCTGACCGGCCCGAGGCGCTCAGCCGAAGTGGACGCGTGCACACCCGGCACATGGCGTGTCGGGTGTGGACGCGCCCACTCTGCGGCTCGAACCCTCAGCCGTAGGTCTTGCGCAGCTTCGGCAGCACGTCCTCGGAGAACTCGCGAAGGAACCGCGCCTGGTCGGGACCCGGTGCGTGGAAGACGAGCTCGCCGAAGCCGAGGTCGACGTAGCGCCTGACCCGCTCGACGATCTCGTCGGGGTC
>JAABUT010000251.1_pt1 | contig 98918 bp, 100 predicted proteins | sample 5559281 | NCBI WGS metagenome assembly JAABUT01 (sample SAMN10711880, study PRJNA513359) | rock metagenome | isolation source: Antarctica rocks | place: Antarctica: Victoria Land, Ricker Hills nord | collected 2016-01-04 | reverse complement strand
GGACGGTTTCGTCGTAGGCGGAGGTGGCGCTCATTTTGGCGGTGGTGCACGGGACAGTGGTGGAAAAGGGGTTGGATGAATAGATGTTTGTTATTGGAAACAGGGGGGAAAGAGAGATATTGGTTATGTTTGTGTTGGGAAGCTGGACAAGTCGAGCTGTGAAGACGCAGAAGGTATGTTGATTTAAGAAGGAGACCGGTGGGTTCTAAGGCACCTTTATAGACGGCGGTAGGCTCAATATAGCATAAGCACGTGTAGCGGCAAAGCTCGTATAGCCCACAGCCACATTGAATGAATTACCTTTGACAAATTGATGCCTGGTTAACAAAGGTGAATGGGTCTCCCCTGTAGCAGACAGGGGCTGAGTGCAGAAGAAAGCAGGTCTGGACAGTTGTATGCACCTGATACGCTTGCGTTTGAAGGCATATTCACAATGTTGTGCTGTCTCTAACTTGCGTCTCGATGGCGGCCCGATCCTCAGACTCTTGTCCTACCTCCAGGAATAGTACAAACTCATCATGCTCCTCGCCAGTTTCACCCTCAAGATTAGGGCACATGAACCCTTCCTGTCTGATGATGTTCATGCACCACCAAAGTCGTATGGCCGTTACCTCTGGATGGTTGTATAGTGAGCTATTTTTCTTTTCCACAGCGGCACTGACCACTCGTAAATAAGATTCGGCAGCTAAAAAGTCATTACTGTCGACGTCAGGGCCCACGATGTTATTGTCAATGTTCTCCATATCTGTACCACTGCCTCCACAGTCTTTAGATGAGCCCCTAGACGAATCCAGCATTCGTTTCCTGTGGACTGTTACAAGGTTCTCTGTTTCGGGCGAATCGCCATAAATTCGACGCACCCAACAAAACCATTGGGAAATTCTGGCTTGAAAGCCTGAGCCGGAAGGTGCATCACAACGTTTCAAACCACACGGATCCAATAGCCAGAGACCACACATCCAGAGAGTAAACGCACATTCGACCCACTGCTTTTCCCTAATCTTTGCAACTTTTCGAGTACCTAAGCCTGCGTTCAGACAGGCACGAAACTGCGTCAAGAAATCCTTAGGTGATTCTAGCAGAATATGCTCGAGCCGAACAATTTGCATACACCTTGCTCCATCAGAATTTAATCCAACCGAAGTTCGCAAACTGCTGAGCAACGTTTGGGTGACCGTCCTGAGGATATGGAGCTGAAATCGACGGTACCGCGCTGCATGAAATTGCTTGTCGTTCATGGGCCACTGCGGCAGGTCATTTTCGTGAAAGGTGATCGCCGCTGTTTGTCTTTGGAGCTTCATCACTACGGCGCACATCACGTTGAGCTGGTTTCTTGTAAGGGTGTCGTCGAAAAAATTGTCTTTGGACCATAACGATTTATCTGGTTCGAAAAGCTCGCGCTCGTTAGAAAGAGCGCCAGATAGTTCCTCCAAAAAGCACGGCGAAAATTCATAAGATGGCTGGCTGTCGTTCTCCCCATTGTCTTCGGTCTGGTCTAGTAAACGAAGCCATTGTATACCTTCATTGTGTATTTGCTCTGTGAGATTTGGCATAGCAGAAACTGCTGTATCCCAATCGCCGGCTGATACTCTCTTTCCCATTGGAGAGTGGCTCTTGTTGAGTTCTTTACGAGAGGAGAGCCCCGAGGAGATAGCTAAATTACAGCGATCCATAGGATTTCGGAAGAGACTGAACCCATAACCCATGATGACTGATATATATCAGTAATGATCTACGGTCAACGGTTCCCCCAGTGGACGTAGCTTACGTTGTTCATTTGGCTTTGGGCCATAGTTATTCCAGATCTGTTGTCCTCCTCTATATGGCTCATCTATGACCAGACAGCAGTCCTCTCGATTGTAGAGCCACGTCACATTCGCAGACGGTCGATGATTAGCAAGGTCCACACCGGGGATAAGGACTGGAGAGTCATGGTCTACTGCTGGAGGAGCTCCATTAGTGGGATCATCTAAAAGATCTCTAACAAGCTTGTTATTGGCGAGAGCCGCGCCTGGGAAACATCTTGCATCCATTATACCGGCAGCCCATTTGTAAAGGTCCCTTGATGAATCAGTGTCTGCAGAGCAGGTATTTTCGCCGATGTGACTTACCAAGACCAGGCTTTCTTGAGGTCGGCTGGTGCGTCAGAAAGGGCTTCTATCCCTTCATCATGCTCTCTTCGTCGATCTTGCTCCAACCTCCTTATTGTGTCTTCTAGATTGGTGCCACGGAGCCATAGAAGATCGTCGTTGTCATACCACAGCAGTGAGTTTAGCGCGCCTTCCTTGAATGGCTGGGGTAGAAACCGAATATAGGGCCACCAGAAAGACTGCTCTCCAAGCAAGTACTGTTCGACGAGGAAGAAGCGAACGACAACGGTTTTGGTGATGACCGTAGAACCGTCTTTTACTGGGCTTAAGCTGAACCGGTTAATGAATGGATTTCGTCCATGTATCACGTTGAGCCAGGAGATGGTGAGACTATGCGGACACGATGCAATCATAGTCCCTGGCGAAAGGCTACAGCCGATTCTGAGGCTTAAGTTGTTTCCAGCAAGACCAGAAGCAATCTCGACGTCCGGGTGAATTATGCCTCCATGGGAAACAAACCAGGGCCTGAAATCCGTCTCCATGGCTGGTGTTCTTATCTGGTTGTTGTCGATTGACAGATGGTTGGATCCTCGCAGGGTTAGTGCCGTGAACGCAAACTTGAATGGATAGCTTTATGGTTTCTTAGTTTCGACAGGGTACGCAGCTATGTTTATAAAATACTTCTCCACCGAGCCAGCGACCAGCAGTTTTGAAAACGCTGCTACTAGAGAGAATGAAAGCTTGCCTCTAGGCTATGACTGGCTCATCAAGAAAGTTCTGTACCATGCTACGATAGCTCAGCAAACGAAAAGAGTAAAGGAGCAAAACACAAACCAACGAACGAGCCGTATGTACAAAAGCGTGAAGATTGGGATCAGATGGAGTAAAGATGAGACGTTTCAGTCACTCCTTAAGACCTTGGTATCTGCAGTTTCATATCCATACCCTCTCTCCTCCTGCTTGGGATATTATCTCATTTCCTCAGAACACGTTCCACAACGGGGCTTATCAATGCAGACTCGTCCCGGCGTGTCAGTCTCTCTGCCGGTAAGAATATCTATACTCTGGAAACAACCCTATGAGCAGGCAGCAAATGGGTTGTAGCAGTCTTCGGTTTGACAAAGCCATGCTCTCTCCACAAAATACTTGCTAATGAAGTTCTGAAGTGCTGAGCTATGTATGCAATCCCTTTGAGAACAACTCACGGAGATGGTGTTTTCATACGTGAAGAGAAACTTCAGGCTTGTGGATAGTCATTGCCGCCATAAGCGCGGCTCTGGACCATGGCTCCGTTATCAGGCTTCCTCTATTGAGTGGAATTCCTTATCGAGAAGGATAGCTATCAGTTTCCGGAATCCGCAGGCTTCGGTGCCTTCCTTACCAAAAATGCTCACCATCCCAATCGTTGCTGGCTTCGGCCTACTCATCATCCTCCTGTACAGATACCTCCTCTATCCGGTCTTCCTATCACCTCTATCAAAGATTCCCAGCGCACATTTTACATCCTCCTTCTCTCCTCTATGGATTTTACACAAAAGAAGCATTGGCGCGGAAAACAGAGCGATCCACGCAGCCCATCAACAGTACGGACCTATCGTCAAATTAGCGCCTGATCAAATCAGCGTCAACTGCGTAGATGGAGGGATTAAGACCGTTTACAGCGGGGGCTTTGAGAAGTCCAAGTGGTATCACAACATGTTCGATAACTATGGGTAGACATTCCAGTGCCACTATACACATACATTTTTCTGAACGCAGTCAGCGTACCATGTCTGTTCTCCATGACCGAAAACAAGCCGCATTCGATCCAAAAGCGTATGGTATCCAATGTTTATTCCAAGTCATATTTGCAGTCTTCCCCGGAAATGCACAAGCTCTCTCAAGTCATGATTTTCGAGCGCCTTCTGCCGATCGTGGAAGCAGCCGCTGTGAAAAAGATACCAACAGATGTACTTGAGCTCAATCTCGCGGCCGCAGGGGATTTTATCAATGCCTATCTATTCGGCTTGTCAAGTAGTACCAATTGGCTCCAGGACATTGAGACCCGTAAGTTCTGGCTGAACAAGCACCAAATCCGGCAACCCCACAGGTTCTGGCCTCAAGAGCTCCCAGGCGTTTCGACTTTCCTCAACAGATTTGGTATTCATATAGTTCCTAAATGGGTCAATACGGCAAATCAAGAAATTGAGGCCTACAACCTCCAAATGTGCGAAGCGGCCGAAAAGTCTACCACAGAAGGACCAACGCCACAATCAGACGACGAAAAATCGTTTATCCCCCCTGTCGTCTGGAAGCAGCTATCCGACTCCCTCGTCACCGCCTCCTCCAAGCTCCCCTCCTCAACCACTTCACCCCATCCCCACACCCTCCGCATCGCCACCGAACTCCTTGACCACTCGGCCGCCGGCTTCGACACCTCCGGCATCACCCTTACCTACCTCTTCCACGAACTCTCTCTCCGCCCCACCTTGCAAACCTCCCTTCGCACCGAACTCCTTTCCCTCTCCCCACATCTCATCTACCCCTCAAACTCCCACTCTCTACCCTCCCCTCGCGCTCTCGACGCACTTCCCCTTCTGCACGCCATCCTGATGGAAACGCTCCGGCTGCACAGCGTCATTCCTGGCCCTCAGCCACGCATCACGCCTTCCACGCCTACATCACTTGCCGGATCGTCGCCGCTGCCGGGAGGTATCAGAGTCAGTGCGCAGGCGTATTCGCTGCATAGGAACGAGGAGGTTTTTCCGAGCTCGGAAGAGTGGAAGCCGGAGAGGTGGTTGGATGCCGGGAAAGAAAAGACGGCAGAGATGATGAAGTGGTTTTGGGCGTTTGGGAGCGGGGGGAGGATGTGTATTGGGAGTAATTTCGCCATGCAAGGTAAGCCATTATTCTCCCTTCTTTCGACGACGACTCTCATGACCTCTTCCTCACCCTTCCAGAAATCAGACTCATCACCGCATCAATCTACACAAACTACACCACCCACGTCATTGACGACCAAGGCATCGAGCCCATTGACGCCTACGTCACGCCTCCGAAAGCGAACAAGCTGATCCTGGGGTTTCGACGAGTCGAATAGAAACACGTTACGCATGCTTTACCATGATGGTTGTTAGGGAGGATCGATTGTGAATATGGGGGAAGGATGGTGGATGGAAGGGGCTTTATGTAATTATGGGTTTATGAATGTGTGCGGATCTGGTGATATATCGGGTGAATGAGGCGAGCACGCTATGTTTGAGTTGGATGGTTGTGATAGGAATTTTGATTGAACGTTGACGCAGTTTTTCCAGTAACACATGGGACGACGGACTTGCAATCCGCGCTCATGACGCCGTACGACACACAGCCTCCGTAGCTCGCATGCGTATTGACACAAACACGTGAGAAGCCACCCGAGCCCCCAACCCATATATACATCACCTGCCTACTTGCAAGCCTACCTTCTATTCTTTCTTCCCATCTCTCTTCTCTTACATCCCCCGCTTAAAAGCCGCCACCACATCCTCCTTCCTCCACTCAATCTCCAAACTCCCCTCATACACGTCCTTGACCACTCTCGCCACCCTCTCGCCCACGCCTAGATACCTGATCTCGCACTCCCGCAACACCTTCGCCACAAGCCCCCTGCTCAGATTCAAATCATCGGCATCCCCAATGTGCTTCTCTACTCTCTTTTTCAAGGTCTCGATTCCCCTTCGTATCTCCTTCGCATCGTGGGTGGATAATAGTTTCTTAAATGTGGAGCGCGAGTGACTAGCGCGCGTGGCGATGGATGTAGGGTTGTCGGGGTGCGCGCGGAGTAGGGATTCGGTGCTTTCGATGAAATCGAGAAGCTTGCCTAAAGGACGGCGTATCACGGCACTGAGATAGAGGTCTAGGTGCTCCGTCATCTCCTCCAAAGCACGGGCTTTCCATTCGTCAAGGACGGGGTTTCCTTTCACAAGAACTTCCTCGATATAATGATTCATATTTTCTATTAGCAAGATATGGTAGTTCAACGCCTCTTTGTCCTCAGGATCACCTTGGGAGCCACCGGCTGCGGCCATGGCGATTGGGGATTCCTTGGCAATGAACTTGAGGGACTCGAACATGGCTTTATTGATGGAGGAGTAGGCTGTATTGACCATAGTGCGTATGGGAAGGGTGTCGAGGCCACGGGAGGGAGGAAGCATGGTTTCGATCGCCAAGGAGAAATTTGGGAAGGTTTTGATGAATGCAATGACGCCTTTCCGTTTCTTGATTTTGACCTTCGTGTCTTCGATGCCACAGACTTGATCCTCCACAAAACGGGAGAAAAGGGTAGCAAGGCGGTCGTGGATTTTGGAAAGGGCGTGGATGAGGAATTCCTGGTTTGTTTCGTCGAGTTCGGATAGCTGGGATTCTAGGGCGAAGAGAACGCCAACGCCTTGAAGGGGTTCTTGTTTGATGACCCAATCAACTAAGTTTTGGAGTTCGGGGGGCCAGAAAGAGTATATGTCTTCTATGATGCTTTCTACTTTCTTTGCCATATTGCGATCGGGGTCGAATAACTTCTTGTCTAATGGTCCTCCACCGTGTCTGCGGTCCGGTGCGGTAGAAATTGCGTCTATGAAGTCCGAGTTTTCAAGGGAACTGACATGGAAGAGGTCGACAACGAAATTCTGTTCAACAAAAATCATCCGAGCCATTTCACTCAGGGCACCTGCAAAAGCTTCGTAAGCGGTCACCTTGCCGTCTTCTGGTTTTCCACCACTGGAATTCCGACTCGCATCACCAGCTGCACGAACAGTCTTGGATCGCTTGACGGTCAATTTGCGAGCAACAACGCTTTCGCTTTCCTTCTCCTGCGTTGTGAAAAGGACGTCTTGCTCATCGCCAGCAGCTTTTCTGGTGACGCGTTTCCAAGCAAACATGTTGTCCCTAAATTGGTCTGCATATGACTTCTTCATGGAATTTTCGTACATTCGCATCATATCCTCCCATCCCGAAGGCTCAATCTCACGAGCAAAGAGCATCAATGGCGAGTAAAGCCACAGCTCTTGCTTGGGCTTCTCTCGAAGTTGATAGTCAAGTTTGGTAGCTAGATTAGATGCAATGCTCTTACGCCTGTTGTCGATGGCTTCCACAGTCTGTACTTCGATTTCCTTGAACCTGGCCGACAGGTAATGCTTCAGACGTTGGATGAAATCAATACTTTCCCTGCGATACCCATCTTTCTTTTCGCGGACAGCTCGCATGGAGCTCAACTGGGTTCCCCTTGGGCCGCTGCTGGTTCTTCGGTCGACGCTACCTTCTTCAGAGGTGTTGGGCCGAGTGCCGTTTTGGCGCAGTCGTGGATCGATAGTAAGCATGGCGGTGTACAGTTGGGCAAGGGTCGTTTCTACGGCCTGTAGGCTTTCTAACTTTGTCAGAGAAGCGTCTCTTAGAACCCTAAGTTCTGAGGTAGAAATCGAGATGGTGTCCAATAAGGTCTTTAGCTCTGTGTGTAAGAGTTTCTGATTGGCAGTCTTCACTTGTAGGCCCTGCGATTGAGCCTCGATGTATGCAACGTCTTCACTTAGAGTCTACCGAGTGTTAGCCAGTCATATTTTCGTTGGCTGAGATATGGCCATACCCCTAGTTCGACGTTGTATAATGTTAGTAGGCCATCGAGTTCTTCACATTCTGCAACTACTTTGTCCATCATCTCGCCCACTGCCGCCACTCGCTCATCATTGTTCTCTATGGCTCCCAGCCAGCTCCCAGCCTCGACTCGGGCTAGCTCCTTCCGTATTCCTGTCTGAAGCTCTTCGAACGTGTTCCTATCACTTCTCTCTTCTCCCCAACCAAAATCATTCAGCACAGATTCTATCTCGAAAGTACGACCTTCTAGTAGGCTAGGATTAATACCCAAAACCTTGGCATATTTAGCAGAGTGATCCGATCTCCTTTTCCGCCGAACCTCGTCGGGCACCTTCTCCGGTATTGGTGGAGGTTTGTCAAAGGGGGGAGTCTCTAATCTAGGAACAGGAGGTATAAATGGGGCAGCGGGTTCTGGAGCCGATGTCGTGATCTGGACTGTAGGTGTTTCCTTCTTTGGTTCGAGCGGCAGAAGTTGTTCAATATCACTCTGATCTATGGTCGCAGTCTTGACCGTGTCTTGGCTTTTACCCCGAAGTAGAGAAGGAGCTGGGAAAACGCCAGATATTCCATCTGCCTCACTGGCAGCTTTCTCCTTGTCTTGCTGGAGTTTCTCCACAGCACTTCCCGCGCGAGGCTTGAAAGCATTATAGGCAGTTGCGGCTTTGCGAAGTTTATTAGCAATCTCAGCATTCGATTTCTTCTTAATCATTGGGCCAAGGCCAGGCCTATGCTGTTCTTCCTCGGCAGGTGGCTCGGGCGGTGGGACTGGGGACGCTGTAGTAGTAGAGTCCGCTACACTTGAGATGCTTCTATCGACAGTAGAGATTGATGAAGAGCCGTCAGCGAGGACTGCGTTATTAGGATGGATGTCAGCTTTAACAGCTGTTTGTGGTCCTGAATTGTTTGATGAGCCTACGATGGGAACAGACTGATCGATCGCAGATGACGAGTTATTGCTAGTACCTTCACCGTGCTCAGATAGTGGTGGTACTTGCACATAATCTTCTGGGAGGCCTGGCGTAAGATTAGCCGTTGGGAACTTTTCTAGAGTGTCAGATCCGTCTCGCTGTGAGGATTTGAGTCCTCGATCCAGCATCGGAGGTCTGATACGCTCGGGCACTGCGGCTTGAGGAGGAGGCGATGCGCGTCGTCTACCGGGTCTTAGTCCATGAGGCACATTTCGGTCCTCTGGTGTAATCGAGCGTTGTTCAGTTGGTGGTTCCATTCGAGAAGTGGCATTATAGCTTCCATTCTGACGAATTCGTTCGCCACTTGGTCGCGGACTTGGCTGCTTATAGACGGAGGTACCATCTCGGAAGGACTCGATACTTTGAGCTCCGTTTAATGGCCGAATCATTGAATCAGACTGTAAGGAACCATTCGTACGTATGGACTGGTTTGCAGGTGAGTCTGATCTCTGTGATCCGAATTGAGGTTGTGAGTTTTGAGGTTTGAGGTTACGAACAAATTCAGAAGATGGAAATTGCCCTGGCATACGACGTATGCGATCATCGCTTTCTACTGTTCGCAAAGGGCGTTCACGGGGCTGGCGCTCTTGAGACTGGCGCTCTTGGGGTTGCCGTTCCTGGAAGTGTCGATCTTCTGCCCATTCTCGTGGCTGCCGCTCTTGTGAGGGTTGTTCCTGTGATGGACGCTTGTGCCCGAGGCGTTCCTGTGAGGAATTTTCCTGTGACGAGCGTTCCTGAGAGGGACGCAGTCGAGCATCCCTGCTACTCTGCTGACTTGGCTGAGTTACGGCTTGAGGTCGAATTTCACGCAAACGTGTAAGCTCTTGTGTCGGAGCAGCTGGTTCAGCTCCAGGAGCTAAAGTGGGTGGTATTCTCGATTGAGATACGGGCTGTGGACCAGCAGCGCCGGCGAGTTGTTCAAGTTCTTGCGGATCGAAGCCGGACAATTGCGGTAATTTACCCCCCGTGTACTTCTTATAAATCTTGATCATGCTATAGATAAAAAAGTCTTTCTCTTTTGTAGTACTAGCTTGCCAGTAATATGGTTTCTGGATTGTGACGAGGAAGCCAACCCCGCCCGCCCGCTCTTTATTCTGCTGTTCTTCGGCATTTGTAGGCATGGAGTTTGTGTAGGACTCGATCTTCGTCAGATCGTCCAGGTTCCATGTCTTCCCAATCGAAAAGGTTCCATTGCTATTCTCCCGTGCCTTGTGAACCCGTACACGCCCTGATCTCCGGACTGCTACAACAATTATTCGGGGCTTCTTATTCTCCGGTGGGGATAGGGTTGGCGGAGGGGAGGACGGGAACGCAGCATCCTCAATGATTCGAATATGAGTGATGTAGGATTCCGATACTAGATCTTAGATCAGTATACTACATCCCATATCCGACGCGCAGCATACTTGATCCATCAGGCTCCTTCTTTCCAAAGCAGCTTTCAACAATGCGCCTCTTCTCGTCCTCAAACTTCTCCGCGCGGCTCATTGCTGCACCTGTCGAAGCGGAGCCTCCGTTACGCATCTCGGGAGCTGGTCTGGACTGTTGACCTGCTGATCCGTTCGGAGGACCGCGCACGCGCCTGTTGGGATCATTGATATTCATGGCGGAGCGGTGCGGCGGGGACAGGAGGTGGTAGAACTTAATCGCACCGGTGTCCGTGTAACTCCAGATGAACCGCTCTCATCGGTTGCGGTGGGTAAGAGGGTTATACTTCACAGCTTTTAGGAAGGTTACACTTGGGTAGCTAAGCACCTAGGACTGCCTGGTACAGTAAGGCATTGATTCCTGCAACGATGAACCCTCGGGAGATGTTTGACCGGCAGCCAATTGAACCACGCTAGTCTCGAATCGCAAATAGCGCCCGCTTTCCCACTAAGTTTTGATGTCTTCGTGCATTTCCTTACAATTTCCAAGGGCGTCAGATTCTGTCAAGATGCGCTCGGAATCTGGGAAGAAGAAGAAGGAGAAGCACAGCAAAACTGCCGCTGACAAGCCACAGCCGGAACGGTTGTTCACACCAGATGAGCATAATCTAGTTCTGAAGCCCGAGTCAATGTCGGAGGAGCAAGATCACTTAATTAAGGCCTTGAACTACAAATCTGTCACCGCACCAATGAAACCTCCACCACCAGCACAACTACTGACTCTCGTTGGCGCATTCCTCACTTCTTACGGTTTGATCAGTGCCTCTCGATCATACACCACTGAAGTGGCTGCACGAGCCAAATTGGAAGCTTGGAAACCAGGGCTAGGCGCGAAGTTACCAAAGGGCTTCCCTGATCTAGTAAATATTTACGACCATTGGTACAAAGAGCATGGACAGAGGACAAAGCTTGACGAGACAAGTAGCGATGAAAATGGCGACCATGCTACCGTGCAGGCTAAACAACCCAAAAAGAGCAAGAAGGACAGTAAAGCCAAGGTGGAAGCAGACGTGACAAGTAGTAGTGGGAGCAGCAGTGGCAGCAGTAGCGACGATAGTGGGTCGGATTTAGAGTCGGAGGGCGTTGTATCTACGTCAAAATCTACCAAGAAACAAGCTTCTGCTCCAAAGCCTATGAAAACAGTAACAAGTTCAAAATCATCATCTGCATCGATGTCAAGTACAAGCTCCGATAGCGACGCCGATGACGAGAAGGAAGCCCCTGGCGCTAAATTGCCCTCTGTGACACCCACTGCCAGCAACCCGATTAACAAGTTGAAACGAAAGGCAAGTTCCAGTGGATCGTCAAGCTCAGAGACTGACTCCGAATCCGACTCGTCGTCATCTGATGAGGCTGAAGCACCTCCAGCAAAAAAAACAAAGGCAACGCCCGTTAAGAAGCAATCTGCATCCGTCGCCGCACCAGTTCCGAACAAACCCTCTGAGGAACCAGCAATAAACTCCTCATCATCCTCAAGCGGATCTTTATCCAGTGACTCAGACGATCAAACCCCGGCAAACAAAGCTCTCCCTACATCGCCGTCAGATTCTAGCTCATCCAGCAGCGACTCGGATGCGCCAGCACCAGCCAAACCCTCGAAATCGACAACCGCCAAAATCAACAAAACCCAAACGGCAACCCTACCAGACGACTCCCTCAAGTCTTCAACCGACTCCAGCGCTACCCTGGACAACCCTTCCGCCAAGAAAACCTCCAGCTCAGACACAAGCACGTCCATTACTTCCTCATCATCCTCCTCGCCTCCGCCCAAGCTCGAAGCCCCATCATCTCAACAAGTCGCCAAAAAGCGCAAACGCTCCGCCTCCCCCACAACGTCCGCAGCACCAGAAGCTTCTACCCCTGAAGGTCCTCCCACCCAAAAACCCACCAAAAAGCAGCCAAACGAGCGATTCAGCCGTATCCCCGCGGACGTCAAAGTCGACCCCAAGCTGGCCTCGAACGCGTACATACCGAACGATTATGCGGATCGCGCGTTCAAGGATCTGAGTGTGACGAAGGGGAAGGGGTTTACGAAGGAGAAGAACAAGAAGAAGAGGGGGAGTTATAGGGGGGGTGTTATTGATGTGGAGGGGAGTAAGTCGATTAAGTTTTACTGAGAGGGGAGCTGTATGTAGGCTGTCTTTTGTGGGATAGATGATGGAAGATTGGAGAACGAACCTTGGTGTGCGGGATAAGGCGTAGAAGTACCTCCAAGGCCTCTCGGAATAATCATAGTCATTGTTCCAGAGTTTAGGAGCTAGATATCAGTACCATACCATAAGCTTACAGAAAGTATGAAACTAGCCTACTACATACATAGATCTCTTACCCAACCCCGCCGTCCCTCCTTAAAACCAAAACAACGACTCCACCACAACTATTGTTTCCATCCTCGTGCGAAACATACCGTATGTAGCTCCCTCCATCACATGCATAATGCCCGCAATTCGGTAACATAGACATCATCAGTCATGGACCCCAAAGCCGTCTTCCATCAACGGAATGGATTTTTGCCCATCATCGATAGGGCCCCCCTTATTGAGAAAGGGGGTCTTGCATGCATTCATTTTTCGGCGAAAAGGTGTTATTTTTCAATGACGGGTTATACAACGGTAGCGAGATGATTGGTTTACGGTCCCCAATTTCTACTGTACTGTAGCCGAGATGAGCTAAGTGAACGTTTCGCTGTTGTTTTCCCTTACTCTTTGGCCTGGGTGTTTTCGAATGGGGGGTCTGGGGTGTGATTCTAAGCGGAAGAGATGGGTGGGTTGGTGGGTTGTTCGTGGAACCTGGGGGTTTTAAATTGAGGATGGGGGCTGTTTGAGCCATGGATGGAAAATTTCAGCGTGTCCACGAAGACTGATGGGCTCGTCGAGCAATAGGGGATGGTGATGCATCTCATCAGTGGACGACGAGAGTCCATGGTTCGCTTGCAATATGTAGTTGAATCTTGATTTGTTGTTTCCAATACAGAAATAAGCGCTAGTAGAATCCTCTATCTGGATATTCCGGTAGATGGAAGAGGGATTTAGATTCGATATTATGGTCTCCGAGGAAGGGCTAGGTCATGAATCCTCATCCCTATAACTAGTGGTCGTTTGGAGTTTGCTCTGTTCGATAAGAGCGCTGATGGATGGCTAGCAATAGAAGTTTATGAGCAGCCGTTGAAAGCTCAATCACAAGATTGTGTCTGGACTGTGGAGGATACGATTACGTCCAAGTCGGCAGGCCGGTCTCGCACTATTCATTCATGCAGTTGCTACTTTTCTTGGTCACCCAAAGCCGCCCTGGCTTCGGTAACAGATTTCTTTGGGAGTGGCTTCGCTGAAGTGGTTTGGAGATCTTCGTTTCGGAGTGCTATGCATCTCATCGACTGTTTCGCAGCCGCCGCAGAAGTAATGGTGGCAAACCACACAAGCTTCGGCCTGGATAGCGTAAACATGGTCTGTACGGCACTGGCAACATATTGGTGTTATGAACCTTGGAACCGATTGTCCTTTTAGGGTGTGTGATTCTGCTTCGTCTGTAAAAGGCGTTCGTCCCTCGGTCCTGGCTATTTGTCGGAGCTTGTTCGCTATTTTTTGGACCATTCTCGGCCGCTCGAAACTTACAGCTGTCAATAATGGGGTGCGCTCGGCATCGTTCACTACTTGCAATCTAGCCCCCCAGCTTAGTAACTTGTTCAATACGTCCTCCCGACCCATCTCGATGGCTTCAAACACTGGCGTCCAATGGTCCCAGGTTTGAACATTGATGTCGCTACCTGCTTTATAGAGGAGCTCTAAGATCTTGACAGAGCCTCCACGAGCTGCACGGTAGAAGGCCGTAGTTCCAGAATGGCTTGTAGCATAAATCGAGGCTCCTGCGCTGATTAATACCTCAACCACATCTTTATTGGCTACTTCTGCCGCTATGTGCAGTGGTGTAAGAGCCTTGGTCCCCGTTCTAGCCTCGAGTAAAGCTCCCTTAGCAACGAGGATCCTGACTAGGTTTGCATGCCCAGAGAAAGACGCAACGTGAAGCGCGGTCCAATCCTTGAACCGAAACTGGCCATGTTCTACAAGGTGGATGCTGTCAATTCCGGTCTCGAGAACGCTATCGTTGACGTCTACTCCGGCTTGCAGGAGGTATTCCACAAGCGGCTCAAGGCCGAATGAAACTGCGTAGTACATTGCCTTGATTTCGTGAACAGGCGAGGGGAACTGGTAAGCTTGTCGCCAGGAAGCGTAGTGTTGCTCGACAAGGTCTGTGCTAAGGAACCATCGCAGACTCTTTATCAGCTCATCACTACTGAGGCTGCCATTATCTAACGCCCTCCTGACTTGGACATGCCATTGTTGAGCGGCAGATCTCAGAAAAGGGTATGCTTGTATTCGCGTTTCTAGATCGGCTTGTGATGAGCACGGTAATTTGAAGTCTAAGAGTTGAAGATACTGAATGGAGGTCTTGGCGAGCCTTGCCGCTGTATCGATCGAGTCCAGGTAGAATTCAGCTACCGGGCTTCCTAGAATACGAGGAGATGTTATGTATTCCTGAATTGAAAGATGCGCCAAGTGGACAAATGGAGACCTAGAACGCTCATGGTGATCAACTCTGACTAGGCTTCCGCAGAGAGTAAGAACGTCCCGTGGATCAGTGGCAATAGCGTCAGAATCTCGATAGGTATCGTTTGGCTCGATTGATATGGCTTCTGCGAGCTGGTCAACGGTTAGAGGATTAGCGCTCCCTACAAGCCAACGCAGCATAGCTTTCACGCTTTCAATACTATCGGGGTTCTCTTCCTGTATCTTGCGCAGGATTTGGATGTATGTCTCGTCCAAGCCTCGTGGTAGATTGCCAAGTGCATTCTTTATAGCTCTGTCAGAGTGCAGGCGTGATAGCTGATCAAGTTGGATCGCGGCCCATAGAAACCTAATAGCAGGTAGATAAGCATGATTGCGCTCCGCAGATCTATAGAGGGTACTCACATGGTGCCTGCTCGATCACTAATTGTGGAGATGATTTCTGCCTTCAAGTGAGCATTCCTCAACTTCAGGATGCCCCTTGCTAGCCGATGTTCTACTTGGTTTGTAATGTAAAGACGAATGTCGTCGTCCACGTTTTGCTCTCGACTCAAAGAGATGTGGATTCCATCCTTTGCGAGAAGCTCAGTCTCTATCACCAAGTCTTCTCTACTCGTGACTAGCAATTGTACTGTAGCCTGAGATGAAGATTCGCCGTCGGATTCTGTTGCCAGTTGCTGAAGGCCTCGGGCAAACTCAGCTACTTCTTGACATTCATCAAGAGCATCAACTACAATGATGGTCCGTTTGAAGCGGTAAGATATTGATTGCAGCAAGGCTTTGAGATCGGATAGATTAAGGGTTGGACTCGTACTTGTTCCTTTCTTGAGCCTGTGGTAAATTCCTTCGATGTCATTCATGCAAGAAGCGTTTTGTTCGTAAAGCTGGTAGACAATGGCAGACAGAAATGTTCGAAAGGTCTGTTTGTCTCGGTTCTTATGGTCACAAAAGAAGTATGCTAGGCCAATGTCTTTGCCCAAGGGCCTCAGATACTCAATAATAGTTGCTGCAAGCACAGTCTTACCGCTACCAGGAATACCGGAGATCCAGAACAGCCGGTTGCTATTCTTCGTCCATGCATGGAATAACGGCAAATCGAAGAACCAATTCCCCGTCCCAGATTCCCGCAGCCGTAAAGCATTTTCAAAATTCTCCTCCACATTGACATGGACTGGGCACAACCATCCTAATATTTCCTGTTGATCTTTGCTGCACTTCAGCTCGCTGACGTCTTGCGCTATTGCGTTGGTCTGATTTTCAATTCGCTGTACAACAACTGCTGTATCCACAGATAGTGCTGCAGTAAAGGTATCTTTAAGCCGGCGAAGCCTTGCAAGAAGCGTTTGGGTTGCCCCCTCTTTTAAAGGCCAGAAAAGGGCTTTCCCAAAATTGCGTCTCCGTTGTCCAGATACCTGTTGACATGTTGCGACAAGCCCCTCGATTTTCTGGAGAACTTCCAAACTATCTGTTATGGCGCCGCTGTTGACTAAGGCCTGGAACGCAGTTGACGCTTGACCACTGCTTTCCTTTTCCACGAGCGTCTGCAATCGGTCGAACAATATATTCAGTCCAGCAATCTCACTTAGAAGACAGCGTAGTTGTGTAGGAGCTTCTTGAACACTTTTGATATAGTGATACCCTTCAGCTAATATTGTACCGCTTAGACTGATAAGACCAGCGGCTCCGGCAGCTATCGACAAAGGATCCGCCATCGCGATGTGCACATACCGGTCACTGGAGTCGGGGATTAAGGGTAGAGCTTGTATTAACTCTGATATCTCCCTTGATAGCACGAATGGTGACTATTTATACTTATAGTGTGGTGGGGTGTAAGAATTAAGCATAATACATACCACCAGCAATTTATCGTCTTGTCGTCTTACAGTAGGTAATTTACGAACGTTCACAATGTTATCTTACCCTTCAAATTTTCATGTAGTCCACAATGATTAAAACGAAACAACAAACATCTGTGCAAACCAAGATCAAGAATAGAAAAGATAAAGTGCAACAAATCGAACAGTTGAATGAATGGAAGAATCCACATGCGAGACATGGCCGGTGAATGAAGATGCTTCACTTCGAGATTCCAGGCGCCTTGTCTTATTTTTTTCATTCAGAGTGGGCTCTGGAGATTGAGATGGAGACGGGGACGGTTTGGTCATAAGAGGGGGAGCGGGGTGCGATAAGGTAGACGTACGGTGTATGAAGTGGAGGTGTAAATGAAGTGGGATAGCACAGTCGATTAATTACTCTTCTAGCTTAAAGTAGCACTCTATCGCGAAACATCCTTGTGTATCTGTGTCTAGGATAAGGGTATCGCCGCCGCCCCTTGAGCCCTTGTAAACTCCGTCGCTAAACGCAATGCAGCACATCTAAGAGTTAATTGGAAGCGTTTTGAGGGAAACCATAGCCAGGCCCCCTCACTCTATCTGTCAAAGTACTCTGATCAAAAGAAGGTTCTCAACAGCTTCCCGAATCAGCAGAAGTGTAATTGGTGGATCCTGTAGGGCACATGGTCTCATTGCACTGTTTGGCCAAGTTCGCATTCGGGATCCAGACTGGGAGGGCGTCGGTAGCGTTGAGCACGTTGCCCGCGGCGTCCTTGGCCTCAGCGTACACGTAGCGGTTAAAGCCCGCGGGACTCAGCGTGATGTTTGTCTCGAACCCGGTCTTTTCGGAGCCGCCCGCAAGATGGAAACCGGTATCGGTGCTGTTTCCGGCATACACGCTCCAACTCTTGACGTCTGTCGCGCCGTTCCAGGACATGTAGGCAGTGATGGGTGCGGAGCAGTTTTGCGCGTAGGCGACGACATCTGGTCGCGCGGTTGGGTAGCCGGACCAGGGGGCGCGGAAGGCGCGGTAGCTGTTTTGGGCGAAGCGGGCGTGGTAGAGGACGTCTCCGTTTGGGGCGTACTCGCTCAAAGCGGCGTCGGCACCCCAGCCGAGGAAGCGGTTGCCGTTCGAAAGGAGCTGGAAGGAGCCTTGGCTTGCGGATATGTGCCCTTCGGGATGGATGTACTGTTCTAGTAGCGCCGCGGTTTTCTTGTCCGTATCCAGGGATACGATCATGCCCGAGGAGGCGCTGACGGTAGTGGGGGATAACCCCCCATCGGCGCCATTGTCGAAGAGAGAAATGTTGGTCACAGAGCCAGAGGTGCCTTGGAAGCGGGCCATGTGCTGGCGCGAAAAGTTGAAGGAACCTTCGTTGGTAAAAGAGTTGTTCTTGCCGCCAAGACGCCAGATGACATCACCCGGGTTCGAGCTCTTCATGCCAGCGATCTTGTATATGGCATCACAGTGACGGGAGGAAACCATGTAATCGCCGTTCTCGTCCTTGTCGATGGAATTAAGGTGGAAGTAGTCGAAAGGTTTGCTCTTCGTGTCAACTTTGGGGTCAAACGGAAAAGTGCTCTCGGTGACGGGAATGTGATCCAAGGAGCACCACTGGAACGTTTCGTTCCTACTGGCAATGTCGATTTCCTGGAAGCAACCTGAGACCGCAAATCCATCTTTGGCACCACCGATAGACGACAAATCTGCCGGGACAGAGTGGTAAACATCCTGAAGAAATATTTCTCCGTTATATCCATTGGGAGTATGCAGCTCATGAAGATCTGGACCTTCCAAGTTGTTGACAGCAGTGAAGTTGTCACCAACTGGGTTGTACGTTTTGTCGAGGAACTTGATAACACCAGCCGTAAATCCCGCGCCAGATTGTGGGTCACCGTCATTGAAGCAAAGATGATCTCCCGAACAACCGAGGTAGTCGCAGACATGCAGGTCCATGGCTCTGTACTCGACACTATCAGAGCCTTTCCAAACAAGGGTCTGGATTAAGTCAGCACTCTGCACTGCCGTGACTGGAGACGATTCACTTACCCCGTCGCTCTCGAATATATGAGGGCCGCCAAGAAAGGCAGTGTCCCCGTCGGCATATGGAGCTACGAAGATGTATCCGGGATCCAGTTGGTTGGGGCTGTTGTTGGTTCTTATGTCTAGGGCAATTGCTTGCTGGCCAGCTTTCTGTTGATCGTCAGCAGCTGGGTCTCTTCCATATTTTCGACTACACGGTTCACAGGGATACGCTTTTGATGCTGGAAGGGGTGGAAGAAGAGCTTGTGAATATTACTTACAGTCATGAACGTTTGGAACTGAGCTTGACCGAGGCCCAGTAGAGCAATCACTGCAACCAAGTATCGAGACATCTTTTGAGACACCGATGTAGAGTAGATGGTAGAGTGCAGATGCTAAAGTGAAGGTCAAGAAAGTTGGCGGCGCTTTAGATGAGCCAGCCGAAACCAACACAAGCGTGGCGGGGGTGAAGAAGTGAATGAAGTGAAATTGGATGATATGGAATGACAACGACTCAAGAGATCTAGTTCACGCTGCCCGCTGTAGAATAATGAGGTACAAGAGAGTGGACGAGTTGTTTGCCAACGACTCAAAGAGAAGAATATATACTCAAAGAAATTGTGTGTCGAAGAATGAAAATGATAAAGATAAATTTGGGAGAGCAGGACGGGACCTAAATCCTGAATCCTGAATCCCGAATCCCAAAAGAGCATTCGGGACTCCGCCTTATTCCTCAGCCCGGTGAAATTGTCAAGTTGCAGTGTTTCAAGATCAGGGGCGGGGTGGGCCCAGGGCTGCGGGTTTGGACCCACCAACGACATTCATTTGGAGCATTCGAAGCATTGTCATTTATTACCTGTACCCCTACCTCCATCCTTGGGCTTTGGCGAGATCACGAGAGCATCAGGAAAGGTAGGTACGGTACTTTAGGTATGTACCTGGAGGCTGAAGTCATCTTCCAGGGACTTCTACGAGCGATATCATGAAATCAGCGGGCGGTCTAAAGTACTCGTAATCCGGACTCCGGAGGAGCAAAGAAGCTTCGTTAATCATGTGCTCTGTAAGTGGCTGCATGTGTACTACATACTACGCGTACAGAGTACGGAATATGTTGTTCAGCTTTCTGTGCTTATCAGGCGTGGGGTCCGTCCGGTCAGGCCAGCGAAACCTTCGGATGGATGTTATTCCAGCGGCCGCTGCGCCATACAGCCGCAGTCATGGCAAGTTCCGTGGCGAGTACAAGGCATCAAGCGAGATTGGGAGGACAACCGCAAGACCAGCCTTACGATCATCTTTTCTCTGTTCTCCAATCAGGATCTAAAAGTCGCAACTCGTCACCTACAGCCTACAGGGCTGCAGAAGACAGCTTGGGGGGAATCGATCCGTGCACTAGGTAGTGTCTCGGCCCCTCATCACTCTGAAGTCGGAACTGGAACTGGAACTGGAGCCGGGAGGTAAGGTTCACACAGCACAGCAACAACAAACAACACGCTGGCCTCAGCCACAGTCTATCTCGGGTCTATCGCGTGGCTCAAGACTCTAATTTAACGGGACTCTGCAAATTGCAGTTGTTGAAGGATTCCCACCAATACATGTCAAGCTGTTGTGCTGATTTGAAAATAGCTTACGTAGGTAGGCAGTGGGTGGTACGCAGCAGCACTCCCACCGCCTCGACAATGCCAGCGCAAGAGGACGTCGGAAAGATCCAAGCAGCACGATGCGACGACAATCGCTTATAGGAAAACTCTCACGGAATACTTGGTTTCAGATTCGGCCAGAGTTGCAATTTTCCGTGCTGCATGTGCATCGTACATCGCTAATACTGCAGAATGGCGTGAGCAGAACACATCCTCTATCTTGTTTGTCTGCCGGGACCTCGCACTCCTCTTGCACCAAGTACCAATCAACCACAATCGCTGCGACCGGAAATCTGACCGGTGGAGATTGCAGGAAGTATCATCGGATACGAATTTCAAGGCAAACGAAAGCTTTGGTCACATTTCAAGGATGCTTTACTCGCCAGCTATAGGCTGTAATAGCATCATGGGAATCCCTTACATCAGGCTACCTAGTCCCCGAAGTGGCCAATGTGAAAACCCTGGCAGGCCGCAGCAGCTCTGACCGTATGACGCGGAAGCATTGCTTTGATCCAAGACCTTTCAACACATCTATGGCAAGACACCTTACTTGTTTTTCGACGGAAGTCCGTCGCACTCGAGCTGACCACATCTCGGATGATGAGCTACGCTAGGCTTCAAATAGCTTGAAGTAACTGAGAAAGGCTAGCGTATTAATCCTCCGAGAGAGTGCGGCGACTCCTGTCCAGGTGATAACGTGTAAGTAAAAGATTCATCAATTCTTGTTGTTGAATTCGATGGCCAACGCAATTACAACGGCCCAGCTACGTCACCTTAGCAATATCATGTGCCAGTTTGGCATACCGCAACCGCGTCGACCGTCTACAGGGGCAAGAAAGCACTGCCTCGAGCACAAGACACCGTCACAGATCACTGACCTCAAGCGAAAAGATTGCCACCTGTAAATGGTTGGTGCTTGAATTCAGCACTCGTCAGCCCTCAACTTACGACTCAGCCAAGATATATTTGATTCAACTGATTTACAACTTTGGAATTGATACGAGAACGTCCAAGTAGCGGATGCTCTACGTCTCCTAGCAGACTACCTATTCAAGTTTATCGACCGACTTCTGACACGATGATGCTCGCACAAAGCTTGTGCCAGTGGTCAATTCCCCCCAAAAACGCTTCGAAACCCCTATCAGGTTCCATGCATATGCTACAGCAACCCCAGCACATGTTTCTTACATGGTTGATTGGCATTGGCTCCCTACACCCTCATCCCTTCTCCATCAACCCCCATCTTCCTTTCCCACTTCACCATACACACCGTCATCGTACCACGGCACGCCCACATGACAGATGGTAGTGTATCTTAGGGCTAGAGGAGAAAGCTAGGCCGGGGGCGGGGGTGGGCTGGAGAGATAAGGGAGTTGGGGGGATAGAAAAATCAACCTCTACGTTTAAAAAAGCAGACCTATGCGGTACATATGTACAGTACATAGCAGAAGCACAGCTTTAAAAAAACCCCCCCGACACGTGTAATCACGCCATACCATCTCCCAAAGAAAACCACCCACGCCGCGCATCAAGAACATCCTTCTCCCTCAAATCCCCAAAACCCCACCCTACAGTGACCTTCAAAAAAACCCAGCACGCACGCACACCCCTCTCCCCTCTCCCCCTCCCCAAGTCCCCCCTCCCCCCTCCCCCCTCCCCCCTCCTCCCCCGCCACAAGCTCCCCCCCCCACCCCCCCCAGTTCCACCGCCACACATCCATCCATCAACCCGCCACAAGCTCTCTCCTCCTCCCCCGTCATATCCCTCCCCCATCTCCCCCCTCTTCCCTCTCCCCTCCCCCCCCTCCTCCCCCGCCACAAGCTCCCCCCTCTCCCTTCCCCCCTTCCCCCCGCCCCCTCCTCCCCCGTCATATCCCCCTCCCCCCTCATCCTCCCCCCTCCCTCGTCCCCCCTCCTCCCCCTTTCCTTCCCATATCCACCCCCAGTTCCACACATCCATCCATCCACACATCCACACATCCACACATCCACACATCCACACATCCACACATCCACACATCCATCCATTCATCCATCCACCCGCCATCACCGCCTTGATATATATATATATATTTTCTTCTTCTCAATTCCAGCTTGAGACGATCTTCTGTTCTCTGCCTGCTATAGTAATGAGTGGGTTTTGAGGGTTTGTGGGGGGGGGGTGTTGGCGATGAGGTTGACGTTGAGGTTTGGGGTTGAGAGGTTGAGGGTTTGAGGGTTTGAGGGTTTGAGGGTTTGAGGGTTTGAGGGTTTGAGGGTTTGAGGGTTTGGAGGTTTGGGGGTGGGTAAGAGGGGGAGGGGGTGTGTGTTGGGGTTGAGGTTGAGGTAAGAGGGGGGGGGTTGGAAGATTTGGGGGGAGAAGGAGGGGGAGATTTGGGGGTTGAGGTTTGAGGTTTGAGGTTTGAGGTTTGAGGGGGGGGTTTGGGGGTTGGGGGTTGAGGTGATGGGGGGGGGGTTGGTTGAGGGGAGGGGTTGAGAGAAGGGGGGAGAAGGGGGGGGAGATTTGAGGGTTGGGGGTTGAGGTTTGAGGGTTGAGGTTGAGGGTTGAGGGACGATGAATGGGATACGCGGTTTTCTGTGAATGAATGAGTAAATAAATCAATAAATCAAAAAGAGATAAAAAAAAGATTTTGATTTGATTTGATTTGAATTCATACACCCTTGTGACATCGGTTTAGGCCCGATTCATGAGGAACTCTATGCTATTTATATCGAGTGAACAAAACCCTCTGAGGGAGAAAATCATTCGCCGTCTATACGACGACTTCGCGTCGTCGAAACAATGGTCATGAGACTATGTATCAAGTTTGCATCTATAGCTTCTATTCAGCGCGTGACGCTCAAGTAAACTCTTGATGAGTGTCTGTGTTGCTTAATTATGACGCATCGTCCTTGCTCTGCTCTTCATTGACGATATTCTATACAACGATGCTTCGATCTTCGATCTTCGATCGCGAAGTCGATTTCGTTGCATTCGTGATGCTCGTGATTGTAGTGCCGAAAACTGCGTTCTCTTGCTCAATGATTGTCATTCATTGAGCAGAGAAATACGTGGTGAAAGAGAGACGCGCACGATGAGAAGATAAAGTGTGATTGTACTGAATAATTCTTTTCTTCTCTTGATTTGACTTGTGTCACGTAGACGTTGAATGAATTGTTAGTATAGACGTGCGATCGCAATCGTTCGATGATTGACTCTGATCGATAGAAGAGAATGCGTTCTGATCGTTCTTCTGCGCTCTCGATTTTCCACGTAGATAGATGTATGACTTGACGTCAAGTAAAGAAGATGAGCTCAAGTCTTCTCAGTATATCAGCGTGATCGACGAGTCACTACTCCTTCGAGCACTGTAGTCACGACTCTCAGACTGAGATCGACTATTCTATCTGATATCTTTTCATCAATTACTCGACGGCACTGTCGATGTGATGAAGACGTTTCAGTATATCGACGCGGTCGACGAGTCGCAAATTCTTCGATCACTTGTAGTCACGACTCTCATACTGAGGTCGACTTTTTCACTAGATATCTTTTCATCTCTTATCGACATCGACATGTCATTAATCTTCTTCGTAGATCGATTGTGACTGTTAGGGGGAATGCTGTCGCGTAGGTGAAAACTCTGCACGATCGACTTTTCTGCTCACGCAACGTTCTAACATCGTTCGAATTGCGTCGAATTGAGATCTCTTGACTCTTCTGACTTCTATTCGAACACAGAATAGAATCAAAAGGTTCGTAGCCGACACCACGTACAGGTGAATCTCGTTGCCAGCCTAAAAAAAAGAGATAAAAGATTCTTGTGGACTGTTTAAAAAGGGGGTGGTTGGGTGGGTTGGTGAGATAAGGTATATATAATGCCTACTTCGTCTGTCTGTCTGTATGCTACCGAGGGGGGGTGACGTGAGAAGTAGGCGAAGAACAAAAGCGGAAAAGAATGAGCGAGTGATTTTGTGATGTGTTGTGTATATTGCGATAGTGATGGATCGAGTCTATAATTCCAAGAGGTCAGAAGAAACAGAATAAGAGTTTCGAGGACAAGCAATTGGGTATCGTAGTATTCACAGCGCTCGCCTGCCTGCGCCAAACGCCCCCAAAGAACCAGAAACCAGAAACCCGAAAAGGACCAACTCCTCAAGCCTACCCACTCCCCACCGCGCCCTGTCTACTTCCTCCCCTTCCTCTTCCCCCTCCCCCCTCCCGCCACTGGTGCATCCCCCACACTCACCACCCCCTCCCTCACTTCCTCCCCACCCACCTCCTGCAACTTCTGCCCGCCACTAATAAAAAATCCCAAATCGCGATTCTGCTCCTCCAGCTCCGTCATCTCGGTCTTCAAACTCTCAACCTGGCTGCCCAGATGCGTGATGCGCTCCATGAGACTCGCGTTCATGGTCTTCTCCTCGCGCCACTCCTTTTCCAGTTTACGGGCCATGCCTTCAAATTTATCGGCGCGGCGGATCGCGCGGTTGCGGTCGCGTTCCAGTTGCGGGAGGGTGTCCTTGGCTAAGGTTTCGTGCTCCGTTCGTAACCGGATTAAATCGTGACTGGTGCTTTCTGCCAGCGCGGTGGCTTTCTCCGCAGCCTGGCTCGCCTGTGACGCTTTATCTGCGGCCCTCTCGAGGATTTCCTCGAAATACATGCGCTGGCTGTCCAGCTGGGAAGTCAGGAGGTGCGTGTATTCCTGGCCGATGTTGTCGAGTTTTTCGCGGGGGACGTAGTCGTCAAAGTCGTCGTCTCGAGAGCCAAGCGCAGAGTGGTTGGGTGTGGTATTGGGGGGCAACTGCACGAGTTTGCCGTCAGATTTGGATTGGACGATACGGTGGACGTAGCCGTCGGATGCGTAGTCCCAGATGCGCTGGGTTGTGAGGTCCATAGCGAAACAATGGGATGATTCTTCATAATGTGCAAAGGCGTGAGCAGCATCATAGCGGCCGCAGCCGACATTACCGCAAATTAGGCAGATCCACAGGTTTTGGTCCGAGCGACAGATGGTACACTCATTTAACGCTGCATCTTCCAAGGAAGTACTGTGTATGCTTTTCCCCGGATCGTCTTGGGTGTATCGGCAGACGGGGCAGCCGCTGCCGCGCCATTTTTTGAGACATGAGCAGTGGAAGACATGTTGGCAGAGGATGGTAAGGAGACCGGTGGATTCGTCCATGCGTTCCAAGCATACGGGGCAGGTTGGTAGCTCGATCAGGGCAGGTGTTGGGGGTGCTTTAGGTTTTGTACTGCGGGATGCGGAGGGTAGAGATGCTTGTGTGGTGGTGCTCATGGAGCTGGGGTTCTCCGGCTTCTTGGATGGGGTGAAGGGGTCGTTTGTCATGTCTGGGAAAGAAGAGTCTTGACCGGCTATCTCATTGATTCGAAATTCGATGGACTTGAGGAAGACCACATGGCAATTCTCTGGCTAGATAGTCCTCAGTCAGCCTCTTACAACTTTCCAGGATCAATATGTGAACATACCTCCATACCGTCGAAAGCCTTGCCATTCCACTCCGTCCGCCACTCCCTGGCTTTCTTTCCACTTCGAAACTTCATGAGCACCATGTATCTGTTCCCTCTTTCTGTCCTGATCATTCGGAAATGGCTGACCTCATCTCTCGTCTTTTCCCCAACAAAACCCAGGAAGTCCGAGGGCGTAAGATACGAGGGTACGGCTAGTATGCATAGCGTAGTGCAGTCCTCATCTCGATATATTGCTTCTTCGCCATCTCCTTTTCTCAGCGAACTTCGGCCACCCTTGGAGCTTTTGCTGACCGAAACGTTATCGTACAACCCCGGCGTTTCTTTAGCATCTCTGTAAAGCCGTACGATACCCCAACCCATATCATCCTGCTCGAGATCCAATGGCTCGTATCTGCCCTTTGTTGCAAGGCCACCTGGACCGGCGCCAAGTCCGTTGTTAATGTGGCCGTGATGCTCTTCCTTGCTCTCGTTCTTCTGTGCCCCTCCTATCTGTGCCATATCGATACTCTGCACGGCGATCTTGTCGTACCGCCAGTCATCGATCCTTAATGTTGATGCCTTGGCCGTTGCCGTCTCTTCCTTCCCGTTACTTATGTGAGGAACAAAGTCACTTGTTCCTTTTGGACGCAGCCCCGGCCTTTCCGGACGATATTCTCTGCGACCACCCTGCTCTAGATATTGAGCGACAATTAAGTGTTGAGGTCCCTTCTTCTCCGACTCTGTTGGCTGTTTTCTTGTGCTCTTTGAAGGGATCTGGAACAAGTCCGCACCTCGCAACAAGCCGCAAGTGTTTGGGAAAGGCGCTTCGTAGAGATCAATGGCAATGTGAAAGAAAAATGACGGCATCAGTTGTCGATCGGTGCAGTATCATCGCCTTAGTAAAGGTGCAATCTGGTATAAGATGGAGAACTTGAAGGATATTACTGTGGCAAATATACGGGGGTCAAGTAAGAAACCGAGTCTAGAACATTCACATCACTACTGCACTCATCGTGGTATCATTATCAAAGGTGTTACTGCAAGTACATATGGTATTCAGAGCGACTTATAGATTACAGGAACGATACCACCAGTGTCACCAAGCAAGGAGAGAATTGTAGCTCAATATGTGTCTGTTACTGGCATGAACTAAATATTGTCTCGCCACACGAAAACCAAGGAACGCCTTCATATAAATCCAGCCAACCACCCGCTAAGGCGCAGGATACAGAAAAATACGCTCCATTTACTGACCACCTCGAAGTCTAAGCACCAGATGTAGCGTGCTCTCCTTCTGGATATTGTAGTCAGAAAGAGTCCGGCCATCCTCCAGCTGCTTGCCAGCGAAAATCAATCGTTGTTGGTCCGGTGGGATACCCTCCTTGTCTTGAATCTTCGCTTTAACATTGTCGATTGTGTCAGAGCTCTCGACCTCGAGCGTAATCGTCTTACCTGTTAAGGTCTTGACGAAGATTTGCATACCTCCTCGTAGCCGGAGAACAAGATGTAGAGTAGATTCCTTCTGAATGTTGTAGTCCGACAGGGTTCGGCCGTCCTCCAGTTGCTTACCAGCGAAGATGAGTCGTTGCTGGTCTGGTGGAATACCCTCCTTGTCTTGTATCTTGGCCTTAACATTGTCGATCGTGTCCGAAGATTCAACTTCCAAAGTAATGGTCTTTCCCGTGAGGGTCTTTACAAAGATCTGCATACCACCACGCAGACGCAGGACAAGGTGAAGGGTTGACTCCTTCTGGATGTTGTAGTCGGATAGGGTACGCCCGTCTTCAAGTTGCTTGCCAGCAAAGATAAGACGCTGCTGATCAGGAGGGATGCCTTCCTTATCCTGAATCTTCGCCTTCACATTGTCGATGGTGTCAGAAGACTCCACCTCCAAAGTGATGGTCTTGCCAGTAAGTGTCTTTACGACTATCAAGGCGTTAGTAATGCGGGTACAGAATCGTATCAGGAAGGAGCTTACAAATTTGCATGCCTCCACGGAGACGAAGGACTAAATGCAAAGTAGACTCTTTCTGAATATTGTAATCAGAGAGAGTACGGCCGTCTTCGAGCTGCTTGCCAGCGAAGATAAGGCGCTGTTGATCAGGCGGGATTCCTTCCTTGTCCTGGATCTTCGCCTTGACGTTGTCGATAGTATCACTTGATTCCACCTCAAGGGTGATGGTCTTGCCAGTTACTGAAGGAGAAAGGGTTAGCTGGTGAGGGTGGCGATACGACAGACGCTGCCAGGGAGCGGGGTCAACTTACGAGTCTTGACAAAGATCTGCATGATGATAGATATTCGGGAGATGCAGTTCGAGTAGTGAGTGACTTGCTGGTGTAAATATCCTGGAGTTGATGTGAGGTTGTATGTGGATGGAGGAATAAAGAAGATGGAGGGATGAGGTTGGGGAATTTAAAGAGGTGGGAGACTTTGAGGTGTTGGGAAGAGCGGATGACACAGCCGGATTACATACGTATTCACCTAGGCGCTAAGTAGGCTACCGTATCACACAAATGGAAGTAACGAGAAATCACCATCAGCTTTTGCCACAGTGCCTAACGCTTCACAGAGGTTCATGAGCAATCCTGGAATGCCTTCATCTGTATCAACACAACAACCACCATTGAAGCAACACTCGCCATGGACAAGACAAGGTCACGGGGCAAGATAATATGAATGCATTTGTAGGAGACCACTACCAAATGCTACCCCGCTTCATCTCCTTTCGCTCTGCCTCGAGGAAACAAAAGTCAACTAGAAGAGTTGGATATAGCACCAAACATGCATAACAGTAGGTAGCTTCATCGTCAGAGCTACCTGATCCAAACCTTGGCCCAGCAATGACTCGAACAATACCAAGTACATCCACATGCTCCAGAATTTCCAAAAATCTTCTAAGATCCAAAATGTCGACTCTATACTGTTCTTCTCAAGGAAAAACGAAAGGTGTAAACTAATGCCGTAATGACAGAGTACTGTCAATCCTTTTTGGCTCATGGAATCGTGTTCATGAGGCATGCGAGTGTCTTGAAGTCATGAAATAGTCGTCCGCTGTGTGTTGGGTTCAACTTCGCTTAGTAACAAGAATATCCAAAAATTAAAAGAGGTTGGTCTACTAGGACCGTCCCAGTAGAGACAACAGCTATGCTCGAGTTGCTTATGGTGAGTGATGTCGTTGTTCCGCATGAAAGCCGTAAATATCGTCAGGTCATACCGAGTTTCAATTCGCGCGGATTACAAGCTTAGAAACAAACTTGCTGGAAAGTGAGTCAAAATCATTTCGGTCAAATGTCGCCCTTGATCGGCCTTTAAGATATGCTTCTGTACTGGAGTTAGTCCCGTGGTTGAGCGAAACTAATAGTCATGATAGCATACCATTTTGGGTTACGTGCCCTCGGACTTCGGTCATTGCCTGACATACAGATGGGTTCGATTGTAGGGCTTGGTGGTGTTTACTTGTTTCCCATTCAAGGAAGGATGGAAGCTTCTGAGAGATTGCTGAGAAAAGGCCAACGATGACACCAACCGGTGTAGACTCCATGTCATTGCAGAACTTGTTGACAACCTCCTTATCCTACACGTGATATATTAGCAATGTGCCTTTATGCTCTTCCTCGAGATGGAGCTTACTGGGATTCGGTAATGGCAGTCAAACTGCATTTCCTCCCATACGCCGAGTAATACGGACGCAACCATGAAGATTGTAGGCCAGTGCTTGAGCTTGTCGCGCGTGTAAACACTTGAGTACAAGTGTGAGAGTTCTTCCAATATTTCTTTCTGCAATTCTCGCCACTTGTCTGCCATCGCACATTTGATTTGAAAGTTGATCATCACCGGAGCTACAGTCTTGCCCTTGAACTTCGAGTTCTCATCTGTGATTTTGCCAAGGAATCCTTCCTCATCTGGTATGCCTTCAACCATGGTGACATGCTGGGTAAGGTTGTAGGCAAGAAGCAGTTTTAGGGACTTCCGAATGATGGGGGTCCTTTCTTTGAGCCAGAAATGGTAGGCTGTTTTGAGCATTTGCGTCAAGAACGGCGTGCCCTCAAAATACTCATCCACAAAATTCTCAAAACCCCCATCAATATGCCGGTCCAGGTAGTCTGACAGCAGAACAGTCGAGACTCCGTTTTCGCCGGCTGATAGCTTAGCGGTGTTGACCGAGTGTTCTTCCGGCGTATTCTGTGGCGTTTCCACCCAGTCGAGGCCGAAACATCTTTCATCACGGACAAAAACTTCACGTGCACGGATTGGAAGCATGTGGCCATATCCGTGTGTGATGAATAGCGTACGCTCCGAATCCCCGAAGCCTTTGATGTTACCAATAGAGAAGCCAAGGCTAACGTGTCTCTCGTAGTCCGCCCTCCAATCTTTCATGAAGTATCCAATCTCTTTGATGTCAATTCGGGTACAAGGAACTTGCCATAGGCGCGCGTGGGACGGTTGACACCCAGAACATGGTTCTCCCGGATCGCACTACTCTACTTTAGCGGTGGAAATCGATGGTAATGTTTCCGAGTACTTACAACTTTCTTGAGAAATTTGCAGCGAAGGCAGGCCCCCAATTTCCTGATTTCACACGCTTGTTTCCTCTGTTCCGGACGAAGAGGCCCTTTCCTTCTTCCTACTCGTTTCTCAGCGTCCGACTTCGGCGGTTGAGAGGGTCTCCTGATCATCGCTTTTGTTGCTTTGATATTGGTATTTTTCCGTGATTGCCGCCTGGTGGGTGGAGACCCGCGACCTGACGAGACAGGCGATCTCTGAGGCGATGAAGGCTTCTTGATATTTATCGGCTTTACCAAGCTTGAGGTCACGACGACAGGACGATTGGGACACTCTCTTTCGTCACCTTGGTGATACGTTTGGTCTAGGTAGTTGCCATTATCAGAGTTAAAGTCCATATCACCAATGCTATCGGTCCCGGGTGAGCCGATCGCATTGGGGACCTCTACGAAACCGCTGCTCCAAGACTTGTGAGACTGCTGTTCGATGTCAGAGTACGACGAGTCGGAGAATGTTCGGCCGTGAAGGGTTTGGCCTGGGTTGAAGATCGCTCCAGCTTGCAGGTCCGGGTACGATGACGAATCAAGAGGCTGGTGAGCGTAGTCGACAGTATTCCAGCCATTATCGCTTCCTGAGCCAGAAAGAGAGCGGACTTCCAGATAAGAATTGCTGGGAGAGTTTGCGGGCGCCGTCTGGTGTTGAATACTCATATCTGGCAATCCGTGTGGTGGTGAAAATCCCATGACATCGTTCTGGATTTCCTGCCAGGTGGTGAAAGTTAAACCGTCCATCTGGTTGCCCAGTGGAAGGTAGGAGCCATCCATCGGCATACACCTCGAGGCAAGGTGTGAACTGGTTGACACGAATTCCGTGGGCGAAGTCTGGAACGGCAGTGAGTAGTCGTCGGTGAAGTGCGGTTGCGAGAACGTAGTCTCCAGCGGATATCCAAACTGCGAACCCAATGGCTGAGGGATACTCCACTCCGGCATCAACGCATGGGTCTGATGATCTATCCGTTGTTCATATCCTGTTCCGAGGGCGTGAGCAGGAGTCGATGACCGCTTGACATTGGAGTTGGCGCTTGGATGGGGTGCGGCGCGGGACGTATGACTTTGCTCGGTGGGTATTGGCGGCCAGGAAAGCCTCGACGAGTACGAGGGATATCGCGCACTTCGAGGATCCAAGTCATACCCAGCCAGAGGGTCAGCAGACAAATCGACGGCCGCCATGGTCGGGGGTACGAAGAATGCGTATTCTCACTCAATGGCTATTGTCAGAGAGGGAGGATGATGTGATGTGATGATGAAAGCGTGAGCGAGTAATGAGGCATTCGGGAATCGGGAGCAAGTCCAGGGAATGGGCGGTGTCACCTGTAGAACTACTAGGTACTGTGCACCAGGGCAGGCTGTTGAGCGTCTCGGCAACAGGGGACTAGGTGGGGGATGAGGGAGGGAGAGGGGGAGGGGAAGACGGGTGCTTGCCCCAGAACGAGCGAGTCAGGTAAGAGAGAGAAACCGAACTGGAGGTGGCTGATGTTGTTGTTGTTGTTGTTGTTCCCATTTCCTGAGTCCTAACAGGTAAGAGTTTAGAGTAGGTAAGGTAGAGGATGATGGAGCAAGTAGCGGTGAAGAGCTCTAGGGTAAGGGTAAAGGTCGGTAGTCAGATAAGTAAGTACAGTAGTACACAGTAGTAGCACGCTTTCCGGACCTTTTGGCGGGCGGGATCAGCAGGAGGGGTAAAGTGGTAGTCCGGAGTCGCTTTTTCCTGACGGTTGTGAGTTGTGACAAGGTCCACGCATGCGCGAGTGCATGAGAGTGGCAGTATCAAGCACTATCAAGCCAATCACTGTCTGATTCATGCAAGTAATCCCATTCGATCTTCTATTGAGAACCAATGACTCTCGTCTGTGGCGGCTACTGTGCTCCCTAAGGTACATAGATGGTGATACGGAGTACGTACCTCCGGACTGTGGATTCACGCAAGCGGGGCAGGGGTCTTGTTCTAGTGATTAGCGACCATTAAGGTAATTGGGGGGATTGGGGGGAACGTGGGGAACGTGACGAACTGACGATGTTTCTCCCTGCCATGTTTTTTACTTGGTTCAAGCATGCTTTCTCCATCTGCTTCAGGGTCTTAGTAGGGAGTACGGAGTACATACGAAGCACAGAATCTGAAGAGACACGTCGGATGAGGACCCAGCATCGCATCATCGTGAGATTCTCCGCTGCCCTTGCGTGGAGCCTGCCTGGTTTCGGCATGTACATGAGGGCCCCCCACTGTTTTTTGTGCAACGTTGCTTCAGCCCAGCCCGCCACCATGTTTCTTCCCCAGACTATGATGACTCGCCATCTACGACCGTACGACAGTACGACAGTACAAAGGTACAAAGGATGGCCTGGTGCGACATCTAGGCAGCTAAAGGCATTTCACTACTTCGTGAATGCCGAGACTGCATTCAGCCTGCGTATGAGTAAAAGTAAAGTACCGTACGAAGATACTTCGTAAGCACAGATTCGTCGCGCTAGACGCGTACAGCAAATGAAAGCAGTTCCAAGATAAATATAATAGTTGTACTTCGTAGGATGAATTGCATTCGAGATGTTTGTTGGGAGAGGCGATGACATTAACCGTGGGCTTATCCTCCTCACAATGGGTACTCAGGTTCCTCGTAACCGTGCGTGTTTCGGGAGAAATTTCAAATTGGTGATGAACGTATGAGTCGATTGAAGCTGGCGAAGACAATGTTTGTCAAACTAGAACAATAGTAAGAGGCTTTTTTGCCGAAAAATGCCAAACCCAGTCAAAGCAAAGGCAAAGCGGCGCAGAGCTGTCTACAAGCCCCGGCCCAGTGTTATCAAATTAGCTAACCATACACCGGTTTCACCTCAAGCGCTCTTGAAGAACTTCACGAAGAGTGTAAACATGTCTCAAGCTGGCGAAGGAAGGGAGAACCTTGTTGACACGACTAAAGTCTGCGATGAGCTTGAAGAATTGGTGTCCGACGACGACAGCGCCGACTACATTTACTCCGAAAGAAAAGTACCCCATGGAGCTCAAGAAGATAGGCCACTCGTTCCTGACCTCTTCACCTCTCCGCCGCCAATCCAAGATTTCTTGAAGACCGAGACGTCGGTGAGACAAGACTACACAGTCCAAGAATGCCTACCCTTCCTCGCCGGACTCGAAGACTGTGGCAGGAGTCTGTTTGATTACAATGAGTTCGGCGTACCGAGACTCGATCGTGACCGACATATTAGATACCTACACGATAGTTTTGATGAGCTACCGGCGAGATTCGTTGCGTTCGATGCAAGTCGCCCGTGGCTTCTCTACTGGGCTTTGACAGGTCTTTCTATACTCGGAGAAGAGGTAAAGCAATATCGACAAAGGTGGTACATAAAGAATTTCATAATAAACCTCATCTCCTCACACGGTTCTGATGGGCTACATCGACTAATCCTGTTTATGCACAGAGTCATTTCAACTTTCTCACCGATGCAGAATCCTGAGGGAGGGTTCGGAGGCGGTCATGGCCAGATCTCACATATCGCGGCAACATATGCCGCTGTGCTAAGTCTCGCTATGGTTGGCGGTGCTGAAAGTTTGGAGTTGATTGATCGTCGAGCGATGTAAGCTCTGAGGTCAGACACCGCTTCCATTATTCTAACCTAGCTCCTTATAGGTGGAGATGGCTAGGTGAACTCAAGCAACGAGACGGTGGCTTTACAGTTTGCGAAGGGGGGGAAGAAGACGTTCGGTATGGGCCATGAAGCCCGTGCCCACTGGCTGAGGGACTCACATAATGCAGCGGCGCTTACTGTTCGATGACCGTATTGTCGCTGCTTGGGCTACCTCTTGAATTGCCTCCGAAAGCTCCTGCAAAAGGGAACGCCATCGACTCGTTCACGGATGGTCTACCAGAATACCTGTCACGGTGTATGGGAGAACGTTCAACCTTATCAACGATCAAGCTAATCCTATGTCCAGGCCAGACTTTTGAGGGTGGCATCTCTGGGGCGCCACAAACTGAGGCCCACGGAGCGTATGCCTTCTGTGCGCTGGCATGCCTCTGTATCCTTGGACCACCCCATGTGATGATCTCGAGGTGAATGCTGTCTCCGGATCAAGACACGTCTCCACTAATCCAATTTATTTCAGACATCTCGATGTTCCGATGCTGATTTCTTGGCTTTCTTCTCGGCAATATGCTCCGGAAGGGGGCTTTGCCGGTCGGACTAACAAGCTTGTCGATGGTTGCTATAGTCACTGGGTAGGAGGCTGCTGGCCATTATTAGAAGCATCATTAAACGGACCACAAGAAGCAGGGCAACCTCAACGTGGTCTCGCAGGTACGATGTACAGTCGACAAGGCTTAATTCGGTATATCCTCTCGTGTTGTCAAGGAAAGCGTGGAGGGTTGAGGGACAAGCCGAGCACGTAGGTTCCTGAGAACGTCCTTCGACTGTCAGCTACTAATCCAGTCTCGAAGACATGTGGATACTTACCACTCATGCTACGTATTGGCAGGGCTTAGTTCTGCGCAACATTACATCTATTATTTGAGTGGCAGAGAGACAAGCGATTCATCCCCCCTGGAATCGGCACGGCACTGGACACATTCGAATCATATCCCCTCTCTGCGAGCCAACCCAGAGGAAGAGATTTTTGAACCGGAAGACAGGGTGAAACCGATACATCCCATATACGTAATTCCCTGGGCTGCTGTTGAACAGACTGAATCGTGGGTCCAGCAAAGGAAAGGATTTTAAATGATTATCAGTATTTCTTTACGGGCATACGATGTTCGATAGGAACGATACTGGTTATATACCCTACCTTAGTCCCAGTATTATCTGTCACCACTTGAAGATCAGGACGGTGGAAGTATCTAGTTCGGTAATCAACTCCTGTGCTCGCTACTGTAGACTCTGAATATGTGGTCCTATTGAACCTTTACTCCGCACAGTTTTAAAAATCCGTGCAAGTTGATGTAGAATGTTTCCGTCTGATGATCCTTAATCTGCCTCGATCATCACCACCTCTAACGTTCGCTTTGTTAATCGTCATTGCAAGTCTACCTTATCTACAACCCCGAGACGCAATGGTGCTGCAGTCTCTCAACACTATGCCGTCAGCGCAACGGGCTGATGCAGCATCGGCGTCTAGCTGCATTGGCTGCGTAAACGAATCCTCGTGCAAGGATTGCGAAAGGATCTCAATAATCTCACCTACGCTCGGCCTGGAGATCGAGAACCTTGCGACACGCTGCAATCATTCTGAGAGGGAAGAACATGCCTTCGAGAACCTTTGTATCAGAGTCGATGCCAGGTCCACTACCCCACCGGTTCCCAACGCAATATGTGGGCACAGGCGCTACATCTGGTATATCTATAGCTGGGACCGATCTCACGGGACTCGCCGAGCCCAAACGAATTTCACGTCTTAGAGAGCCGTTAGCTACGGAGCACACAAATGATGTCCGTGTTCGATAGCCGTTCCTGGACTTCAGCGCATACGTGGAGTGTCAAGCGCATTGCCAACTCATCAACGCATGCATTGCTGGTCGAGTTGGAAATAATACGCCCAACTTTGCTTGCCTGCTTATCCAATACAACACGAGGACAGGACGAAAGTTACGGCTTGAACGACCCTCGATGGGCTGACCTAACATACCTACATCACGAACATCTCGCATCTCGCAAGGCTGGTCCCTTGGCGGCGTTCGGTGCGCTTATTCAGGACTGAGAGCGGAGAGTCAATGTTTGGGGATGACCCCGGCTCCAAGTTCGTCCATGCTACCACCACCTGTGCTGTTCCTGGGATATACTCCACGCTAGCCACGAAGCTGTTCTCCGCTGCGTCGGTCACTGGTACGTTAGGGCCTAATCTCTCTCCAAGTGCGCTTACTCAAGATTCTCTCGCATTAGTAGAAGAGGTCCAAACATCAACAGCGCAGCATACTCAATGAATCTACTATTCATCTATGACAATTGCGGGGTCTGAATACCGAACTCTCCGAGATGCTGCCTATGAGGAGCTCATGTTTATCAGACCGATGAGCTTGTCCGCCACTGACGCGCATGTTTAGGGTAAGACGGACAGAAAACACATGCCGAACCTGCAAGTCAATCATCGCACTTATATATCTAGATCGACGTTGGACATACATCCCGCAACCTTTGGTTAAGCCCCTGTGTGCTACACTGAGTCTTGAGGTTTTCTTACTGGCAAAACTGCTCGCCAGCGCATCGTGCCCCAACTTAGTCAACTGAGCCGCGGACAAGGACTATGCTGCATCAACAGTTTTCATGTCCAATCCGCGTCTACCGTGAGTTTCTCCACCTTGGAATTGACTGTCGGTTGAGAGCATTTGCATTGATATAAAGTTCCGCTGGAGTCAAGATTCCGAGAGCTTGGGTTTCCTACCACCATTACAAATCTTCCGTTTAGTATCCCACTCTAACAGAGTTTCATATCTATTGGGTCTTTCATCAGATATCGTCAATATCTAAACACAGCCCTACCAAAGATCAAAGATCTGGGTACAACCTCATCCAAACTGTTTCCGTCAAGCCGGAGCATTGGGCACCAACGCCTCTTTCATAATCACCAAGACACTTATCGCAAGGGTGACGCTTGTTGCTCCGGGGTTCCAATTGCATACCATCTCTCAAGGCCCTATCTAGCACACCAACATGTTCTACATCCAGTACCTGTCCAGTCAGTCCATCCCTCGGTTCTACACCCAATGCTTCCATACTCATCAAAGTCGCACCCTATCTCAAACTGGTTGATCAGAGCGCCGTCCTAAATGTATTCGAGTTCAGGGCCTTCTATGCAAATACTGGTGTCATTGGTGGGCTCCTGTTGCCCGTCCGCTTTCCACATATCCTTACCGTTTTGATGTGATGGAGGCTCTACCCAAGTTTTCAATACATCCAATAATGCCAATGCACGTTTAAGTGCCCGTTCATCGAGAGCGGCAGATCCGCCAAGGAGGGCCTTCCGCTAACAAGCGCGTTCTCTAGATTTGTGTCGCCGTCGTCAATGGCCCCAACCCATGTACCAGTCGTACGGCACTAGTACCGGTTACGCCTGCGTGGCACGTGTCAATAACCGCGAGTATCAGACCGATACAGTCTACCAAAGCGAGCTTCTCGCCCGTGAGAACGCCGCTATGCGGGCCTACCTAATATGCCAACATTTTTCTGTGAACGATGGGATGTATCCTTCGGGTCATAAGAGAGGGGCTGTTCTCCAAGGACTTCCGGTGGCCATCGGAACGGAACGACGAAGCATATACACTGAGGACCCAGATGCCTCTTCTAGCACGGGGACCCGCAGTGGTGAGAGCAGCCCGAGGAGCTTTGATGGTTCCAACCCCTATGGAGATAGCAGACGAATGAGCCGTGGTGGCAGGGCACCAAGGTATAGCCGTCAGTACTAAGGCTATGCCACCCGGCTCCGTGGACAATTTCAAAAATTTAGATAATGAGACCCCAGCCTTTCACGTCCAGTCATGCCATTACGACCCTCGCTGCTACGACTTTACGATCGATATGATTTAGACGAGCCTAGGAACGAGGAGAACTTACGAAACGATTTCCATTCGATGCCAAGCGTTCCATAATTCTATTCATTCGCTGTATACAAGGCATGTGGTGGATAGATGCTCCCACCCTTTTCACAGCATAGCGGCGGTTCGCTTCATCGGCTTAGAGATCAACGTCAAGCAGCTGTATTGTACTTTGAAAGAATTAATGCATAGAGTAACGGCAATGTGCCTTTGCTCCTGACACTGGACTGTTTCGAATGATCAAAAGTTCTTCCAATTGAGCCTTCTGTGAGAATCTGGTCCTTGGGACTCCCTGTCGTCTGACTGTAGCAAAAGGGGTTCTGCATACCCTTACCTTGTTCAGGCAAATTGGCAAAGAGTACCAAACAGGCAACAACTACGATTAATGAAAACGACAACGACCTTCTTCCTGTTTGTATAAGGTACTGTAGACTGTAGTACGCATAAGTGGAAGACCACCTCAGCATGAGGTAGTAAACGATTACGTAACTTAGATTTTATTGAGATGCACGCCGAAATTGAGTGAAAATCCGACATACGTACGAAGGGATTAGCGACCTATCCTGTACTCGATATCAGTATTACCTCACACTGTAAATCTTTCAGGAAAGGTTTGATGTTCGATCACCTGACTGCGGGTCGGGAAGTCACGTTACTGCCTTTTTGTGAACCAATCGGATTGAAGATTCATGTTTCTATGTTCTATTATATTATAGATATTGTAGATGTATTATAGATGTATTATAGATATGTTATAGATGACGGCCCTGGGCCCCTTGACAGCTGGTGAGAAAAGAAGTCATGTTCAATCATGACTAAGCGTATCTTGGCAGAGAAATTGTGTAAATCCGGATTCGGGTGACTTCATTTCCCGTTAATGAGTTCATCCATTCACCTTTCCTCAATTCAAAGCTTCGGAAATGTCTCCTTTCTCCATAAAACGAGCCTGCCCTACCGCTGAAGCCCTGACAACATGCAGTGGCTTTCTGCGCGTGTGATTGCGTTTGTAGGGTCGCCGGTCATACCAAAGTCGCTGTCATGTTGCGGGGATGTCTCTACCTATAGTAGCAGAGCTGCAGTACAACAGAAGTCGTGGAGCTATGGACACCTACAAACGCGTGCATTTGGAAAATGTGTAATTCGTTCGAGGAATGAAAACTATGCAGAAGCGGCGAAAAGCCTGAATCAGAAGGGTTTAGAGCATGAGGAGTCGGAGGTGAACGATACTCTTGCACATGAGAAAGAAAGGCAAACCAGAGCGCCATGGCATCGGGAAGGATCGGATCTGCCGCCTGTTGCACGACAGCGCTCAGCTGGGGCGATGGTCAAGGGTGCGGAGCACTTTCAACTTTAGCTACTCAGAGCATCTACTAACCTAACTCTAGGCAAACTATTGACAACGCCTTCCCGCTTGCTAAAGCTCATACTACCTCTCACAATCAATGACAGGAACTCGGACCGAAAAGACGTCGAACCTCTGGCGCTGCTTGTACACTCTCAGCAACCCTTGTCCTACCTAGAGCGCTTGATACAGTCTGAGCTACCGACTATTAAGAATTCAAAGGGAGAGGAGAAGGTCCCCGCTATACACTTCAGAGCGGAAGACTCACAGCAGGATGAGATCAAGCCTAAATCCAAGACTGCACATGAGGAAGCTGAAGCGTTGGAGAAGGAGCAAAAGGAGCAAAGTGACCTGGAGGAAACCCATTTTGACGGACAAATCGAGAAGACTGGAATATTGAATCGAAAGAAGGAAAATGAAACCAACAGGACGCATTTGGGTGATGGAGGGGTTGAGAGCTTCAGTGGGCTGGGTCACGAGGCGCCTTCTCCACAACAGCAAGACCGGCGGTTCGTTCGCTGGTCTTCTTCTACTGAGATCGGAGACTTCATACGTGACGCGGCTCGAGGCAAGGAATTTGCTGTAGAAATCGAAGGCGCTCCGGAAGAAATTCGAGTAGCCGTACCTTCGTTCAACGACAGAACACACTACCTACGAATGAGACTACGTAAGACATCGACAAAATTAATGGACATGGCTAGTGTCAAGCAGGAGTGCGACATGGCAGCGCACCGAGGTGCACAACGCGTGGCTTTGGGAGGCGCAGGTCTGCTAGTCGGATACTGGTACGTAGTTTACCGATTAACATTCGAGACTGACCTTGGCTGGGATACGATGGAGCCTGTCACGGTAAGCTTCCATGGTATGTGAATCAATGTAATGTCCTGACAGGTCGTCAGTATCTTGTCGGGCTGTCAACTCTGATCTGTGGTTACCTATGGTTTCTCTATCATAACCGAGAAGTATCCTACCGCTCGGCCCTCAATCTCACAATAAGCCGACGGCAGACCAAATTATACCAAAATAAAGGGTTTGACATACAGAAGTGGCAAACCTTGATAGATGAAGGTAATGCTCTGAGAAGAGAGATTAAGGCAATAGCACAGGAATATGACGTCGACTGGGATGAGACTATAGATGAGAAGGACGAAAAAGTTACGGAAGCCTTGAAGCAAGTTCGAGATGAGAAGAAGGGAAAGCGAAGTGGGGAGAGTAAGAAGGAGGATCAGGAGGATGATTAGTAGCAGCAATTGGCGTCCAGCATCCAGGCATGGTAGCATAAGCGTACGTCGGTCTGTCTACTGATACCCACAGTGCATTGTTTTGGAGTTATCGGTACAGCCAAATGTGGCATTCACGGAACATGTTTCTCAATGGTGACCTTCGTCAAAGATAGTGCGCAGGTACTTGTTCCTTCAGTGGTGTACGCCGAAAGCTTTACACATGCACAAAGACACCGATTCGGCTGAGAACAAGCGATGCTTTCTGAAAGTCTTTTGGGGGAGTGTAAAGATTGGATGAAGTGATTATGCTATGCATATCGCCGGTATGCTTGATATGGACCACCATCCCCTTGTAAGCCGATTCTTCGATGTGAGTCGTTATTAAAAGATGTCAAGCGAGGTTTCGCTCAGTTTTTTATAGATCGTATCAGATTGGACTTTTTGTGTACTTGGAAGAGTAGACTGAGAAAACCTCCGCTGAAACGCCTCTGTAGCTTAGAATTAGGCCACCTCAACCACAAAGCCATAGGCTTCTCCGAGCCTCGTCTATCGCCTCCATCGGTCCATTCAACACTATCTGGTTGAGCGATAGCCGTTTCTGGCTGCGTCATAGTACACAGAAGCTGTATATGTAGTCGCAGTTGTGTATTGTGTCGAGGCTGGGCCTATACATGTCAAAAATCAACCATACGGGAAACCTCAAGCCATATAGACATATTGCTTACCTACGCTTGCGATGTCATCTAGGTTATCATCGTCATGGAAATTACGCGAAGTTGCCCTGGCCTTGTTGCGGTTATCACGATACCGGCAAACATGGTATAGCATCCACAGAATGACCCAGTTGTCTCCATTCTGGGCTTGGCCTAAAGCATACCATCCTCTCGTGTCCTGACTTGCATTCGTCCAAATCAGACGGACTATTCTGTGAAACGCCGCTTCCGTGTACTGTGCTGCAGCGAACGGTGGTGGTTTGTGTGCGTGTTCTGGTCTTAAGAGGGCACGGTTTTCTTTCATCTCGGTTTCGTACGCGCGGATTGCTTCTTCCTGGAATCCCTTAGCTTCGTGGGTCTTCCTGGAATTTTAGAGGCGGTTGGTTACCTTCATCAACCAGTAAAGAGCTTGATGGTTAGGATCGTTGCTATTCAAATGCAGTGCCTGAAGGTATACCCCTTTCGACGCACTCTTAATAACGGGCATGTATGCCATGACCTCGTTTGAGCGGCTTCGGAAGATGTTGAGGATACTTCGCTATGCAAAACTCGGAGTCGCATACACTATGAATAAGCCTCTAAAGCAATCTGCTGTGCCGAACGCGTTAAAATTTTCTATCGACTCTCCACGACCACTATTACTATATATGTTCGAGTATACACACGCTAAGCAGAATCCCGAGTCCGCACTACCCGGACAGTTCGTCTGGTAGTAGCAAACAATACCTCGATAAGCTCAGGAGTCCGCAAACACCGAGTTCTGTGCCTTCAAGTTCTCTCAAGTCAGAAAGTTTCAGACAGGATGCAGCCGGGCAAGCGCTCCCGACCCAGGCATTTTCCGTATATTTCAGCAAAGGTAGCACGGCACTCCCGCTAACGCAACGCACTGGAGATTGCTTTGGCCTCATCAAGATTAGTCAACTGTGAAGTTCTGCTCGATACGGAACATTTCGTGTTGGGTGTTTTGATATATCTTGAAGCTGCTGGAGGGGCTGCAAGTTGTGATATCCTAAGCCAAGCTCATGGAACATCGTTCTATGGCGGTAATTTCGCAAGGGCTGATATGACTGATATGGCTAGGCTTGAATGGAGCGTCAGTACGACCTGTATGTCTCGGTTCGGCAACATTGTCCTTGTGTTAGGTTCTCCTGCATTTGCCCGAAGGGCACGCAGCATGTGGAGAAAGCTAGAGTATAAGTCTTAGGAACTTTCCAGTTCCTCTAACAAAGAGTATCTGAAAACGCTTCTGATGCTGGAAAAACCGGTGCAGTCAATGTGATATGCATCCTTAAGGTCACATGACGAGGCCCGGAAGTGCAGGATATCATTCTCCAAACCTTCTTCGACTTGATCCAACTTCCATAGCTGAAGCAATAAAATAGCGAACAGGGATGCCTTGCCCTGAGAAAAGCTGTGACACACGTCATGTGTCTGTCAATATGCATGCAGCCGTGCATACCCGGTCTCACATCAATTCTCAGGTTTTCTTCCTCACCATAAACCACACTACAAACCATGCTTCACCGCCATCTGAATGTAGCACTTCAATGCCGTGCTCGAAGCGGAAAGGTACTCTGGGCTCCTTCATCTGTTTACCACGTGTCGGAACCCTGCACTGAAAGAGCGGTGGCCAGAACTTACTCAAGTCGCCATTGAAAGTGAGAAGCACCGTCGCAAATCTCTCATACTGATGTCTGAAAGCCACCCTTTTCCATAGACTTCCAGATAGCTCGAGGACCAACCTGAAGGGGAGAAGGGCTTCAACGGCCATGCATTCGGGTACCTACGATACGTTACAGGACAAAACGCCTGGTGTGGCCAGTGTTCTCGTCTCACCATCAGTCGAGTGTACAAACGCGGGATTACACAACATACGCGGCGGCTCGGGACGACGGTTGAATGAAGGATACCTCTGAACCCATGGCTTGCAGCATGTATTCATAGCCAACAAAGATTTCGAGACCCGCCTTCGAGAAATGATTTTATGTTGTAGAAGGCCGGCATGTCTGCAAGTTCTTGCATATTTATTCCCGCTTGCGATACTGTACGCCGAACAACCTGAACTTTCCATGAATTGTGCATTCCGGTGCTTAAGTGGGTACTGGACACTTAGCCAACAGTTGCTGCCCAATGACTGCCACGCAAGGCATCTCATCAATTCTAGTTGACTGCTCCAAGGTCTTTGCACTGTCTCCGAAAGTCATGCTCATCGATGTATGTCCACTTAGCTTACAATACGTAAGATTTCTTTAGCCGCAAAGCATTCCGACCAACAGGAGAGTTAAATTGCTGCTTTGAAGCTCTGCGAAGCCCTAAGGGACGTCTCTCTTGGCGCCATGCCTGCTAATGTATGCTGCACTCAAGGTATTCTAGATCTAAGAGATGCCATTTATGGAGCGGAGGTGACGAATTCTAGCTCGGTGGTTCTGCTCTGGTCGTGCCCTGCCAAGATGCATGAAACTCAGGTGGCTCAAACCGACATTGTGCAAGAGATCTAGTATTTTTCCGCCGCAGGAGTAAACGTCAGATGAAGCTGGTTGAGGTCGAAGAGCGAGTCCAGCACAGGCGCTACTCATGGGGACCTATGCGACTATCGATCTCCTTAGATTATATGGCAGAAGTAGGTCTATCATGTCTAATATAGCGAAGTAACTCTGAGTGAGTGGATATGACCAACGTTAGGCTGCTATTGAGATCCAAAGAAGAACTGTCTGATAGTATGGCCTATGCAGAATCGACGAGGAGCAATCACCAAGGCGATATAGTTGTTTGTTGCCGAAAGAGGATCGCAACCAGTATCTGATGGATTGGCTGCTAGAACAATGGGCAGATCTATGAAGGTCGTCCCCTCTCCCAAAGGTATCCTTTTTCTCTTTGTCACACATGCTCTGGATTGGAATTTGATTCGCTGACTTTATGTTTTCCAGAGTGTCCCAAGGAACGACAGAACCCATATTCTGACGTGAAACATAAGAGTATTGCAACAAGATGGCGATGTTGCTCCTTGTTTCTGTAAGCAGCCTGTTAAGCGAGCATCAAACCCTAAGTGGCAAGTAAAAGTCTATGGGTGTCGAAGAGTAGGGATTCATTTGGTAAGCACAAGACTCATGCAGTTACAGTTGATTCCTTTGTGTTAAGATACCCCCCCGTCATGGTTAGCCTCACCCACTAAGATCAACATGTCAACGTCCTCATCTTCGCATTTCTGAACCCACCTCCTTTAACTTCATCACAGCGGAATCAGTTCCGCACCTCCTTAATCCAGATACTTAATTCCGTTGCCCATCATGTCGTCGGACCTCAGACCTGGAGCAGAAGACTTTGGAATCAGACGCCAGGCTGATCCCTACCGCCTTTCTGACCCACCTGAAGCAAGGGCTGCATACCTTTCAGGATCCGTCCTCTTGGTTACGAAAGCAGTTGAGCGAGCATGCCATATCGATTCAATGATGCTCATACACAAACAGTTCTTCTACCAAACAGTTGGGGAAGATGGAGAAGTTATTACAGCCCTCAGACATGGCGCCTTCGTGTTTCTGTACAACCCATTATCCGGTATCGTACGGACCCTTAAGAGCATAGACAGTAATGTGAATCGCTATGCATGGTTGATCAAGCGTCTAAAGATAGTTGGGAACTCTGAGCTAAGTGAGCATTCGCCATCCCCTAGGTGGAGACCGAGACACTTCAGCTTGCTAATACAATTCTCTTCAAGAGATGCACTTGGATTCTGGAGAGCACACCGACGTAGAGAAGCTTTATCAATTAAAGCTTTACTTGGACCTTTATCGTATTTGAATACTCAACCCCCTGCCTGACCTTCTTACTAACCCCTTTCTTTAGAAGACGTGGAGAAGAAACCTTACTCCGATGTTTTTCATAAGCTAATCAATCAATTCGATTCCTCGATCGCTGAAATTGAGACCCTTATATTCCTTCTCAGCTCGATTTGGGAGGAAGGCAATAGGCTGCCCGTGGCTAATCCTGCTCCGCCAAACGCTCCTGCCGACGCCATGATCACAGATTCTAATGCCGTTGATCTGGAGAGCGAAGGCAATGGAGCCGTGGACTCCAACGTCATCGACCTTGAAGACGAAAGCAAAGTTGAAACCGAAGGTGATAAGGGTCCAGGGTCTCCGCAGTCGCAATCAGGATCCACCACACCTACGCCTACCAATCCAGGGGCCCGTGCGCCCACTCACGGCTACGCAGAATCATACTGGAGCGAAACGTCTACCGTCCGCCCGCGTCTTCCATCCCCGCCGTCGCCCTACCGCCGAACCCCCTCGCCCAAGCTGTTCGACTACGCCTCTCAGTCCCCACCTCCCACCTTACCAAGGACTGGCTTTGGCTACGGCCCTCTCCCCCAATTCCCGCGAACCCCGTCCCCGCCCCCTGATCCCAGGACCCCCTCCTGGAAAATCTACCTAAGTAAGAAATATCGAATCGAAGAGCTCTATGTTACAGAGCGTGACCTCACCATCTTCGGCGAAGCACTTCGACTAGCGCATATTGCCCTAAGGGAGATGCAGAGGGTTCAACGGGTATGTGTGCGTCTTGATAATTGGTACTGGCGCGCCAATGAGACCTACGCCGAGTTCAAAAAAATGTATAAGGACGCGGACCCAGAGCTCGTGGAGCAGGTGTGGGAGCATTTGGAGATGGAGAAAGAGGGTGAAGAGAGGAAGAAGAGCGAGTCGCAGGTTCGGAAGCAGCTGGGGCTCGGTGCGGTGGGAGCCGGAAAGGGGAAGCGGAGCCAGCTGGAGACGGTGGTGGAGGAGGACGAAGTGGAAGAGGATGTGAAGACGATCGGGGAGGAGATGGAGTTGGAAGAGGAGCTGGGGTTGGAGGGGGAGGACGAGATCGATATGGACGACGAGGAGGCGCAGTTGGCGCACGCCCTGGACCAAATTGCCGCCATGGAGGCACGTGAGGCTGGCCAACCAGCCAGCTTGACCGCCGCCACGTCCAGGTTCAGCCTGGATGAATAGCGGAACGGCTGGGTGTCTGTTGGGGCTTGTGGATTTTCTTGTGGTAGGATGAGAGCAAAAGTTTAGCTAAATCGAGCAGGAAGGTTGTTTTTCCTTTTGCAATTTTCGGTAGCTAGGACAATGAAATTGATGTTTTTGCAAGATGTTTTCATGCATAATGCTGATTGTAGAAATTTGTATGATGAGATGAAGGATGAGGAAGAAGCAGGGAAAGAAGAGGGGAGAAGGGGAATAGTGGATCTAGTAACCCCGGTCAACTACTTGATTGCTTTCAGGCCAAGATTGAGACTGAATCGATGAGCGAAACGACAAAGTGTCGTTAAAATACGTCGATTTCTCAGGTGAGAATAAGAGATTCTGTTTCAAGAAATCAAAACTAGTTATTGATGTGTGATTTTCAGTATTAATGAGAATATTAAGATGAAAAATAAGTGACAGAACTTTGACTTTTACGTTTAAATATAGTGAAATTCAGACGTGCAAATTCTTCCGCTGAAGTTCTCATCTTTTCATGATTTCTCTATCATTTTCCATCAATCTACAGTCTACTTACGCTTTTCCCTCAACCTTCAAAAAAAACTCTTCTCGCTCTTAAATCAGAAAAACAATTTAAAAATCCTTAAAACCCTCAGCTCTCATACATAGCACTCATGTCTTCATTCTCAGACCAACATCAATCTCGTCGTCACTTTTACAATCACAACCATCGCCGTACACCTCACTGCTATTTTCCTAACACGTCAAAGGGAACGAGGATTGCAATCATGAAAAGGCCGAAGGGGGTCGTTAAAGGTGAGAGTAGTAGATTGGTGTGATGGGTGCGAGATGCAGTGTGAAAGACACAGAGAAGCGAAACAGACAGTTATTCGACTGAGGCTGTAGAAAAAAAAAAGAAGGGTGAAAGCTCGGGATACTCGGATGAGGAGATGGAATGAGAAGGAAGATACTAGGAAGAAGTTTCAGAATGAGAGATGGAGGTGAATGATGTAAGCCTGGAATAAATGAATGGGATAATATTCTACAACTGCCTACTTGATAAAGTAAGGGAATGAGTTATCAATCATGCAGAGACGAAGAGCGTTTTGTTTCTTTCAAGCCGAGTTACATTTGTATTTCCCATCTCTTGGCTGCAATTTTGGCTAGCATGGCACATGGTCAAAACAAACAAAGATTTCTGCCTCTGTGCATGCCGACTTACGAAGCTATTATTCCGTTTGCAATTTCATTAAGAAAAGTCGGTATGAGCATATCATTTTCTCTCAAGCCAGCACCAAATAACCTATAAAAAAAAACCACACATGGTTTTGATTTCTGATATCTTTTGCGGAAGGAGTGGGTTTAGGATTGTGTTTTTCCCTTAATATATATGTCGTTGTTGGGTATACGAGGTCGAGATAGAGAATGATGTTTTTCTTTTCTTGGACTTCTATGTACACACTCTTCTCGCCCTCCCTGCGTCCCACCACTATAGCTCGATAACCTACCCTCCCTTTCGACTTCTTCCTTGCTTCTTCCGCCTTCCTCCTTCCTCCTTCCTCCTTCCGCCTTCCCCCTTCCCTAAACTCTCAGGGAATACTGCGGCGTAGCACTCTCATACTTTCTTGATGTTCACGATCATGTTTGTCTTGCTATTTACGATGTGATTCCTGATTCCGATGACCGTGAGATTGGGGTATAGGGAGGGATGGGGTGGGTTGTGATGATAAGGGGTTGTCATTTCGGCAGTGCAGTGAGGGGAGGCGTGGGGATAAGTTCGATTGCTCTGAAGTGAGGGCGTGGTTGTGGATAGATATGATCGAGACGGGAGCGATGTAGCGCAGGAGAGGAAAAAAAAGGAAAATATTACTTTATATCGGCGGTTGAACACTTTGTGTTAAATCTTCTTGACAAGGTAAGAAGAGCACAAGTTGATATCTTGATGTACACAAAAATTCAACATGTGCAATATCAAACACTAACACGGATTTTTGTGTGCAATGAATAAAGTGAGGTTAAGAGATGATAAACAAGTTCACATTGTGCGTTTCTACGTCAGAAAGTACCCGATTTTTAAATCACAAGAAAGCAAAAATTCGATTACTAAGAACCCCTAACCCCTTTTATCTGCCTTCGTCATTCGAGAGTACAAAAGCTCGGTGTCGGAAAAAAGTAAACCGAAGAGATTCGTCGACGCCTTCCGGAAGAGAAGATGTAGCTAGTTACGCTAGTAGCCAATTCGATCATCGAACGACCCAGGGTAAGACGGGATCTGGTAGCCGTAACAGTCGATATTATCGAGACATTCTCGCACAGTAGGTTGATTTGAACCGAGCGCCATGTCTTCACCCTTCTCCCCAACCCCCATCGCCAAGTGGTCCACAGCCTCTGTAAATCCCCTGATTCGAACGCAGCTTCACCTACAACGGCCTGGACTGCTGTGTCGTATAACTCCTCGAGTACTTTCGTGGCTTCTTGCTCGGCGTCTCCCTTGTGACGCTTCTCCACCCTCACCGCTGCCCGCTTCATATAAGGTATGGCCTCGTTCGCTGCATGTCTTGTCGCTCCTTCAGCCTGGAAGTTGGCGGCACCTTGGGGGTCCGTGAGCCTCCCTACGATACGGTTGGCGATGCCACGTTTTTCAATTGCTGTGAAGCGCACGTTTTGTATACTAACTGTGGAGGGGTCCGGATTGAATTTTCGTAGGATTTGGACGTCGTCGCTGGCAATGACAGTAAGCTGCCTAAGATCTAGCATTCGGAAGCGCATGATGCCATTAAACCAACCGGCTTCGGCTTCGACGGCGTCGTTGTCTCCGTTGATGGCTTGGCGGCGTCTCGTAATATTGAAGCAAATGTTCAGGGACTGAAGCCCGCAAAGCATTTGAATGTGTGCCACCTTGAGGTACCGAGTCCAGTCCCTCGTCAAATTGCCCGGGATGTACCTCATGTTAACCCAAACGATGTTGAAGTGCAGATGGGCAACAAAGCGCCATGAAACCATTCGCCGTGGAAGAAGAACCGCTTGTAAACCCTGCCATCTTCGCATGGTTAGTATTATGCTATTCCATGCGTGATGTTGCTGTGGCCTGAACAGCTACAAAGGCATGAATACGTACCTGGAGATAAGCAGGCAGAGTTGATTGACTGCTGCCACTATCAGGAGAAGTCGTTGAAGAACCAGCCGTAGTATCTCCCATCTTCCTAGATGGGCTTTCAAGAAACACTAAGACTGTGAGGATCTTGACGCATACACTGTATCATTTGGCTTTTAAAATATATTACTAAACTTTGAAAGTTTTACCCGGATAGTCGGACACGAAAGGTTTTTTCTCCAGTTCCAGTTACGGTCGCCAACCTGAGCTGCTGCTGCTTTACCGCTTTACCCTGAGCTGAGGGTGATGCCTGCGCAACGAGGCGAGCCATTTCCGGCCCCGCCCAAGACACAGCGAAAATATTCTTCTTTCGTTGTTCTTCATAATTTAGTGCTATACTCTTGTACTTTCAGCAAACGAATGTAATGATGTTCTTTCATCATCGCGCGGACAAAATGAATCTCATGACATGTATATGATATCAGATTAACGATCTTCTTTTGGACTTTTTCGTTGATATAAATTGCAACTATAAAGCGAACTTGAAAAATGTTGATTTAAATTGAAAGCTGAGTAAAACAAGTTTTGTTAAAAGACATCATTAATTCTCAATCAATATTACTCAACGATTAAAGAGACTGATCATAACTCAGTCTGATGAACCGTTGACATAGGCATGTTTGAAGTATTAAGGCAACGTTTCAGCCGTTTCGACCGGGTTTGTCAGCAGTGCCGCGCGGCGCAACGTTGGTGCCCGTTAACGGAGCACGGCTTAAAGATTTCATGATTGATATGATGTGCCAGAGTAGTGGAAAGCTTCCTGGAACTCGGAAGTCATGTTGAGTGATATTGAAAAGGAGCCAGCTTGCGATCATTGCATATCAGGCCGATCTATATTTGGTGTTACGAGCTGACGAATCGCAAAGGGACCTTCATTCTTTAAGTCTGGGACCTCTTACCATTCAGCATTGCTTCTTGTGCTCTTCCCTGCGCCCTCGTCCTGATCTCAACACTTGGGAAGAGAATCAAGTTCACCAAAGATAGGCAAGCTGGTGAAGCCGAGTCAACCATGGGGTCTTACTTCTCAAAGTCGTGGGATCCGTCGACGGGTATCCCGGACCTTAGTGGGAAAGTAGTTATTGTGACTGGAGCAAAGTTCGTTATTGACCCTGACGGAAGTTGTTGAGTGCTAACACGCGCAAACAGCTCAGGAATTGGATACACCACAGCCGAGCAACTGGCTCGTCATGGTGCCAAAGTGTATGTGGCAGCGCGAAGTGAAGCCAAAGCGCATGCGGCGATAGAGAAGATATATGTGAATAATAAGAAAGTCAAAGCAGGAAAGCTGATCTTTTTGCCGCTTGACCTGGCCGACCTCGACAGTGTTGCGAAAGCGGCGGAGATCTTCCTCAAGCAAGAAGACAGACTTAACATCCTCGGTACGTTTTACGAATCAACCTGAGGATTCAGGTAGACGCTTGATATTGTTAGTGTCTCTAACGGAGCATAGTTAACAATGCTGGTCTGCCCACATGGGACTACCAGACCACCAGGCAAGGATTTGAGCTTGCCACTGGAGTCAAGTGTGTTGCCTTCCAATCCATCACAGACGGCTACCTCAGACTAATACTATTAGTCACGTCGGGCATTTTCTGTTCACTGTCAAACTGTTGCCGATCCTGAAGGCTACAGCCAACGAGAAATGTTCAGACGTGCGAGTAGTAACGGTACAAAAGTCTGTTCCCCTCATCAAACCGCCACTAACCACCATGCCTCTCAGGTCTCCTCCGCCGGCCACGCAATCATGATGCCGGACCTCACCTTCACGCTCACCTCCGACTTCACTTACCCCGGTGTCGCGCCCTCCCCGCCCGATAGCACCGGCGTCCGCAACCAAGTCTCCCGTAACGCCGTTAGCAAATCCGCCAACATCCTCTTCGCCTCAGAGCTGCAGCGCCGCATGGACGCCGAAAACATCCCCATCATCTCCACCTCCTTGAATCCCGGCATTATCGCTACTGAGGGGCAAGCGGGACTGAATTTTGGGTTGTTGGGGCCTGTTTGGTGGCTGATCAAGACGTTTGCGAGTGGGAGTCCGGAGAAGGGCGCGGTGCCGAGTTTGTATTTGGCGGCCGCGGAGGAGGTGAGGGAGAGAAAGGGGGAGCTCGCGGGGAGGTATTTCGAGACGAGTTTGAAGGCGGTGGCGCCGAGCAAGCTGGCGAGCGATCCGAAGCTTGCAAGGAACCTGTGGGAGTTGAGTGAGGAGACGGTTGGGAAATGGACGGCGACGTAGGATGGAAACGTGAAGGGTCAAATGGCTCGGGTGATTCCTTTGCGGGCGTGGGAGTGCTAATGTGAAGAAGTGACGGGAAGATTCTGGATGCTAATCTCTTTCCTTCCCGCGTCTATTGTTGACTCTGCTGTTCAGTCACGAACCTAGCACAAAGCTCTCAAGTGTACTTGCGACTTGCTTCAGGAACTACCTGGATTTTGATCCTTCGAATATTCGAACATATCCTTCGCTTGCTCAAATGTGAACCCAGAGGTGGCGGAATTATCTAGGTTGATGGCGTACCTGGACAATCAAGACCTCTGGTATGAAATTTTCCAAGCTGGCGCCGGCGACGCACCGTCGTGGTGGGTTGAGGTGCTGACAAGCTTGGCGAGGTTCACTCGGGCGATGTCGACGCTGCATAATTACTCTCTTCTCGAAGTGAGCGAAGGACGGTATAGTCTACACACGTGCGCTCATGATTGGGCGCTAGAGTATCTCAATCACCAATTTAATGCGGAGAGGTGCGGGATTGCCATTCACTGCGTGGCGGCCAGCGTGAGCTGGGAGTCAGAAGCTGACTACTGGGTGAAGAACCGTCGTGTGCTGCCACACGCGCGGCGGTTCCGACACGTTAGATCCAACGGACGGATTGATTGACTGTAGTCAAACCGAGCCTGAGAATCTGCTTTCTTTAGCGGCTCTGTACAACCAAAATGACCTGAATGTGGAGGCGGAGGAGATAGATATGCGAGCACTACGAGGAAAGAAGAAGGCATGGGGACCGGAGCACACGTCGACGCTGAACACGGTCAACAATCTTGCAAACCTTCTCGCTGATCAGGGCAAGATGGTGAAGGCAGAGGAGATGTATGTACGGGCGCTGCGAGGATACCAGAAAACAGTAGGAAATGACCGTCCGACAACACAAAAGATTGCCCGCAATCTACAAGCCTTACAAGCTCGTAAATGATGTCGTGGCTGATCAAGGGAAAGGAGGTGTTGACTTTCCGGAACGATAGCAGATTCGTTGCGCTTCCATATTAATATGAACCACTGCATCCCTTTATCGTGAAAGTTATGATCGTCCCAGACCCCATTCAATGCTCTTGACTTCTTCGATTTGAGATCAAGGTGACGCTTTGTAAAACGCTTGAGGCTATGTCTTGCCCCGCGGTCGAATACGGTCGTTCGTGGTAGGGATCTGGAAAGAAGAGGCATGCTACCGTGGAACCAGGAGTGCCAGGGCAAGCAAGAATCTGAGGTGGTGAGAATCTGCGTTTTTGAACATGCTCAGAATGCCGTGAGTGTGGCGCCACGCAGTAAATTTGCTGGGTTCTGACGATGTCATACCGTATCAGCCTTACGTTTCATGACATTACCACGTGTAGGTGTGGGAAGGTTTGTAAAGTCTATGATCGCCAAAGAACGAAATTTCAAGCCTCAATTTCATATGCAGCGTAACTGACCATCATTGCAAAATGATTTTGCAAAGTTAATAAAGGGTCATAATTCTCGCGCACACACGGGTTTTCGCGCACTCTGACCTAGAAAGGTTATTTACAGATAATATAGGGTTTAGCGTTCTAAAAAGGGCACTAACATGATTAGTCATAGTTAGCGTGCGCGGAAACCCAGTGTGCGGCCCGTGCATACAAGTACCCCGTACGGAATAGTGTGAACATAGTTAATATGTGTGTAGGTATGTTCAGTCACAGGTGTCGATAGCCGCTGGCCAGGTTGATGGCCGAAAACTCTCCGACCAGTTGTTATGTCTGTATATGAATCCTCTGCTCGTCTGCGTATTTGGTTGAAACGATGCCGAACTTGAGCTCTCGCTCCGCAACTTCATGACCACTGACGCGGCTCATCACCTTCAACATGCCCGCCGACCTGGTGTTCCGCGATGCCGATCCTTCCGAGGATGACGAGCTAGCACGCATCATGTACAATAGCTTCCTGCCGATCTGGTTCGTCTTTTCATTCTTTTGGAAATAACCCGTTCCACTAATACCAGCCCAGGCTCCACAATTGGTTCGCATGCTTGACCGAGCCTATCCCTGCCATCCCCCGCTCCTCCGGGCCCCTCTTGCCGCTCCAAGCCCGCCGTCTCGACTTCTATCGCGCGTGGATCAACCTCAACCGAGCGCACAATGGGGATGTCATGGTAGCCTACACGCCCACCACTACTCCCGGCCCCGAGAAGTCCTCACCTTCCATTCCCTCCGGCCCCATCGCCGCCGTCGTTCTCCTCCTTCCACCCCACGCCCGCCCTTGCTGGTCAGAGTCCCTTCTCGCATGGCGGACCGGCTTCCTCCCTGGCCTCCTGAAGCTCGGGCTGCGGGGGTTTTGGCGCGCGGTTTTGGTGTTTGAGGGAAATGTGGGAAACATGATCGCGAAGGGACTCAAGGATGCCGATATTGAGGGCGGGAACGAGGTCAACCTTGTTTTTGTACAAGCATGCTGTCGCAATCCGGAATGGGAAGGCGAGAGCGGGCCGGGGCGAAAATTGCTTGATTGGGGCATAAGAAGGCGGTGGCAGAGGGACAGGAAGATACCTGTTTGGCTGGATTGCTTCAGTGATGATGCCGAGGCTGCGTATAAACAAATTGGGTTCAAGTTACTCGGCGATTGCATGGTCGATACTGGTTGTGACTCTAAAGGGATCAAATTGAAGACAGATGCTGGAGAGAAGGAAAGAGAAGAGGGGAAAAGAGTTGCAAAGCAGAGAGTTATGGTCAGGATACCCGAGACCTAGAAGCGAACTTACGGACTTACTGCCAGTCGCTGCTTTTGGCTAGAGCTTTTACTGAAGCTGTAAGCTCGGTGAGGCTTCTTTTCGAAGGTTAAAACGCTCTAGGGTATTGACCTGCTTATAGCACCTTGTCCGAGTGCTCATCGTTCACATGTCGAAATCACTATTTATATAAAGAGGTTCTTGTACCGCTACTAAACACCTTTTCTTTAATTTATAGCCCGAGAGCTAAATATATAATCAGCGGTGCCATTGTCATCTGCTGATCTAGTCTTTGTTATTCGCTAACTCCTCGACTGCGCTGACGTCAGCCTCTTAGTTAAAGTATCAAAGCTCTGTGATAAAGAGCTGATGAGCCGCTGAAGGTTTCCAGAGTCTGCTCCTTCATAGGCCCAAGAGTGCATGTCCTGTCTTTTCAAAGTCATCTGTTCAACCCTGGATGACACAGCTTTCAACGCGGTGTTGGTTCTTTTTAGCAGTAGGGTCGGAAAACACTGCATTGAGGTTGCTGCAGATTTGCTGCAGTGCAATGGCGGCGGCAGTGGCTGTAGTGTCGGCAAGTCCGTGAACCAAATCATGAATCCTTTCTAGAACTGTGTCATCGTCTATGTCACCGAAGCGGGATAGGTTTAGCGAGTCAAATTGCATTTCGACCCATCGCCGGAAGTTCCGGAAATGCGGACCTTCCGTGTTCGATCCGGCGAGCCATTTTCGGATATAGACTATGCATAGATGGCTCAGTTTATCTAAAAGGTGTGTGTATAGAGAAAGATCGCCCAAGGGCTTGACGAGGCCTTTGAGGTCCAAAAAATCAACATCGGGGCCCCATTCTTGTCGAGCTGCAGCATGCTGGATGCTGCTCGTTTCCGTTGAGTAGCTCTGATCAGTAGCTCTCAGCTTCAATCCCGAAATGCTCAGGACGATGTTCCCTGCAGTGATACCTCGAGCTTCACCGACTACAGAGTCTGCAGTAAGTTGAGCCGCTGCATCAACAGTGAAGTTCAAGGAGCTGCGAGAAATGCTGAAGTCGTCACAGCTTATCGGCAGTCTATTCTTGACTTGGCGAAAGCAACCCCTACCAGCTGTAAAGCACCATCGATAACCGTTGGATGAATATGATACTTGCTCGTTTTATCTTGTCTTTCGTTGAGCATCTCTCCAGTAGCCTGCTGCCTTATTGTACCAGCTGACATGACTCCAATTTTTCCAAACTCTGGGCCCAGATCCAGCCCGGCTCTTTGAAGGACATCGAACCATTTTGACGCATCAACCCGACGGGGGAGAGTTTCGGGGTTCGAAGATCGCCCTAAAGGTTCTGCTTGTGCCATCACTTCGCCGGTACAATGCTTGGTCCACGTATGCCCGTTGTGAGAAGCTATAATAAATTCCCACCATTTGCTGTTAAGCGTATCTGTCAAACGGTGCGGTCGAAGGGTAGTTATCATCTCTGTTGGCTTCCCTTCAGCTATTACGAGTGCTGTGCTGACAATAATATGTCGTAGTCGAAATGTCTGATCTATCCCGGCAATCTGTCGAATCGCCTCCCCAGCCATTGCCACATACGCAGCAAATGGAAACACGATGTCTTCTCCAACCCTGTGATCACGAACCCACGGTGCGGTGTTGAGGTGAAAATGGTTTCTCCATGAAGGCTCAAAGTCAGTACATTCAACTACCTTGACACCTAGAAGGTCGTGATGAGGGTACTTCCGTAACCGGTAGTCTTTGCTCAGGCGAGTCTCGTACCAGTAGCTTTCTTCATGGTCCCATGGATATGGAGGAAGATCTGAAAGACATAAGCCGGTGGGCATTAGCTCGTCTAGAGCAATTGGAATTTGAAGGGTCCATAGCATCCCAGTAGCAGAAAGCAGTGACTCAACGCAATTTTGATTTCTGGAAAGGGCTGAGGCGTAGGGCGCTCTGCTTGACTCTTGGGCTAGAATCTGTCTTAATGGACCGCCGAGTGCAGAGTGGGGCCCGATGTCTAGGAAGACAGGATGTTTCCCGACCGGATGCTGCAGAATACTCGAGACTGCTCCTCTGAACATCACAGGGCGCTCTAAGTTCCGTTGCCAGTAATGGGAATCGAGTATAGCATTGTCGTCCCAGAGACAGCCTGTGACGCTCGAAAAGAACAGCTTCTTCGGTTTCCTTGCCTTTACTATACCTTCGAGTAAAGCATAGTACTGTTCTCCAATCTCTGGCATGTGATAGGAATGATAGGCTCTGTCAATTTGTAGCTTTCTTGCGGACACATCTGGTTGTAGTCGATGAATACGCTCAATGACAGTCTTTACTTCATCAACATCCCCTGAGATGGTCACGCTTTTAGGGGAGTTATCACAGGCAATAGCAACATTCCCCACAAGATGCTTCTCGACCTCATCCCAGCTCAGAGCTACTGCAATATAGATTGCAGTAACTGCTTCGCCACGAGCATAGCCGTCAGCATCTGCCGAAAAGGTCTTACAAGAACCGTCCCTAGAGAGCACATTTTGTTCTGTCATACTCATTGTTGCACCTGGAGTCATAATCAGGTTGACGCCTCCCACAACAGCCGAGTCACAGTCATGCCGTGAGATAGCGACGCACGCTTCATAAAAGGCTACAAGCGAAGCTGAACACGCGGTCCGAGTAGTCATACTAGCAATATCAGAATGTACAAGTATCAAATGGTAAACGCGGACAAACCTTGGCCCCTGAAGGTCCATCTCATACGAGATGCGCTTTGATAACGCAAAGTTCCCAAAGCCCGTATAGCGATAGGGACCCCAATGCTGAGTTTCCCTTGCAAACATCTCGCACCAATCCTCGCCAAGGCTGCCAATATAGCAACCTATGCGTTTGCCTCCCCAAGCTGGTTCACCCGCGTCTTCCAAGCATTCCCGTGCAACCTCGAGCATCAGCCGTTGTTGTGGATCTATTCGCTCAACTTCCATTCGTGGCATGCACAAAAACGATGTATCAAGAGCTCCAATATCGTCTTCAAGGAAATAGCCATATTCAGTAATTAAGGTCCCGTGCTTTCCGGTCTCATCATGGAATGCCGCCACGTTATACCTAGATATGGGAATTCGACCTCGTGCATCACCTCCTGCAAGTAAGAATTCCCACAACTGTTGAGGCGTTCTTATACCAGCAGGTAGACGAAGTGCCATGCCGCATATTGCAATAAGGCCTTGACTCGGGCTTTGACCAACAATGGGGTCACCCTCGGTAGCATGGCCGTTCGTAAGTTGACCCGTTTGTATTGAGCCAGTGCTCACGGCTGGGATTGCCTGGAGGCTCTTGGCGGTTGTAGCCATTCATGTCTCCGTTGGGTGAATGTGTGTCATTGTCGTGGGAGTTCGAATATGCATCCATACTTGATTCAGTCACGGGGCTATGGCCGTTTAGATCTCTACCCAGAAGCGTCCAGCTGTTGGGGGTATGATATCCACTGACGGGGCCGTGACTCTTAGGACGATGATCATCGAGCACTGCGGTCTTACTAACATGAAGGCTCATCGTTTCCTTTGCAAGATATCATTCTGTCAAACGTAGACGGTTGCCCAAGAAGGAACATGTCCCAAGAGTCCGGTCACGGTGGAAAATGATGGGGTTATGCACGAGGGTGACGCGGTTCCTGAAGAAGATGTAGCGCAACCCAGCCGGCTGGAATTGCTCGACATGTTACAGTTCCACCATAGTTGAAGTATCCGCAGATAGCCATGCTAGATCGGCCACCGATCCGTGGTTGTGAAGCGCCTTGGGTTCCAAGCCATCCTTTGAGATGGTAGTATGTATGACACTCCAGTCGAACCTGCTTAGTCTTTGTCTGGTGAGTCTTGAACATTCCCATTAAACACCCGCAATTATCACTTGGTTACAAACAAGTATCACATACAACAAAACAGCAATAAGAGAAGAGGAAGAAAGCAAGTGAAGGAGCAAGATTGGACCTGTGCGTGGTTAAGCCCCTTCGGGTTAGCTCTGCTTACTGCGCAAGCTCATTCCGTAGTAGGCAAAGCGCTAACCCGGTAGGGGCTTAGCGCCACACGTCTGAGGTCCTGAGGCAAGCTTGGCTTAGTTACTTATTACTGGGATTGTTATCTAGACATGGTGGATAGCCCTCACGCTGTTTCAGTATAGTATGGATCGCATGGGCGTGCTCCTCCGTGGATGTTCCGCCATCAATGAATGCCACTCAGTACATGCGGGTGTTGCGTTGCAAACCTTGTCATGCTCAACGACGTGGCGAGCCGCCTCAGCCCCTCGGTTGAACCGGCTTGATTCGGAATCCGATCTGTCCTCTCTCTCTTGAATGCTAAGGACAATATTCTACCTATCGCGCAGCTCAGATGCATTATCGCCGGAATTGAGCTTTTTGTGCTTCATTTCTCGATTACGATCGCTATTTGGCACCTAAGACGCGTTCCTAAGGACCTCAGTGCCTCTCTTTTATCTATTACAACTGGGCCGATTCTGCGGCTATGGCAGACCCCTACCTGCAGCCTGCTTTGGCAATACCACCAGGTGTTACCTCCCAATTCCCTACAACATACTCGGATGATCAAAAGTACTACTATGTGTGCGTAGTACTTACAGCAGTTGTTCCTGGCGTTCTGCTGCTTCTGCGGTTATATACTAAACAGCGTATTATTCACAAGATTGATGCTATCGACTGTGCAGTAACCCCCCCTGTTATATGTCCCACCGTTGCTAACGACTATATAGATGTTGTTGTGGCGTCTTTCGTAAGTTGCTTCAGAGATAACTACTTATCCACAAAACTTCTGATCCAGTGTTCTAGCCCTTGTTCATCACTCTACTCTGTTTCGGGCGTATAGCTATTGCCTATGGAGGAGGTGTGCACCAATGGAATCTCACCATATACAACTTCATGGGAGTCGTCTATGTAATACTCTCCATCATTCAGCCTCTCGGATGGCGGATTAATCCAACACATAGTGGACCTATATCGTCGAGATCCTGTACGCCCCAACCATCTTTCTGGTCAAGGCGGCTATTCTCTTGCAGTACCTCCGTCTTTTTGCACCGCAGAAGACCATGAACCCTTTTATGTGGTACACTGCTAGAGTCGTTTTGGTTGTCACCGGAGTATACTACATTATCAGTACCTTCTTTACCATCTTCGCCTGTGCTCCAAGAAATGCGATCTGGGATCCACTGGTGACCGGTGCCACCTGTTTCGATAATAACACACTTGTTCTCGTTACTTGTTTGTTCAACATCGTGTCTGATATAGTTATTCTAGCACTTCCAACAAGGGCTGTTTGGAAGTTGCATATTCCTACCAAAAGGAAAGTCGGAATCGTACTTCTCTTTGCCATTGGCGTGCTGTAAGTGCTAGAGAGATGTTTCTTCGTTTAGAATGCAAAACTCTAACCTACTACGGACTGTAGGGCGTGCATCGCTAACGCAATGATCATATACTACATCTTCCAACTTGCAGGCGCGCACGCCGACGTTACCTATAACACCGCCTGGCAGGGTTTATGGGCATTTGCAGAAATCAGTATCGGGATCACCGTCACATGCACCTTCTCGCTGCCCAAGTTTATCGAAGCCAAGGGTAGATTTCTGCGTGGCGTTCTGTCAAGTTTCACACGACCTTTTACGTCACTCACTTCGGGTGGGTCGTTGAGGACAAGGTTTCAATCGAGGAACGATGCAGATACTCTTCGAGGAATAGGGCCTGATGCAGTCACTTTGCCTGGAAACTCGGAGAGCGATCTGCCCCTTGCCAATCGTGGTCAAGGTATCGAGAGACACCCCTCCTTCGAAGGCACAAACGGCCCTACAAAATTCACAAGCGTCACTGCTGTGGACTTTCGGGAGGGTGTTTAAGATTGAGGGAGAAAGGACAGCTGCGTGGTCCTTTTTGCAATCGAACTCTCAATCACAATGAAGGCTTATCATTAGTGTTCTTTAGCTTCGAAGATAGAGAAGTTAATAAGAATATTTCCGGCTTAAAAGCAAGTGGCTTGCCCTTTGGGACAACCATCGCTTTGGCAGTAATCGGCGACTCAGAATCGATTGACTCGTCGAAGAACTCGAAGCTACTGACCATGAGCTTTGTGTAAATTAATTTTCACTGTCAAACATGTTGAATATGTGTGGCTGGCTGGGGTCTGCCACTCCCGTGTATATAGTTCACCCTCTCCCCACCTTAGAAGGGGCATGCAATCTGAGTCTCTTCACCTATCTTCGACACTATTATGAGTCCTCGCGGAACTGACAGCGCAAGTCTATGCCTCATAAGAAATGTCAAGTGGCTAGGGCCTGTTCTAGTAGCGATCTCGTTGCTGCCTCGAATGTATATCGCTTTTTCAGATATCCACTTGGGCAGCTTACCGCCATGGATTCAAAGCGGTTGAATCCGAGGAGAAAGGATATGGTCTTTGTTTCGGAAGGCTCATATTTAATTGAATCTTCATATACTCACGGCGGAGAATGTCAAAATAAGGTTGAATAGACTCTTCATTTACTGTCCCATCAAAAATGGGACGATCCCCTATTCTATATACACGTTCAGGGGTGGCTGCGAGCCACCTGGTCACTCCACATTCAACATAAGCCGCATGTGCGCGAGGGCCGTCGAGAGACTCAGGAAGGCACGCTCCGCAAATCGTTCTGACCTTCGTCTGATGGAGGACGATAAGCGGACCGAGTGTTCTTCCGCCAAGACTACAAAGTTTGCCTTCCGATAAGGTATCCACGTCACCCTAGGAGCGATGCCTGGAGCTTCAGAAAGAAGGATGGTGCTACGCTTATTGTGCCTAGCGCTTAGCTTGTAGATAGCTGGGTCCAAAGTGCTCAGAAACCGATCAATTTCGATGAGGCAGGTATGACGCTTATGGCGGTTACAGTGAATAAGAGATAAAGAGTGCTGGTGCTTTATATAGACAATTATGGGGTTCCCTTCACCCTGTGTGCGAGCCTTCGATGCTCCATTATTTTTCGTATTGCCAATGCTTCCTTCGGAAAACTTACTCATGTAAAGTACTGTACTATGATTGTTTTGTTGAAGATAGGTGAAGAGACTCAGATTGCATGCCCCTTCTAAGGTGGGGAGAAGGTGAATTATACACACGGGAGTGGCAGACCCCAGCCAGCCACACATATTCAACAATAAATACTTCGGCTTTTTTATGTTTACGATATGGCCTTCAGTCTTCAAGGTATTTCTGACCCACTTCCAGATGTCAGTATAAACGACAGTTGGCCTCAGCTTAGGGTATACGTACGTCGTACACTGCATGTCTATCTTCGTTCATGGTACAGTTGCCAGTGATCCGGGCAAATCCTGCGAAGAACCATTCCGCAAAGGTGTTTACCGAGTCAACGGTGGGTGAGCGGAGGGTTGACTAACCGCGACGAGACTCGATACTTTGTTTTAGAAATCTTAATAGCATTAAAAGAAGGGTCCCACTAAACATACATCCCTCTTTACTACATTGACGCCCCCCACTTACTACATAAACGCCCCCCGTTTACTACACATACACCCTCCCCCCCAATAGGTCTAGCGGCTACCCAACAAGGTTTAGCGGCTCAATCATAACAACGCGCACACGTTCTTCTTCATCAACCAACCACTTTACCTACCCACCACCCACCCTACCTCATCGCCACCATGGATCTTGCACCCCCTCCAGTGGGTGAGCTCTATGTGAACCACGAGGAGCTCATCGCCGCCGCCAATACATGGGCTGGAGCTCACGGTTACGCGCTCAATATCAAACGCTAGGGCAAACACAAGCGAGGGGTAGGTGTAGGGGTACTCGTATGCACGGGGTTTCCGCGCACACTGGGTTTCCGCGCACACTAACTAAAACTATTTATATTAGTGCCATTTTTAGCACGCTAAACCCGATACTATCTGTTGCTAACCTTTCTAGGTTAGAGTGCGCGGAAACCCCGTGCATACGAGTAGAGGAGGTAGGGCGCGGGGCGGAGGTAGAGGTAGAGGGCTAAGTCGAGGAGGTAGAGGGGGCGAAGGGGGTGAAGCTTCGGCGAAGCCTCTATCCGAACATCAGCAGGAAGCTTCAAACGGTGGAGGCTTCTACTGGGTGTTTCAAATTTGATGTGTAGTTGCAAATGTAAATCAGCTTCGAAAAACATACATATCGACCCCAAAGATACTTAATTTTTGGTGAGCCGCCCATATAAAATCAAGTATCTTTAAGGTATGGTGTTCATCTGTTTCAAAGCTGCCAAACCTTGTTGGGTAGCCGCTAGACCTATTGGGGGGGGAGGGTGTATGTGTAGTAAACGGGGGGCGTTTATGTAGTAAGTGGGGGGCGTCAATGTAGTAAAGAGGGATGTATGTTTAGTGGAACCCTAAAAGAAAGATGTAAAAACAGATGTTGAGAAGAGTGGGATTCGAACCCACGAAGATTTCTCCACATGAATACACACTAGTCGCACTAGTGTAAGCTTAAAGAAGGCTTGAGTCATGCGCCATAACCGCTCGGCCACCTTCCCATTCAATTTATATACTGTTCATTATTCAATTGTTATTGCAAAGGTAAACGCAAACCTCAATATAAAAAAAATTCTTTGAAGGTCATCGAAGAGACGGTGACACGACCTGTGTCAGATCATTCTGATCTATGTCAGTATGACATCTATTCTGACACACTACTATAACGAGAACAGCTTAAGCTTATGATTGCTTCTTCTGACACTCATACCTCGAGATAAACCATCTGCCCCGAAATGTGAAATCGATGGGGTTGTGCTCGAAAGATCTACCCGAGAGATGTACATGAAGCGTATATCAGACTATGGTACTTGAAAGATATACTGAAAGATGTGTTGCAGCAATCGGGATAGAGAAAATTACATACCGTAAAGCCAGAAAACTTCAGCTTCTCGCCTATAACTCAGGTCTCTTGATGCTAAGGCCGAAGTTTGGCACCGAGGGCTTTACCTGGCTTACAGGGTTCTCTCAAGAATGAAAACTTCGCTGGTTGCAACCATCTTCTCCGTAGGTCGACTTCGACTCGTGAGGCTGGCTGCTTGATTGATAGTACTGCTGAAACCAGTCCTTGAGGAACCGCTCATAAATCCTGCCATCTTCGCATGGTCAGTAAAACACTGCCTGATCAATCAGCTTTCGTTTCACCATCGCTTACCGCTTTCTTGTCTAGATCGTTTGTCTTTCGCTGTGTCCTGTACGTCTGATTGCTCTCGCATGATGGAAGCAGAGTCGAGCCTTTTAAGCCAGCTTAGCACAGCGTGTCTATATGCAGAGAATAAAAACGTGGGAGGGAGGACCATTGACGATATCCTAGAAGCTACGAGCAAGGAGGCTGAGGATGAAGATCACAAAGAAGAAGATTAACTTCCGTGCGACCACAATAATCAGATCTTCGAAAGTCTTCCTCTCCAATTGTCTGAGATCCTAAGATACCAAAGCCCAAAAAAAAAAATCTTGTTAACTTCGAGCATAGTATCTTCAAAGCCAGTTAGCGGCTTAGGCTGCTAATGAGATGTTTCCATTGTCGCAAAGAAAGCAGCGCCTCCTGCCTCTGCATTTGCCTAGACTGTGGGTCGAAACCCTATCACAAAGACTGCTGGGAAAATATCACCAGACACCAACCAACAGATGATTCTGAAGTCTGCGGACCTCCATCGGACTTCCTCCAGTATCTTTGGATATCTAACCTAAGACTTAATGCCCTTATTAAACAAGCCCAAGTATTGCGGGATAACAGACCAGTAATCGAATAATATCCGCCACTTTCTTAAGTCAAACTTACAAAACGCGATGGTTCTGCGAGCTTCGTGTACTTAGGAGCTCCTTACACCAGCCCTACTGAGAGGCTGAACCTATTACTTTGATCGAAGTAGATCTCCACTCAACCAAGTTCAGAAATCGCCTTGATCGAACTCCAACTAAACTCATCCTATTCAATAAAATAAGATCAAGAGGCGCAGCTCTTATAAGCAATAATTCTACAGCCTCTGTGTGGGAGCAAAGGCTCCGTGCCTATCAGCAGGTAACTCCCACCGCTCATGGCCACTCAAAAGCTCGTTCGGTATCGTGATAGCATCTTTCTCTTGGATTGGGTAACTCGTAATATTTGGAGGCGTAGCCGCTGATGGCATGCGAACATCTTGCTCCGATAATCTTTTTTTTCGCTGCCATCGAATCCAAAGCATGATAAGGAGAGCTGTAACGACAATTCCTAAGATTGTGCCGAGGACGATGCTAACGATATAGCCACCTCGAAAGGCTGAGGAAGTTTTGGCGGTTGACGAGGTGAATGTGGGTGGCTGAGGGATGGTGGAAGATGTGACGGTATTTGCTAGGGATGAGAGGGTCGTGGATGATGGAGAGGTGGTCGGTGCAAATGGTGTTGATGTTGATGCTGCCTGTTGAGATGATGTTGTTGGTGAGGAGCTAGTGAGGGCATTCTGATTCCATGTAACGGCTTTGGGCTGTGCGGGATCGTGATTGATAGTAAAGATTGTGCCCGTTATTTTTTGGTGGCTACCGTCTGGATCGACGTAGTTTAGATTTAGCTGGCCGAGACCGTCCGTATCGATATAATTCAAGGGTACTATTTTCGTGCCGTTGAGAGATACGGTTTGGTTCAGTTCTAGCCAGCATGATATTCCTTGGTTAGTTTTTAATTCTAGCATTGGGCTGAGAAGACGTTGCTGCAAGGGAAGAAGGTTTTTGAGTACGCACGGCTTATCCATTCAGCGCTTGGATTAGAGTAATTATAGAAATATAGCGAGAAGAAGCAAGGGTCTTTGCAGAGCTCGGGAGTTACCCAGGAGGTCGCGAAACTATCGATGTAGTTGAAGTGGAGTTTAAGGTCTCCTGGTGGGAAAGAAAAGTTGGCTGACGGTGGTGGTACTTGTACTGAACTCATTGCCCTCTTGTATTCACATAATGTTCCGATTCGTAAAAGAAGAAGAAATCATCCCGGCGGTGGTTGTTATAAGCCCAGATATCCAGCTGTGTTCAGCCATGTTTCACATTCATCTGTTGTGCTACATTGGCACACCTGTAGAAATCCTGAAAATGATGACTTAGCGAGACGTATCCATAGAGCGTTATCTCGCTCTGTTCTGAGGTCGGCGACGCAATTTGCCGCCTCCTTACATTGTCAGCCTTTCACACAACCGAGCCAATTACTCAGTTTCTCCGCCCTCCTCAGCTGGTACCCGGGGATTCAGGGATTTGAGACAGAAATTGAGAAGCACTACTGCCAATCGCCCACCTCAATTGTATTTTGGCCAGGTGGGCTACCTGGGCTCTGGTACAGCATCAAGAGCGCGATTTTGTTAGATGCGAAACGCGGTCGGTTCCTTGAACCATCTTTGGATCGCGGCTCATGCAATTCCTGTCTTGTTCCTCACTTTCGCCTTCGTTATTCTCTGCATCGCATCATCGAAGGCATTGAGGTTTGTGAGAGACTTTGACTACCCTATAGCTCCATCTAAGTTGAATTATACCGCGCCGTGGTAACGCTATGAAAGTTGTAACTCCAAGCCGTACGTGCTGGCTAAGCCGATGTCGATGTCTGTACTCACATTTGTTTTCTTCCCAGTAATATTGACCATTTAGCTGCCTGAGAATACAATGGAAAGATTTTTGGAGTCAAAATAACATAAAGTGGCCGGTCTTGCTTGTTACATTTATATTGCTGCTTCTTCTGGATCGCTGTACTCTAGCTTTTATAGCATTTTTCACTGCAATGATCTCTGTGCACCTCGCCGCTCCCAAAAGGCCTGTCAAGTACTTCTCGCTGTGCGGTGAATTCGGCACTCCGACTTCTGTCGACTGCGCTGAGGAATCACTCGACGGGTCGAGCTCATATTTAGAGCCCAATGTTGGCCAATACAAAGCGGTCCAGGGATTGTGTTACTGCTATGTGAGCTACACATGCCACAACGCTCTATAGGAATATGCTAACATGTTCACAAAGTGTCCTCTTGGTCGGAATGCTGGCAATCCTTCTATAGAGGTATCAGCGAAGATCGTCAAATACCATGTCTGGAACCATGACGCAGGCAACAGGGCTGCATGAGATATGAAATCAGGACAACAAGGGTATTTTCACATTGTCCGTTTGCGGCCCAGGATAAAGTCACCCACCCTCATCTCGAGATCTAGCTATTGGTATATGAGGTGCAGATGCCCCTATAGGGCGCGGAGCGGAGATTACTAACCATAAGGGTAACGGCACTGTTCCATGTTTCCAACACCAGCATAGGCTGAAGAACAGATATAGGAATACAAGGATTGTGTTTAAGAGACAGAAGAGGGGAGGGAAAGCATGCGAGATACCTAAGAAGAGAGTGTAACAGGTTGAAACCTGATTTGGACTTGGCACTGCTCCTTTAGTTTTAGTACCTTCTTGGCATCGACGATATTGCTTGTGCAACAATCTCATATTTGCCTAGTTATCTCGACAGGGTTTCTACTTCTCTCTCAAATGGAATCTTCTTGTAAGTTGTACATAGGGATAGAACCAATCGAGCACATTGTTCTAAACCTTCGCAATTATATGGCTTTGCGGTACAACTTGCGCAACAAAACATTTGTTGAGATGCTTATACTAGAGATAAGTAATATATACAACTGGAAACCACTTCATATCGATTCAAGCATGATATGCTCAGATCTTAATGGAGAAGAATGTGATGCTCCCGGCAGCAGGCGCCCAGATCCTCGATTAAGATTAATGTGGGGCAAGTGCGCTCCTGCACTGTCGCATGCGGCATAGGAGCTCAGCTTGACCTCGCGTGCCTTGGTTACAAGGAGAGGCTCCTCGCTTCATGCTCCCCTGCTCCCTCGGTGCTCACTCAAAAGCGGCCATACTCCCTTCCTTCCCACAACAAAAATGGGCAATTACCAATCCTGAGTTTGAGGTGTATATAATTTATATATATCAGTATCTATAAGAATGCTGTCACGGAGTATGAAGAAGAAAGAGACAAAGCAAGTCAGTGCAGTATTTTATATTGCTTGGTTGTTGCTGGCTGTGTCACGGCAACAGCGGATGTCGGCACCTGCGGTAGGTGACGGTGTTGAATGGACTGGAAGAGACCGTAAAAGCATGATGCATGGTGCGTGGGAAGGTGCTTCCATAGCTCTCTTCGCCCTGCTCTGTATGTCGTGCGACAGCATGGTTTCTGAGGGCGCGCGTAACACCCTGAGCTCGGCATACGAGGGGGTCGCCATTTTCGATGGAAATTGCTCTGCACTACGTCTTGTTAATTAGAATAGCGAAAATTGTGCCGTTTTTTAGAATTTGCCGAGAGCCCCACCAAATTTAGTGGCGAATCTCCAAAAAGTGCACCAGAGCTGTAAAATCAACCCCACTGCCCTTCCGATGCTTCATATGTAGTATATTCAATGCTCCATATGTGACCTACCCAGTGCTTCATATGTGGCCTATCCAGTGCTCCATGTGTGGCCTACCCAATACTCCATATGTAGTATATCCAGTGCTCCATGTGACCTATCCAGTGCTTCATATGTGACCTATTCAGTGCTCCATATGTAGTATACCCAGTGCTTCATATGTGATATATCCAGTGCTTCATATGTGACCTATCCAGTGCTCCATATGTGACGTACTCAGTGCTTCATATGTAGCCTATCCAGTGCTCCATGTGACCTATCCAGTGCTTCATATGTGGCCTATTCAGTGCTTCATATGTGATATATTCAGTGCTTTATATGTGACCTATCCAGTGCTCCATATGTGGTCTATCGCAAGCCAATGAAAAAGTTAATGAGAAAGTTAATGGGGAAGTTAATGGGATGTAGGAAACCCGTTATCGTTATTCCAAGCTCTTCTTCATAACAATAGTTGATGTAGTCCTTTCTTCTATGCGAAACAGGTAAGACGAAGGACTCGATGAAGCTTTGCGATGGGGAAGCAAACGGGGGTGTAAATAGGGAAAGCAATGAAGAAGCTAATGAGGTAGAAAGCCATGTAGGAAGCATTGTTTGAAGCACTGTTTGACGTGTGTTATGCGTCCGACCGACGCGTATTTTGAAGCATGTAGGGAGTTCGATAGACAGCTCGATAAGGAGTTTAGTAGGGAGTTTGGTAGGTAGGGCGTTTGGTAGGGAATTTGGTAGGAAGTTTGGTAGGAAGTTTGGTAGGGCGTTTGGTAGGGAGTTTGGTAGGAAGTTTGGTAGGGAGTTTGGGAGGGGGTTTGGTAGGGAGTTTGGTAGAGAGAAGCCATGAAGGGTGCTTTCTATTGAGCTAGTTAGCATGTGCTATGAAGCATGTACGAAGCATACAGTAAGTACAGGTAAGCGTTTGGTAGAGCGTTTGGTAGTGAGTTTGGTAGAGTGTTTGGTAGAGCGTTTGGTAGGGAGTTTGGTAGAGAGTTTGGTAGGGAGCCATGAAGGATGCTTTCTATTGAGCTAATTAGCATGTGCTATGAAGCATGTACGAAGCATACAGTGTGTACGGGTAAACAGGTAAACCGGTAAACCGGTAAACAGGTCAATGAAAATTTGAATGTTCGGTCAGGTGATTTCTGATCACCTGATGAAACACTTGACAGATTTAAGCTTAAGTTTTTAAGCTTAAGTTGTTTCAGTTTATTGAGGTTCAATCAAGCTCGGCGGAATTAATTCCGCTCCTTATCGATAAGACTGTTCTGACGGCACAATGCAAGTTCGGTATTGTGAATCTAAATGTTCGTGTCTCTTCATTCTTGGTCATCTCATAGTCTCGAGGGCTAGAGTCTAGAGTTCAGCATCGATTATTGAACCCCCCATATCGCAACCAAAATGCCGCTCACTGTACTGTCCGATTCGGATATCCGCTCGCTGCTACTCTGCTTGACGCTCAACGATGTGCAAAGGTTCCAGACGAATCTTGCAGAAGCCCTTCATGACTACTCGACAGGTACTCAAGAGACAACAGCTTGCTGCAGTGCCAACCAACCTCAGCGGATTTCCATCCCTGCTCCGAACAGCCAGAATACTCTCTTTATGCCCGCCAGTACCAGCACCAGCAGAGGCATCAAAATTATATCTGTCTCTTCTGCACCGCACTCATCCCCCTCTGCTAGTACTACCACACTCACTCCAAGCTCCACAGCCAGCTCTCATTCGTCTCAACCCTCTCTCACCAAACCTCAATCCCCCCAAGCTTCTATTGCCTCTTCGCAGAATACCACCCCGCACGGCTCTCTTACACTCCTTCATCCCTCCGGAATACCCTACGCATTCCTTTCTGCGTCTGAGCTCACCGCTTTCCGTACCGCCCTTGCCTCCACTCTCATCTTCAAACGCCGCTCTAACGTTCATTCCATCACGGTGTTTGGCGCAGGAAAACAAGCATACTGGCACATTCGCCTTGCACTGTTGCTCAGAGGCTCCGAGATTCATCATATTGACATCGTCAACCGCTCTTTTGCTCGGGCGCAAACGCTCATGCAGGAGATCTACACGTCAGAAGAGTGGGCGGACCTACGCAATGCGAATGAGAAATTGAAATTCAGCATCGTAAGCGCCGACTATGGCGAGTACAACCGCCTTCTCAAAGAACATGTCCGCAAAGCAGACATCATATTCCTCTGCACCCCCAGCACAGTCCCCTTATTCCCGGCCGAGCACTTGACTCACTCCGAAGGCCGCCGCAAAGGTCGTTACATCAGCGCTATCGGCAGCTACCGCGAACACATGCTGGAGCTCCACCCCGACATCCTTCGCCAAGCTGTTGCTCCCGAGCACAAGAACCATCACCACAAGCACGCTTCCAAGGGTGGTGTCATTGTTGTCGATAGTCTTGAAGCTTGTTTGAAAGAAGCCGGGGAAATTATGCAGGCCGGACTGGGAGCGGAGCAGTTGGTCGAGGTGGGGGAGCTGTTGATGGTAAAGAAGGCGAGTATGCGGGAGTTGGAGATGGGGACCGGAGAAGGGGAAGTGGGCCTGAAGAGGTGGTTGGAGGGAGGAAATGTGATTTACAAGAGCGTGGGTTTGGGACTTATGGATATTTGTGTTGGAGAAGATCTGGTGAGTTTGGCGAGAGAGAAAGGGGTAGGGACTACCATACCGGATTTCTGATTAGTCCGCTTTGGGAAGACGACGAGAGTATGGAGAGTCAAAGATCGCATGGGAGTTACCCATATCAGCTAGCGAGCAAATCCCATACCTCTGACGCTTGGGATATGGAGATATTACGAAGAAGATGAGGTATGGTGCATGATGCGGAACGAGAATACGATGCATTACTGGACCAAAAAAATGTTATTCTAGGACGAACATGATATGACGAGTATGATGAGCTTCGATCTCCACGCCACAGTAATCAGAGAGTCTACCATCAAGCACAACAAGAGGAACCACGTGGCCGCCGATGCTCGATGATGGAAACATGGGATCTACCAAAAAAAAGCACGGTCATGGCTTTGCATCAAAGGACATGTATCTGGAAATAGCCAAGTCCATGCAAAAGAATTCCTTGGAGGGAAGAATGGCATTCGGAAACGCTCCGGAACGAAAAAGTCCGGCTGAGGGTAAGATCAACGTGGGAGTCTTCAAGAATCTGGGAAGCAAGAGGTCTATTGGAGATATTTTGCATGTGGAAAAAAGGCGATGAGTTCCATGTGGAAGACTGGGAGATCTTGACGCAATTGGTCTACCGACACATTACTTACATATGAAAAGGTGAAGAGCCGCAGTGGTGGGACATCTGGCAGAGCAAGTCCGTGCAGAAGCTAGCGAGGGAAGACACAAGTTCATATGTCTGGGTTTACCATACAACATGCTAAATTATATCAAACCCTGCTGCTTACAATTTCATGCGCTACTGTACCAGAAAACTTTCACTCAAACCTCTTCTCCGCCGCTTTCCAGTTAATGACATCCCAAATCGCGCCGAAGTATTCCGCTTTCCGATTTTGATATTGTAGACTGTAGGAGTTAGCAACCACTCATGCTCATCTTCAATCTTCACGCTCACTAGTAGGCATGCTCCCAAGCGTCAATCCCCAGCAGCGGCACAAACTGCCCAACGACCGGATCTTGATTCTGCATCCATCATCAGCAGCAAAGTTTCTCTCCGCCCTCCCAGATCCCAAACAGCAGAACTCACAGCATAAGTCCTCACCCCAACGCCCCCCGTCTCCTTATCCTTCACCAACCAAGCCCACCCACTCCCCTGAATCCCCGCCAGTTTCGTATTCATCACCTTCTTCAGATTTTCCACGCCCCCAAACGTCGCCTCGATCTCCTTCCCCAACTTCCCGCTCGGCGGCTCCCCCCCACCACTGCCCTTGGGCGCCAGATTCTCCCAAAACAGGCTGTGGTTGATGTGCCCGCCGCCGTGGAAATTGATGAGGGGCTGCAGGGCGATTTGCTGGGCGATGGAGTCCGGGCTACTGGAGGAGGAGGAGGAGGATTGCAGCTCGCCGAGCTGGGCGGAGAAGTTGTTGAAGGAGTTGACGTAGGTGGAGTGGTGGTTTTTGTGGTGGAGCTCCATGATGCGGCCGGAGATGGAGGGCTCGAGGGCGGAGTAGTCGTCTGAGTTGCAGGTCATTTAGCTTGCCCTGGTTTTGAATTGGGGGGGAAATATGAAAAGGCGGAGTTACATGGAAGGTCAGGAAGTGTAGCTTTGCCGCGGGTGAAGGTTGTGCTGGCGGGTTTGGCGTGGGAGAGAGCGCGCAAGGCCGAGCGGGCGGTGGAGGGGCGGAGGAGTGTGCTCGACATGGTGGAATGGTCAATTCAGCGCTTTGAGGTAGTGTCAATTGGTTGGTCGATGGTCAGTAGTTGATAATGCTTGTTGATGGTTTGAGCAGAGCTTGGGAGGATTAGCTCCGAGAGTCCGAGCAGCGTCACGGAGACACTGTGACGTCACCCGCGCTTGGCCCTCGTCGGCGGTTTTTGCTTCCTTCCTAATAAAACATAACGTGCTTTATAATATTGTCTCCCTCGCCGATTCAATGCCCCAACTGAATTCTTGGCCCCTGCTTTCCCTACCAAGGCATCTACACCCACTTGGCCATGCTTTACGTATACTTGTCTATAACTCTCCCTGGAACCCGTTGTCACACCATCTCGACCACGAAGACATTAGACCTCGCCAGCTCCTATACATAGAATATCAATTGTTAATCATTATCTTTATCTTTGTTGTATCAATTAAATCGACCGGATTAACGCAAAACGCCTTTGTAACTCTCTTCGCTCTCAGTTATCTTCGCTCTTTCGCCCTTCATATACATTTCACCTCTAAACTTCGATACTCTTCCTCTCATTCTCTGAGATTCCAGCCAACCACCTATTCTTCAAAAAACCCATCCACTCTTTCATCGCGCTGCTGGCGTTGTTCCTGATCGTCGTTGATTGGTGTCGGATTTTAACAAGCTTGGCCGAATACGATCCGCATTGACTTTTGCGCTGGTTGCACATACCTGCGGTCGCGGCAGTCCTGCACCGAGGCGGGGATGGAGAACTGGCATTCCTGACGATGAGGTTTGACAGGGAGGAAGGAGATATATGAGGCTAAGGCGGGTAATAGAGCGGAGAGACACAGAAAGGAGGAATAATTGGGCATGGACACGTATGGGGACTATGAGCAACTGTATCAGTTTCACATCTGCAACTAGTCCGATACCAATTTGATCTTCTTTCTTATATCACGGATCGATTTGAGCAACAGAGCACTGCTTTCGGTTATGAATGTACCAACTACCTTGCTTTTACAACTGCCCCAATCGGCCAAGCCTGCACCTGCCATGCCACACTTCGTCTGTCCTCGTCATTTGCTAATAGCCTAAGCTAAGTGATGACCTAGACGCTAATCCCTCCGCTCCAGCACTCGATGGACTTGATCAGAGTCTGGTCAAGGGAGTTCTTCTGGTTCGTCGCATCAGTACCATTATCGGGAACAAGGTCGATAAGCTCGTAAGCGATGGTCTGTAGAAGGTGTGAAGTGGTTTGTAAGCCAGCTATTACTGATGATTCCACTGAATTTTGGGGCGTGAGGAGCATGGAGGATTTTGAGTACGTGTGTATAGATTTGGATGACTTACGTCAACGACGGACTCGAGTTGGCGCAGGACTTGGGCTAGAGGTGGGCCGACGAAGGGGATTAGATTGGGCAGGAGGCCGGATTTGCCGATGAGAATGTTGAGAAGGGCTTGATGGACTTCGACGAACTATGGGACATGCGTGAGTAAATCGGTAAGTGGATTAGCTTGGGTTGGAAGTATAGGAGATGGCCTACGGTTGTCAAGGATATGACAATGGCATCCTCGTCGGATTTGACACTGAATAGCTGAGTGCCTTATAGTTGGCCGATGGTGGTTCAGCAGGTTGTGGTAATGTCGGCCAGGCGGGCGATGACGACCTAGACATAGACGTACTTGATGAGTCGAGTTTAGACAGCTTTAAAGTAAATCAGGTTGAGCGTACAGGGATGGAACTGAAGCCAGAGACGGCGAGAGCGATATTGACGATGTTAATCTGATTGGCAAGTCCTTGGCAGGATTGGGATTTCTGAGTCAGAACATCTATGGCGCTGCAGATATCTGTGGAGGAGAGTCCGGTTGGCATGGCGACGGTGGTGCCTCCTAGCGATAGTCTTGGGGCCGTTGTGAAGAGTAGAGGTGGGTGGGGTTGCAAAATGTTCTGAGAGGGAAAAATTTCGGTACTGAATATGACTGATGCGGTGGTGTTGTTCATCAGGAGATTGACTTCCTTTTTATATACTTCCTTCCCAACCTTTCAACGAGCTACCGCTCCATCTTCCCTCCTCCTTTGTCACGCCACCGAAGAGACTCTACTAGTTGTGCCGTGGGTACGCAACGTGGATGGTATTGCTCTTCCTGATCGAAGCTAAAGCGTCCGCGTCCAGTCAAGTTCGGAGCGCCTCGAGGTCCTGTTCGATTCTTCTCACAAGGATCCAGCTGTTCAACACTCCACTGAGAGCAGTTCTCTACGGCATAGGCTAAGAAAGACTCGAGCTTAACTCAGCTACCTCTGCACATTTCGTTAGGATCTGTTGATTCTGCATGGGTACATGCATACCCTAACATCGGATGAAGATGGTAGGCAAACAGGATTAAGTAAAAGTAGAATCTATAAGACTCTTCATGTATCTTGAACAGACCTGAGAGTAGAACCAATTGCGGAGAAGCTTTAGGAACCTTCATGAGCCATTGGCTATCTAAGCCGATTGACGTTCACTCTCGCCCGATTGGCGGGAAAGCTTGATACAGAGTATCCTCAGACGAGCTGCAGATATTCATAGACAATACCAAAGAATGAAACGTTGCCAAAAGGGTACGTCACAAACTGGGAATGTAGTCCCAACGAACCTTCACATACTATTCGACTCAAGACCCTTCAAAGGGTCTAGAAGATTAGAATAAACCTGACGTATCATAGTACAATGCTGAAATAAGAAAGTATAATATCCGAAACCGAGCATCTCCAGCTTCAGCTTCGGTGGCACGACTGTGTATAAGCACTTTAAGGTCGTCAGCAGCGGCTAATGCATGAAGGTACCGGTGCCTTTGTTGTCCTGGTGGTGCAATGGGAGGTGTTAATCCGATTCAGATAGAGTTTCAACCACGCAGCGTGGAGAAATCTGCACCTGCACACGCAGAACAAATGTCCATCTAGCCAACAATCCAATACGTCCGCAAACGCCAGCGTGCACATCTTGACCCAACTGCGATGAGCACCATCAATCACCCGCTCACTCGCTCAAGGGAACCCCAACCCCACAATGGGCTCTTACTATGACATCGATGCCATCCTGACCGACGCCCAAAAAGTCCCCTGCACCTTTGAACTTGAAGTCCCTGGCCTAGGCTACATTGACGATAATGCTGGCGCTGATGTGAGTATAGCTTCTACGACGAGACGTCGGCTTATGCGCCCCCATTACCCAACATCTCTTCCCGCGACTCCACACCCGACAACTCCGTTGACATCTCCCACAGATCAAACCCGGCACGCACCTCTCCCTGCCCCTCTGGCTCGGTGAGCTCCTCGCTGTCCAGCGCCTCCGCGCCACTCCCATCCTGAACCTCGATCTACCGCCCTCCATTGCTCCTCGCGTCCTCAACGCACTGAAAGCGGATCCCAGGACTGTGGAGTTGAGGGCGCTAGCGAGCCATTTTTATGAGCTGGCGGCTAGGGTGCTGGAGTTGTTTGAAGAGGAGGAGGTCGTGGATGTGCTGAGCGAGACCTTCAAGAAAAGGGCGGCGGAGATTGCCGATCATGCGCACAACCCGCGGGGGGCATTGGGGGAGGGGGCGGATTTCCTGAGGGGGTTGGACGAGATGGAGAGGCAGTGTAGGTGATGCCAGAGACTGCGTTGGCGTGGTCTAGAAAGCGGACTGACGATGGAATAGTGTTTAGGGCGGCACATGATAGCTCCAAGGCTATGAGGATATGGATGGGCGAGATGAAGAAGAAGAGCTGAAGAACGGAAAACCACATCCGGAACGATCACCACATCGTTACAAGCGATGCAGGCACTTGGAACCTGCGAGTTCCCACAGCTGGGCGATCAACAATCACTGTTTGGAGCAATCTCCGGCCTTGCAATAGACGCCGCCTATACCCAAGGCATACGTAACACGAAAGCTAGACGGCTTAACCCTCGTCATCAGGTTATACCCCATCCAACACTCACTCGCTGTGAAAGCCAGACTCCAAATCCTTACAGAATGCTCGAGAAACCCTCTCAAACTTATCATTACTAATAGTCAAGGTCTCAGGCCACCGAGCACATAACCTTGAAGAACGAAGCCAGGAGAAGCCTGAAAGCGTCCTAGACCTTCAACCTTCACTACTTACTGTCAAGAAATAGAAAATTAGGGAACAAGCATAAGTAGCGATACCAAATCTCCACAAGAAACTCACCACCACATGAGATACATCAAATACCAACTTCCCTAAAAACTCCAACAGTCTTGCCATACAACCTCCGTACACACAAACCCGCCAGCGACCAAGCACGCATATCTCACCAGATTCTACAACAAACCTCCACAATTCCAAAAATCCCGCCTTTTCTAGCCAAAAAAAAAGTCTATCCAGGAACACAAACCCTTTCGTCTGCATTCCCTAACCACCAAACACAATAATTCACTCAGTCTCCCTCCCGGAACCCGGACATCGTTAAAAGCCCCATCCATCCATCCATTCAGCATCAAACGCCCCTTCCCTTCCCTTCCCTTCCGATTTTCCTACATCCAAACCCAAGATCCACCCACGAAGCCCTCTATCCAACCCCATCCATCCGACCCATCTCCCTCAACATCCTGAACCACCATCGTTTTCCTCCTCTCTCTCTCATACCTCGGTAGGAATGACAAAGTATCTCCCGTGGTGGAGTTTGCTAATAAGAATTGTGCTAGCGAGATGGGCTTTTTCGTGACGGATGGTTCACCTTAGGAATGAGAGTCTGTTTGCTTGTGTGTGAGAGGGTGGATGTGTGTCGTGTTGGTTGGGGGAGGTAGGTTGAATGAGTGGGTGATTGAAGGTACTTGATACATTGTGTAAGCTTTTCCAGTAGGCTCGGTTTGATGGTAGGCGTTATCCGACCCTTTTCCGCTTACGATGTCAGACAGCAAAGAACATCGAAAGACGATACGTATGGACTCGGACGTCAAATGGGAATAGCTGATAACCATACTATTTACTGTTGAGAACTCAAGCAATGCAACCCACCCCTCATGTATCAGTCATAGAGTCATTAGCTACATACAAGAAGCAAACCACGCTCTACCCCTTGGCATTATATTTGTCATTAAACGCATTCACCGCCACCGCAATCTGCCTATACAGCCAATTCCGCGAGCTCTCCTCCTGCACGGGGATAAACGGCCCATTCGTGCCCCCTTTCAACGTAACACTCATGCCCGTCCTCTCCTTACTAATCGTCTGGATATCGTTCAGCTTGATATCCCACTCCGACTTGAGCTTGTTCGTCCGTACGAGCATGATGCGGTTGTATGTGAGCATGACCAGCAAGTCCTTTCCTGGCAGCTCGAGGTGGGCAATATAGTCTTCGTTGAAGAATTTGCCGTCGTCCATGGTTTTGAGCCAGAATTGACCGAGGGCTTCGCGTTGGGAGTAGGGGCGGACGATACCGTCCAGGCCGATGAAGCGGGTGAGGCGGACACGGTCGAGACCTTCGGCGTCGAAGACGGTGGTGGTATTGCGCACACCTTCGGCCATGTCTGGAGTCCTGATCAGCCAGACCTTCAATATAAGGAACTCGAATGTACTTACTTGATGCAAGGTCAAAGGCACCGATCGCGGGCTTCGTGGCCAAGCCAAGGAACCCTTTACCAACACCTTTCATGAAACCGACTGCTCCCTCTTTCTCAGCACCTTCCATTGGATGCCTGGCTAGACCGCCTATGCCACTAGCCATGCTAGTCGCAAAAGCATTGCCCCCAGCTGTAACACCATACAGTGCATGCTTCGGCCTGTTCCTCGATTTCGACATTCGTCGCTGATCTTGGTACTCCTTGTCGAGCGTCGCAGCTGCTAGACCTTTTGACATACTGCCGGTGAACTTGGCCATACTGTCCGAAAAGCCAAAGACAGACTTCTTGACGAAGCTTGAGGCACCCTTCGCGATACCTATTCCAAGCTCTTGTGGCCTGTCAGTCATCACAAGACCTTGATACGGCTCGTAAAATATATCGGCAACACCAGAGCTGACGTTGTTGAAAAGGCCCACAGGGTTCCCAAGGAAGTCGGCAGAGCCAAGGATGATATGGACTTGCCGGATGCACTCTTGAGTGTAGTGATGCTGGATGTTAGCAATTAATGCAGGAACTGACACCCGAGCGTTCTCCAGCATCAGAGCATTCAGTTTCAATGGCGCGTCATTAACGTTGCCAATAGACATTGTCATGATGTTGACGAAGAACATCAGTGGATTAGACGAGGTCATAGTGTCTTCTGCGTTGACTCGCTCTGTCCGGACGAAGGACAAGTCGAGTTGCATTGGTTGCAGGTGCAAGAGCTCGAAATAGACATCCTGGCCTTGTTGTTCTTTCTGAGGTTCTGGGATATCTAAACTCTCGTCGCATAGCTTCCCTTCATGCTCTTCAGACCACGAGGCGCCCGGTACCTTGGTAAAGTCAAGCAGTGCGAAGATGAAATCTTCGTCAATTTCTAAGGTCATCTGTTGTATTAGCAGCGTAGCGTACTTGATATACAGAACACCATAAGAATCGTCCTTGACACGTGTGACCATGGCGTGGAAAATCGGGTGCGCCTCCATTTCTTTGCCAGTTTTTGGGACAACGCTAGGGTAGAAAAGGATAGGAAATATTCCACCATAGAGTTGATTGTCTATTTGGATCCACTTGATAGTCGATTGCAGTGTCTGATACAGCTTCGAGTCGCTGTATTTCAATTCAATCTCGCGGAAAGTCAGATACAACAGCTCCCTGAGCTTCCTGTTTACCAGAGATATTCCAATGCCAGCAAAGCGTACTTGAGCTTTAAATGTGACGTCAGTGTCCATTTCTTTGACTTCGAAACCAGTAGCCACACTCCCTTGCGATGCTTGGGCTGCTTTCTGTTTGTAAAGAGATTTCGATGTTTTGTAATTTGAGAGCACTAGGGTTTGGGTTGGACCCTCCGCAGCGATGTTGATGTCTATGATCTTTTGCTGCTTAGAGCCTAGGGCTGGTGGTACTTTCATAGGAATTAGATTCCCAATCTCTGCAAGCTTTATATGCCTCTCTTTGCCGTTCGCGGTAATAACAAGCTCATTGTTCCTGGCAGCTGGATAGTCCCATGCGTAGGGCATGACACTTCGAGGCGGCAGACGGTAGCGAATAGGTTTCCATCGGGAGCCTCTATCCTCTTCACCCTCTAACACATTCGGATTTGTCTGGTAGAACATGAACTCCATGTCGCTCTCATTCCGCATCGAGAAAGGCCAGTGCTTGTTCTCGATGCTTAGGTGTAAGAATATCGTTGCATCTTCCAGTATGATCTCCACACGGACAAGCTTCTGGCGTTGACCTTCTTTTGCAAGCTTAACGTGGACTGTTCCAACATTGCCTATGTTGAAAGGAGATGACCATTTGTTATTGACGCCGGGGAAACACAAGCATAATTGCTTCTCTGAAGACTGTCTCATTAATTGAAGAGGCAAGAGATCACCGTTCTTCAGGGACATGACATTTGAGGAGCTAGGCTCTCGTATATTTATTTCCTCGTTGATCTTGTTCTTGAGTACGAAACGAGGGGCCATTGTGATAACTTTAGTTAGCTTATACTTACCCTCACCTTCAGTTACAGAGATTCCAACATCGATCTCCGATTGCCCTCGTTCTGAGGGTATAACAACATCGAAAGAACTACCGATCGCGTCGAAACTTTGCGGCTTGCTCCATACCGAGTCACCAACCTTGACCATTGCGCGATTCTTCCGGTCGTCGCTAGGGTACGAGAACATGTATGGTAGAGCCTTATTGTTTCCACTGTTTGAGCCCATGCGTCTGCCTTGGCCAGCACCTGATTTAGCTGCCGAGAACATCGTCTTGCTCTGGATGTTGATGTCTAAGCCAGTCTTATTCAACACGAGATACGGACTATAAACAGCAATCTTGAAGGCTCCACCACTATCAGGAATGTTGCTGCGTAGATGTCAGCACTGTCGTTCTGCCTTTGATTAGAGGCTTACAAATAGTGAAGCTTGAGGTTCAGTGCGGCGCCCTGATTATCCTTGACAGAAAGTGTGGACTCGCGGCGGAACTCTTCTCGAGTATTGGTGTTGATGACCGCAAACTCGCTTTGCTTAAAAACGGTATCTTGCATGTCGATGCTCAGTAATAAAAGATGTGACAATTCTATGACATGCACAGGGCTAACGCCTCCCTTTCTCAGAAAATTTGTCCAGTCTTTCTTCGTATCTTTGTCGTAGATTCGATATTTGAAATCGTAAGGCAACAGGTTCTGCAACTCAATAGGTGCGGCGAGTCGTATCCGCATGTAGGGGTATACGCTTTTAATCAGTTAGCAACCAACATCAGTCATAGTACGGGCAAAGAAATACCTAGTCATGGGATCATTCTTATCATAAGAAGCATTCATCTGGAAATAAAAAGGAGGAGATTGCTCGTTGCTTTCGCTTTTGCAAGTGATAGTTCGTGTTGATCGTTTGAGAAGGTCTTTCCAGAAGAGTCGCTCATTAGACCAAGAGTAGCCGAAACCTTGATCAGGTCGAACGACTAGGGAATGCATAAAAGCAGCACCAATAGGAGCTGGTCTGGCTTCGCCAGGGGGAATCTTTTCTATCTTGAGCAAATGACCCTCCTCCGGGCTATACACTCCAATCTCTACTGGTATCTGGGTATTATTTTCAACCACAAGAGGTGAGCGGAAGGTGATGTATTTAACATTGTCGGTACCAAGCTTGACTTCGACTAGGAGCCGATGCAGAACCTTATCCTTCTTTGGCTTGAGATTGTAGAGCGTTTCCCCTTCACGGTTTACTGGTATTCTCTCGATACTATCGAAGCCGCTACCTTCAAGCTTGATTCCTACAACACCAGTGCTACCCTCTGGAGAAAGATTTTCACGCATGGTTGAAGGGTCTTCGAAGCGCCAAGGGTATTCTTCTCCATCGCCGAGCTTCGCAGCTGGTCCTTGATCTTCTTCACGTGTAGCAGCCCATACATTGAGATCGAAGCCTGTATAGTTTCGTATCCTATATGGTGCGTCCGCTATTCGTGGCTTAGATAGAACATCTTCATCTGTAGATAAAAAGTCGGCGGATTTGGAGGCCAACGCAATTGTTGCTGAGGTGACTGTAAGCTCCATTACTTTATGAGAGTAGAGCTCGACGGATAACATATCGGGGTTCTGGTTCTTTGACACATGGAAGCCCATCTGCCAAGGCTCGATCAAAGGCTCCCAAGCGGATTTCGAGAAATTGTAGACGTTAATGTACGTGTCAAAGCTTGTATCGCCTGTCATGGCACTCGACCAATCGCGAACGTCAACATTGAATTTCTTGACACTCCAGTCAAGTAAGGGCAGTTCATGAAGGTCTCCGATCAGTATCACTCTGATCCCCTCGATAGTGGCAGTCATCTCCTCTCTCCTCATGACTATGGAGCTCTGAGTAGCTGCTTTGCCACCTTTCTCGGTTTTCTTAGCACCCGCAGACTTGGTCGACTGTCTCGCGACCGTAGTGGCCGGCTTCCCCGCTATGGATTTATGTTTAGTAGAAGCTGCAGTAGTAGCTTTGATCTCTTTGATCTTCTGTGGTTCGGTATCTTCAACCTTTCCGCTACTCTCATTATTCATTGCAGATGCTTTGTTTATGATTTGTAACGCTAGAAGTATATCACGCAGTGAAAGTCGAAGAACAAGAGGTTCGATCTCTACTGCTATGCTTGTTAAGGAAGACTTCTTGCCTTGTGAGCGACTATCCATGGACATCTGAATCGTGAAGTCGTCAAGAATTCTTAGCCGAGAAGTGTCGAATTTGTCCATACGGCACAGGAACATGCCGATTTTAGTGATTTGCAGGGTGGAAGCATTCTGCTGAGAAAGAAGGACCTGCTTCGTCCCTAGAACAATGGCCTCAGAATTGGAAATTGCGGGATTGGCGATTAAGATGATCTGCGGATCGACGATGTTAATGCGGAAAGACATACTCATTGAGCTTTCATTAGCCTCTTCAGTTTCTGGCTTGCCATGGAATTTTTCTGGATGACTCTCAACAGGTGTGCTGATGCCACTGTCAGATTCCTCAACTGGAAGAATATCGTCTTGTACAGTGTCTTCCACTTGCATTGGCTCTTCAGTCGAAAGAGCAGTGTTTGCGAAGGCTTGCAAAGCAAACAAATAATCAAAGGCCAGGATTATCCGTGGGCTGTCAATCGTGAGCATGGCAATAAGGTGCCTCTCTTGGCCACCAGATATCGAGATGCTCGCCATAAATTGCTGCTTGACATCGTCGTTGATCAAGGACATGACCTTTCGGAACTTGTTCGTTTCTTTTGTCCGGCTATCCTTAATGGTGAAAGAATTGATCAGAAGCTCAGATTCTAAGGAGTTGTCGCTCTTCATGCGAAGTTTAACCTTTGAATCGTTGAAGGCAAATATAGATAGGCTAGCAGCTTCCAGATCCCCAACAGGCTCATCTTCTTTAGCCAGAATTAGTTCCAACCCAATTTTTTCTGCGTTGAATACGAGATCGACCTTAGTCCATTTGTCCGAACTTGGTTCTAGTTCAGGCCCTTGATGTGCTGAAGAATCTGAGCCTCTGCTTTCTCCAGTAGTTTTCCCGGTGATCTTCTTCGCTGGTTCAACAGTGGACTTGGGAAGTTCTTCCATAATCTCGTGCTCGTTCTCTTCAGAGTCGGCAGTGAACGCACCTGGAACAGTTTTAGACAGCTCCAGAAGAAATTTCAATTGATTTTGGCTGATACGCAAGTTAATTGGAGACATGTTCCCCTCAACTTCTAGGTCTGGTCGTTTGGAGTTCTCCTGGTGTTCTACCTGTGTCACTTTGAAGTCTAGATCCACCTTATCGATCATCTCCAGCTCTTCAGACCTGTCTTCATCAAAATGAAAATCCGAAGTTAGGCGCACGTTTCGGATTCCAGCAGATAGCTTATTTGCAGTGATCTTGTCATTGAACCCGTCAACTTGTACAAAGCTATTGCTCGCATAGATCTCGCCCAGGTAAGCTGTCAGTAAATCTCGAGACTTCTCCGCCTCCATCACGCGCGGGAAAACAACGATAGGTGTTTGAACAAGTATATCAAATTGCATTCTGCCAGCTGTTTCTTGCATCTGACTCGCCTGATTCGCTGCTGCCTGTCTGGCAGCATTGAAAATGGCTTGCATCTTGCCAAATTTGACGAGGAACTGGATTATCTTTCGGAAAGGCTCTTCCAGGAAGTTGATTTTGATAGAGCCTGACCTAAGGAAAACCTTTGAATCGTATCCTGGATAAGAGTCACCTTTAGGATCGTAGGTCTGATAACGAAAGTCAGCAAGCTCGTCGCCTTGGATAGCAATCAGCTGACGGAGGGGCGAATCCGCTGAGGCCCCTTGGTTGATATCATCTAGTAACGATAGGCTACCAAGTCGAGCTGTAACGCGCATAGATCCGCCACTCAAGAAAACACCAACGTCCGCTGTGTTCAAGCTCAATGTTGCCAGCCGTATGCCGTCATTATTGAGAATCAACGCGATCTTCTGAAGGTCGACTTTGATCCTGATTTTGTCGGAACCATCATCTTGTTCTGGCTTTGCATCCTTGGTCTTCTTCGTCTTCTTCTGCGCCGAATCCTCTCCATCTTCAGTAACCTGCTGGGCATCTGTGCTATCATTGGGACTTGCGAAAGTGATTAAGACGAAATCCAGCAGTGTCAATAAGGTCTTCCTCGTCACCACTAAATTCAGGGTCGAAATCGACACTTCAAGATTTGTGGCAATACCCTCGTAAGTAGAGGCAAATTCCGGCGAATCTTGATTGACCTTGACAAATTTAACGTTGAATAGGTCTTTGCCATCTTTCGCACCGTATTCTTGACTTGATATTATCTGCTTGAATTCTGGACTTGGGTTTTCGTCGATGTAGTCCTCGACGTATAGCGACCGAAGAAGCACTTCTGCAACCATGTCGTGAGGACGAAGGTAGAAATCCAAGTGAAAATGCTCGGCTACAAGCTCCACAAGTAGCTGATCGGGCTTCCGCTCTTCAGGATCAGATCGGTATAGCGAACCTTGCAATTTGTCCACAGTGAACTTGAACTCAAAGTTCCTCTGGTGCAAATTCACACCCTCCTCTTCAGCACGCTTTGCAGAGTCTTTTGGCTTTTGGTTGGACTCTTCATCGCTTTCATCTTCCATTACCAGCTCCTGCTGGCCCTGTGCCGACATCGACTTAGACCTGGACCTCCCAAGGGCTTCCTCAGCCCTAGATTTCTCAATGGTGCCACTCTTTGTACGCTTGACAGGGGCTTTAGTCCTGCCATCTAGAGGTTCGTCATCTTCGAAATTTGGTATTGCTATGTCGATCAGCTTCATCAAATTTTTGTACTTTTTATCCGATATAGAAGCATGCAAAACCGGAAGGTGGCCAGAAATGCGAGTCTTGGTGAGGTCCGTGGCCTTGGGGATAATCGAGGTTTCTAAGACAAAATCCATATTAATTCGATCAATAATATGAAGATTTCTAGAGTCGTCCTTCGTCTTGAGTTGGTCCTTAGTAGCTTGAATCCCTGGGCCAATAAGAACCTGTGTAGAATCCAGCTTCAACAGAAACTTATCGTACATCAAACCCTCAAGCTGCTTGAAGTCTTTCTCGCTGTATTGCTTCTTCTGCTTTGATTGGATATCGCGTATAGTTTCCTTGTCCACAAGCTCGCTGTTCAGACTTACATGGCCAGCGTCAAGGATCAAGCACAGCGTGCTCTCGGTTGTTATACTTTCGGGAATAATGATCAGCGGAGCTTGTATATCAAGATGGGCGTTGAGGGTTTTGTGCTCTTCAAGAGCAAACTCAAGACCGGCTCTAGTCTGCTGTCTGATACCCTCTACCGTCGCACCTGCGGTCTCTAGGAGCGCACCGATAGACTCCATGTGCCTTTCTGGAGGTTTAAAGAATTTGGCCACTTCAACCACGAATTGTGGGTTGTAAATGACCTCTATGCTCTTCAACTTCATGGTAATTGCAGAATCTGCACTCTCATCAAGAGGGTTCTGTTCGAAGACAAGATGGAAGAGCGAATTTTCGGCAACTCTTTGTTGGGTCTCTGAAGTATCGTCGCCAGTTTTGAGACTCTCCATGGACTTTGTGTCGGATATCGAAGATGTGTCTTTGACATTCACAATCTGAGGGAAGAGACTGCCTTCGGTTGTGCCGTCGTATACGCGCATACCACCAAGACTGAGATCGGCCAGAAAAGAGTCAGGTCTCTGTAATCCCTTTGCCTTGAAGTTGTCGAACATCAAGCTTAGGATTTCGGTCCCTTTGCCATGTGGGTCACGTTTCAAGGTGAAGCTTCCGGTGCGAAGAGAAGACTCAACATGTAGCTTGACACTTTCTCGAGGCAGGTCGATACTCTCCGAGACAGCTTTCTTCTCGTCCCAGTCTATTGCGTCGTAAAGCTCTTTCCTCTGCTCGTCTGTCATATCTGTTATTTCCTCGCCTTGTTGTGGCTCTTCCGTTTTCTTCCCAGTACCCCATGCCCACTGTACCCAGCCTTGTTTCTGAGGTTGCTTTTTGACGCCTACGTTTTCTTTGCGAAGCTGACTGTGCGCAAGTGACCGCCAAAAGCGAAGATCTTCATAACCGAGTTTTCTTTCAAGTTTGTTGAGTTCATCGGTCTCAGCAGGCGTCATCTTCTCTTCCTTCTTCTTCTTCTTGAACAATTCGATATACCGTAATCGATTGTCTCGCCTTTCTTTGATGTAATCCCAAGTCCATCGTCGATTACGTTCTTGGATCTTGATGTGGACCGCTCGAAATGCAAATCCTAGCCACGCTTTAGGATCCTCCTTACGAGTCGCCTTGGGCTGAAGTTTCTTATACTCTTGATGGCGGATGAAGTAGTGAAAAAGGTCTACCATCATCAAAGCGTCTCGATATTGCTCATCGTCGAGCACAAACCCAAGTTCGTTGAAGATGAGACGTGCCTTGATTTTTGGCTTTCCGACCTTTCCAGACTTGTCCAACTCAACCGCGGCGCGACCGCTCACAGGTCTCAACATATATTGCTGCTTCTCGTCTGTGTCAAGGGCTTTTCGAAATTTCGCAATCATATCTCCGTGGTCCGTACCTTGTGCCTCAGCACCAACTTGTGCGCCTTTACCAGTTCCGAAGAGATCTGTGTCCGTGTTCCAGTAAAAAGCCAATTCATTCAGAACTGTCAATTTATTTGTGGTACCCTGAGAAGATTGGATGAAGGTCGGTCTCCAGTCGGAGTCAGTGCTCACAGCACTAAACTCTTTCAAAGTTAATCCAAGGGCGAAGGGATGCCCAGGTGCCGCAATAGAGTCTTCGTAGCGGATATGAATACCCTTGATGCTGACTTGAAGGTTGTCTATGATTGCATTTGTAAGGCTTTCCGTAAAGCTTTGGCTCTTCTGTTGTTCTTCATTACTTTGGCCGTCCGCATTCCTTTGCTTGAGAAGTTCGGCATTCTCTAGCTTCTCCATCTTGACCGCGTGTTCTCTTTCGGCCTCCTCCTCTTCGTTATAGTTTGCATCTTCTTTCGGCGCCGCAAGTAGGAATATATCCTCGATACTGATCCTAACCGGCTTTCCTCGCAGATTTGTCCAAGGTATTGACATTGTAAGCTGCCCGAGATGGCCTTCGACGACGTTGACAGGTAGGTGAAGTTGGTCGAGAGCTTCCCTTCGAAGCTCAAGATTGCGTAGCTTGACGTCTCCATTCCATATTCCAACGTTCAGCTGTTTGGCATCGAAGTTCTTGACATACATGCCCAAGAACCTGTTGAGCAGGCCTGCTACTAAACCTTCGAGCATCGCGGCTAATTGGAGCTGCTGTTACCCTGGCTGGGGGTGGATGAGAAAGGGTTTTCAGTAGACGGGAATAATTGTTGTGGAAATCGGACCATCTACTGTGTGTCGTCAAGAATCATGACAGCTGCGGCGAAGCAAGTGACAGTGGGGCGGTTCACTGCTCTTTCCAGTATGGTTTCTACACAAATATAGTAGCTGGCCAATGTGCGCAAAAGTCGCTGCCTGATAGTCCTATTTCATAAAGCCATAGTGAGGCTTTACAATGTGTGGTATAAGGAATTCTAGGAGGGCAGAAATTGTTTGATGTTCGAAGGATCGTCAAAACCTGGAAGTGCGGTGATGCTGTACGCGGGGGCTGCATGCACTGCAAGTGGCGACCAACGGGTATTGGAAGTTTTATCTGTGTTGTACATAGACTCAAATACAACGAAACGCGTGTTTCCAATCGTAGAAAATGATCAGTAATTTTCCAGATGCGCCTACTCAGAAGTAAACAGGCATGAGACCGCGATGACGTTCCAGGCATGCTTATGTAATGAGCCCTATGGGTATGTTCTACCGCGCTCGGGCCAAACGCAATGGTAAAGCCGTTGATCACACGAACTCAATTGACGCTGATTACAACGAATCGCCTTCCTCGGACCTGCCTTACGGCTTGATCATCCGCTGCAGGCTCAGGACTTGAGTTGACTAGATGTCAATTGGCATCATGCTTCGTTCGGGGCCAGCTCGCTCCTTGAGCCGGTCGACCCTCCGTCTTGTCACTTCATCCGGCGGCCGCACAACGATAAGCTTCGCGTGTCGAGATGCACGATCAAAATCCGCAGTGTATCTTGTGAGCTCCCGGCAGCCAGGAGGCCTCTCATTGACCGTACACAAGCCTTTTAGCACAGCTCTCCAGCGATACGCCACAACATCTGGGACCCCTTTCGATCATACCGACCAGAAACATGAGAAGGCCGTTGCCAAAACTGAAATCGAGCCACATCCAGAAGAAGTCTCAACTGTCTCTTCCGTCCATCAGGCTTTCCACGAGAAAGGGGTAGAGGAACCCGAGAAGGACGAAGACATGCTGGCTGGTGTATGGGCGGATCTGGTGAGTAACCCACCAATATCTAGCTTTCAAAAGACTGCACGAGCGCTGATTGTGCGTTGTTCAGAGGACCATCAAGGAAACGTTTGCCCTTCCTGAGGTACCCCGCGAAGCTCTGGTCATTGGAATGGCGGGTGTGCTGCCATACCTCGCGACATCACTCTCCACAGTCTATTTAGCTTGGGATATCAATCACGCTGCTAGCAGTGGATCAGGATTTCTGGTATCAGGACCGACAGCGGAGCTAATGCTACACGTTATTGAGCCGATTCAGATAGGCTATGGTGCAGTTGTAAGTTACTTATCACTCCAGCAGTGAGTGAACTTTTAAGGTAGCCTCTAAGATATACAGATCATTTCTTTCCTAGGTGCGATCCATTGGGGTCTAGAATGGGCCAAGTATGGTGGTACTTTCGGCTACAAACGATATGCAATCGGAGTTGTCGCGCCTGCCGTTGCGTGGCCGACTATGCTTATGCCTGTCGAATATGCGCTCATTGCGCAGTTCTGCACCTTTACATTCCTGTACTTTGCGGATGCGAGGTCTGTTGTCAGAGGATGGGCACCTCACTGGTACTCGACCTATCGCTTCGTCCTTACCTTTGTGGTGGGTGCAAGTATCGTAATCAGCTTGATCGGCAGAGGTCAGATCGCAGATAAGATTGGAAGGCTACCAGGTCCGGCCGATCGGATAAAGGCACTTCGAGACTCGCAAATGGAAAGCTTGGAGGCAGAGGAGCGGGAAAAGAGGGCCATGATTTTGGCGAAAGATGAAGGTGAGGATGAAGACGAGGAAGAGGAAGAGGAATGAGAATTTGAGTGAGTGGTGCCAAGGAAATTGTGGCGCTGCTCAATGCAGGAGTTGTGTGAAACTTCTGTAAAAGAAGACTTGAAGCACTTGATATAACCAAAATTCTGTGTTCTTGTTTTCCTCCCTTTTTCCGACATGATATCCGTAGTAGAGCATTTGCGAAACGCCCTGAACCTGAACCAGCGGCCACGGCCAGAGAAAAGTGACAATTCTTTGGTACTCTCCACAAGAGAAGATAATTGCTGTTCTTAAGACCGAGTAAAGCCGAAAGGTATATATCCTTGAGTACGTACGTCAACATGCCTCCCAACCCAATGCCTACATAACTTTCACCATGATGAAAGAACTATCCCAGCGCCCCACATACTCCCACGAACAGATCACCTCCTACTTCACCCTCATCTCCCTTCCCCCTTACCATCATGCATGGCTGCGCCAAAATCAAGACTCCGCCAACGCTATCACTCCTCTTACAGCTCTCCAACAGCACCAATTAGTAACTGTGCCGTTTGAAAATCTTTCATTACATTACTCCCCACATCGTTCTATTTCTCTAGACGTGGATGTACTGTACAAGAAAATTGTACTCAATGGGCGTGGGGGCTATTGTATGGAGAACAATTGCTTTTTCGCCACGGTCCTACGGAGTTTGGGGTTTACGGTCTATGGTGCTGGGGCGAGGGTTTGTGATCCAGGGGATCGAGGAGACAGGAGGGTGTTTTCAGGCTGGTAATTCCTCGTCCTGTGCTAAAACGCTACATTCAGAGGGAATAGTTTTTGTAACGACTTGGGGCTGCAGGTCTCATATGGTCAATATTGTTACTATGCCTGATGGCCAGAAATACATGCTCGATGTGGGCTTTGGGAACGATGGCCCGACACGTCCACTGCCTCTATCTCACGGGGTAGTTTCACAAGGGATTTTGCCTCAAGAACTCCGGCTTGTGCGGGAGAACCTTGCGCAGAACACGGATCCAGACCAAATGCTTTGGATCTATCAACGCCGCTATTCTCCCAAAGACGAATGGACTTCGGTGTACTGCTTCACAGAATTGGAGTTTCTTCCGCAGGACTATGAAGTGATGAACTTCTGGACTAGCCAAAGTCGGAGGAGCTGGTTCACGTATGGGATCATAGTGGTGAAGATGATTATGGAGAATGAGACTCTAATTGGAACGCTAATTTTGGATGGAGAAGTTGTCAAGCGGAGGATTAGAGGAAGTACGGAGAAGTGGATATGTAAGACGGAAGATGAGAGGATTGAGGCGTTGAAAACGTGGTTCAACATTGAGTTGACACAGGATGAGAGGGCGGGGATCAGAGGGTTGGTGACAGAACTTTAAAGCTTTAGAAGATATGGTATTTTCGCTAAAAATTACATGAATCGAGACTCCAGCTGTTGAAAATCAGTGAGAGAAGATCGAGAAATCTGTAGAGAGCACCTACCCGCCACGGATTGTTCAATTCGAACCCTGCTGGCGCTTGCACATTATCCGTTTGGCCTCGTAGAAATCCCGTCAACCGCCTATCTCGATCCATCACTAGAAAGTGTGTAAGTTTTGGCCTGCTATATCTCAAGAGTATCATAACGCCGTACTTTGCTACCCACTTATTAGTCTCATGAATCGCCATATCCTTGATGCTGCAAGTCTTACCCTATCCCATTGATCTACAGAATGCCTTGCTCTCTTGCCGCCGTTCTGCATGTGTCTAATCTTTGCGAGACCAGCTCCAGAGAATGCGAACATCTATAAACATGTCAGGGTCTGGTAAGTATGTGGAAGGCGAATGTAGGCGTACTGCAAGCATGACCCCATAGGGAAGTAAGGCCTCGAAGGGAACGCCCATCGTGGGCGAGAGGTTTGTAATACGCAAATTCCCGAGAACAACCCTCTAGGAGGCCTCAGAGCAAATACCGACTCCCCTTATGACTGGTAGTGAATGACAATTGATTGCTAGTTGAATGCGCAACGCATGTGCTCAAGCAGCAGTGAGGTTGAGTGGCCCGCGCTAAGCCTTACCTAGATCCACCACGACCCTCGTCGCTCACCAAAGGGGCGCATTCGGATTTGCTTTTCAGCTCGCACATCACCTCTATCACTCTAGTACCGCTGGTTCACGCGTCGCAAGGGCTATCTAGGTACGTCAAATCGCGAATTTGTCATATTGGAGGTCTTGCGACCATCAGACAATAAGGCTTGCGCGAAACGATCACTGGCGGGGAAGCTTTGCTAACATCTCACCTCCAGCACCACTGTGGATCTTGAACTTATCACGAGAAACCTCAAAGTTCGACTCTCATATGAGGCTTGGCCTTGGACCCATAAGTTTGGTCCGGCTGACAGCGAAATTCCCTTACGAGCCTTGACTCCTCCTTCAATACCCTACAAGGACCTCCAAATCACTTCAACTACCTGCAAAAGACCTCTCACCTATATTCCATGTCGTTCGCGTAGCTCAGAGCCAAGCTGGCGTCAACGGTAGCTTTGACCATGGCAGCGGTGGTGGCCTCCCCGCATGTGCCTACTCGCAATCTAGATGCGGACTACATCATGGCTGGCAGCGATGTGGACGCGGACGGGGAGGACGAAGCTGAAGTTGGGTATGCCATGGGGGACGTGACGCTGAACGATGCCGAAAACGAGGCCGATCATTCGGATGGGGATGCTGCAGCAGGTAGCGAGGAGGATGATGATGAGAACATGGAACCCGAAGACGACGACGACGATGAGGCTGTGAAAATACCAAACGGCCAAGCTGATGCAGAAAGCGATGACGATGCCGTTGTGGAAAATATGTCAGAGGTGGAGGGAAGTAGTGCTGAAGAAGAAGCGGATGATTCCGATAAAGATTCTAGTGATGCAGAATCTGCTGCAGCCGAAGAATGGGAAGGTGGCAGTGCAGATGATGCTGAGGTCGAAGTTGCTACCCGTAATAACTGCGTGTAAGTCGTCGAACTATAATTGAAAAGCCATTGAAGCTAACAAAGCCACAGTTTTTGTGGGCAGGATGAGGAACATGATCCGTGCGAGGAGTTCGAGGAATACATGGCGTGTGCTGTTTGCGGTGATAATTGTAAGTTTTGCTTTTGATAATCAAGTAGCTCCGTTTTCGCTCTTCCGGTATTCGAACTTTGGATTTCAGACTAACCGACCCTGCAGCCCATCGGCAATGTGCCCGAGACGCCAATACTCTTAGCCCAGATGATGGTTAGTCCAGAAACCTTTTCTCTCGTGCCCCTCTTGCATTTCAAATCTTTGTTCCTGTTGATTGACATGTCTTAGATCCTGCCAAGTGGAGGTGTGCAAACTGTGTCGAAAATGCTCTGGAGCCAGACAACACAGCTGAGTCCGTTTCAAGACGACGGTCTTCGGCCACCAAATTTACAAGAGACTTGTTACCCGCACAGCGAGGTGTATCAAGGCCAGGTGCTCACTCGGTCTTTGATACTCTTATTCTTGAGGGCGACACGCTCGATGGAAGTCGATCACTACGAAATAAGCGAAAAGCATCCACCGAGGAACAGGAAGAAGCCATCGCAACTAGCAAACGCCGAAGGAAGCGAGATGCTTCGCATCCACAATCAGAAGCTTCTAAAGCAACAGCAGTATTACGCACCGGTGGTAATGTGGGAATTGACGATGTAGTAGTAAATGGTGAGATCTTGAACGAAAATGACAATGTAGAAGCAGAAAGTGTTTCTACAAGAAAGTCGAGATCTTCAAGATCCGTGCGAAGGCAGACACCAAAACCTCCTGGAAATGGTTCTACATATGTCTTAAAACATGATTCAGAGAAGTTTATTCTGGGCATTCGGTTAAAATCCGAAAAGCTCCTTCCTTTCATGGATCAAGCCGAGAAGAAAAGAATACGTGAACGTGAACGACGTCGTCACAAACGCGCCGAGATAGAAGCTCAGCGTACGCAAGATCGGCCTGTACCTTCGTTCTCGTCACATTATGCGACTCCGTTCTACTCGTTCCATGAGCGCGAAAATGATGAACTCAAGTCTAAGCCTTACGGGGGAATCTTATCAGAAGCGGATGCGGACACCTCAAAAACCCTACCCGTCGCGGCTGATCGGGCAAGATTTAACGATGCTCGTCAGAAGGCGGAAGAGGAGTGGAAGCAGAGGACGGCTTCAGAAGTTGAAGCCGAGCCCAAAGGACGTTCATCGCAGAAGATCGGTGGTCCACCAAGTAAGATCAAAAACGTCAATTTTGGTGGATACGAGATCGAGACTTGGTACGCAGCGCCATACCCTGAGGAATACAGCAGAAATCGAGTTTTGTATATTTGCGAGTTCTGTCTTAAGTACATGAACTCGGATTATGTGGCGTGGCGACATAAGCTCAAGTGTCCAGCAAAGCATCCACCCGGCGATGAGATCTACCGGAATAATTCCATCTCGGTTTTCGAAGTTGACGGTCGCAAGAACCCGGTCTACTGCCAAAATCTTTGCCTGTTGGCGAAGCTCTTCTTGGGCTCCAAAACACTTTACTACGATGTAGAGCCGTTCTTGTTCTATGTCATGACCGAGTACGATGAGCTTGGCTGCCACTTCGTAGGCTATTTCTCCAAGGAGAAACGGCCTAGCAGCCAAAACAATGTGTCCTGTATCCTCACTCTTCCCACTCATCAACGCAAAGGCTACGGCAACCTCCTTATCAGCTTCTCCTACCTCCTCACCCGCGTCGAATGTAAAACCGGCTCCCCTGAAAAACCACTTTCGGACATGGGCTTAGTCTCCTACCGCAATTACTGGCGTCTTGTTCTCTCCTACGAACTCCTGAATCAAACCAAACCCCTCAGTATCATCGACCTCTCCTACCGAACAGGTATGACACCTGACGACATCGTCGCCGCCCTTGAAGGTCTACGAGCTCTTGTCCGAGACCCCGTCACCAAAAGCTACGCGCTTCGTCTAGATTACAACTACTTCAGACAATACATTGAAACCTGGGAAGCAAAAGGCTACGTCACCATCAATCCCGATGCTCTAGTGTGGACACCCTACATCATGGGCCGCAGTAACCTCGCGCACTATGACCGCGCTCCGCCTCTCTCAACAATCGCGCCGCGAGAAGGGGAAGGGGAAGAGGATGACAAGAAAGTTGTGCCAGAAGAGGGCGTGCAGCAGGCTGCTAAAGAGGTAACCATCGCGACCAAAGCTGATGGTGGAAAAGTCAACGGCGAGACAGTAAATGGTAAAGATCCTATACCACAAACCAACGGCAACCCGGCCAAATCTCCCGCGTCCATCCTCACCAACCCAACCCTCATCCTCTCCTCCTTAGACCTCCCCACCGTCACCACCCCTCCCCAACCCCCCACCTCCACTCCCAACGGCATCCCCCCCTCCATCCCACCCACCCGCTACGAACTCTTCCCCCCAATCCCCGGCACCATCTCCTCCCGTCGTCGTGGCGGCTGGCGCGGCGGCCCTCGCAAATCCGCCGGCGCTAACGGCACCCCCGCGAGGGAGACGCCCGTGCGCAAAGGCGGCAAGACGGGTTTGGGCATTGGAAAGGGCAAGGGAAAGCCAGCAGTCGGCAAGGGAAAAGCGCAGGGAAAGGGAAGCCCGCGAGGCAAGGGCACGCCTGGGAGCGGGCGGCGGACGCGTAGTGGCGGGGATGTCGACGACGAGGGCAAGCAGCTCGGGGGCATGGACGGTGCGGATGAGCACGAGGATGTGGAGAAAGACCTGAGGGAGGCGCTGGACGTTCTGGATGGCCGGGCGCCGGAGGCTGAGCTCGAGCCTGAAGACGAAGACCTAGAACCCCTCCCCGATAACGACGACGACAGAGACGGTGATGCAGTCCTTGAGGAGAGCGAGGGGGATAGCGACGAGGATATGGAGGGGTAGGGGTACGGGAGTTGTAGGGGTTTGGGTTTTGCCGGAATGGGGTTTTCTTTTTTCCCGCGAAAATGGGTATGATAGGGTGGGGTGGTTATGTGATATCCCGGAAGGCTTGCATGGTGTATGTATGATAGGATGAGGGGCCGGCGGGGGGGTTGTTTAGGGTTTAGGGGGATGGATGTGGGGGGAGGTGGATAAGATACTTCGATGTTACAAAATTTCTTCTGGTGTCCATGCAGGGACTGGCATGTCTACTGTCTGGAAGTTTTTCGATCCGTCTTCGCACGCTCACGAGCCATTCTTCCCTCCATATCTTACAAACCCACATGACCACCAGCGGTATCAACGCGAGACATATGCTCGACCTCAAAGATATCTTTATAAAAATCTTCCCTTCATATCTACATGAAGAATTACATAAAACCGTCTACTTCATCAAGCCAGTCAAGCATTCATTACTAATCGCCCTCCCAAGTCCGTCACGCAAGCGAGCGCATGATAGCCATCATATCATCCTCTGGGTATCTCAATTTCCTACGCAATCTCCCAATGATTCCTCCAGTTCCCTGGTCTTGACTCCTAAGCGCTTTGGGCCTAGAGCCTTCAAATTTGCGCGGGCCCTGTGTTCTCGAGTCCGCTTTGGAGGCTTGGAACAGACGGGGACGGAAGCCTTATTCCGAGGCAATATCTGGCGCCCGTAACTCCGTTCTTGATGCAGACCTCCCTGTTTCGTTATTTCTCGTCGTTACTTGATGTGATTCTCCATATCGACAGCGCTCAAATTCTTCCGCCTTCAACGACCTCCCTGCCTAAAATCTCCACCTGTCCCTCAACCGTCCTTCGTTTCTCCAGCACCCACCGTCCTCCCTCTTCGATCGTTTCCTTGACATAACTGACGCTCTCGGCCCCACTACTGTTCCTACTATGTCCACCCTTTGTCAGCGGCATGGTACTCCTCTTTACCGGGGAGTGGCTGCGTTCTGCTTGCATGAAAGGTGCTGCCATTACTAGGCCCTCTTGAGCGGTTGACAGAGTGATTGTAGGGCTGGAAGATGCGCCTTCATCAGAGTCGGAGCCGATGTTTTGGCTACTCGAGAGGCTATAGCTGGAAGCATTGAAGCTATTGCGGCTATCGATAGGACTAGCATTGTTGGAATGATAAACGGCGGCGGCAGGGATGCTCGGGGGGAGGAAAGTAAGCGGAGAGCCACTGGAGCTGCTTTGAAGACTGCCGTTGCTTCCACCCCAGGCACCTCGACGTAGTTTCATCAGCGCCGAGAGTGACATATCGCCTCCTTCGTCAAGATGCATCATGTCTGTTAATTGCGCCAAGCCTTGGGTGCTTACAGATTGCAGAGGATAGCCGTGCATGGCAAGCGAAATTCCTGAATTACGGTTGCTCCATTCACTCCGTTCGGTGATCGGCGTAAGACTTGGTTCCTGAAAGTTGACCCGGCCACTACGGCTTCTACCAAGACCTTCGATGCCCCGAGGCCCGAAGTAACCTCCATTGGCATACTGAGCTTCGCCGGAATCAGCAGCACGAGCGAAAAAGCCAAATTCTTGACCATAGAAGCCATCGTCGTCATTCTCGAGTGCTTCAGCATTTGCAGCGGCAATGATAGGATCATCTGCCAAGGCATCTTCAAAATCAAAGTCATCCGTGTCCTCGATAGCTTCATTGCCTGGTAACCCATCTACCTCGCTACTCATTTGAGCATCGTCAGGAATCATGCCTGGTGATGATTCAAGATCACTCTGCCGGCGAATGAATTGACCGTTGATAGCCGCTTGGTTGGCAGCAAAAGCTAGCGCATCATGGTAAGCCAAGAGGTTGTCTTGGGTGAGACCAGCTGTTTGACAGAACGCAGGGCGAGCAGCTTGAGGCGGGTCTATTACAGAATTTCTAGACTCCAACTTAGCAAAACCAACTTCCGGCATGCCGTGCTGTGTGATTGGCATAGGTTCGTTCTCTTGCTGAAATACGTGAATAGAAGGAGGCTGTTCTCCTCCTGCAGACATGTCATTCAAGCCTCCCAACGGTTTCAAATCCCGTAGGGGTAAGCCATAGATCCTGCTTGTTTCATCATCGAAGACCGACTCGTCAAAGGCTCCAGCATCAGTGTTTCCCAGGTCGTCAATCATACCGTCATCAAAATAAAGATCGTCATCTTCGTAATCAGGGCTTTGGGGAGGAATTGGCAGGTTACTCCCTGGGACCAGTTGAGGAGGATGCGAATGGGTTCCGGGTTCGATGGCTATGGCATTTTTGTATCGTTCAGGAGGTTTGTTATCGCGCTCGTAGGACCGTTCCAGTATCCCAGCAAAGCCCTGGTCAACCCCAAGATCCGGCGGCAATTTTGAGACCGCAAAGCCAATTACCTGACCTTGATTATTACGAGGAATATCCGGCAAAGTAAATTCTGTGCTCATAGGATTTGCACGGCCGGTAAAAGAAGACTTTGTAGGCGACACAAATTCGAAACCGTCAAGTGTGTGCGTAGAAACAGAGTTACCGATTGGATCAGCATCGGCATTGACACCAGGTATTGGCTCTTCAAAGCCTTCGTCATCATCCATATCGTCGTAATCATCGTAGTCTTCCTCATCTTCACCGTCATTTCTAAGGTCCCCGTTACCAGAGCGACCGGATGCATCGCTTGCACGAGCCTTTTGTCTCGCCTTCTGCCTATGTTTCTCCTCTAATACCTGTTCTTGGGTAGAAGATCCTACCCCAGCTAGGTCAAAGCTAAATCGTGAGGCGTTGCTTTTGAAGTGCTTGGGTAGTCCAGCGGGTTGAAACGAGGAGTCGGAGTTTGATGTAGATCGTGGTCGGATTACAGGGGGAGACGATGGCGGTGATGTTGCAGGTCTCTGTATGGCAGAGCTTTCTTTGTTGGCCGTCTTGGAGAGTACCTCAAGCGGTACTCTGGGAGGGGAAGGAGCTTTTCTGAGTGGAGGCGAAGGGGCCCGGGGAGTAACAATAGGATTGGTTGACAGAGATGGAGGTAGCTTCCTTGCAAATGGCGGCAGAGAAGAAGGATCTGGATCCGGTTGGGATTTTGCAAGGGACACTTGATACAGAAACGCTGATGTCCGCCGCTTCGCCGGAGCATTTTGCCCAGCTTTCCAAGGCTCTATGTCGTCTTCAAAGTGTTCTTTGAAAACTGGGGCATGTTCTCTTTCCGTACTGCTGGGACTGTCGTCTTCAACCAAAGAAGCGGAAGAATTAGCGGACAATTTAGGAGGCATAAACCCACGCGGGTCGTGCTGTTTGCTCGCTTTGCTTCCCGGTCGTGGGGCGCTAAAATCATGAACGACCTTGCCACGTATTCTTGGGTCATAATCATCCGGAAGTCTCATGCCAGGAAGAACAGGACTCTTGTATGGGGGATACTTCTCCGAAGACGGTTCCGCTACCGCCTGGAAGGACCGCCGTTTAGCTAGTAGCGACAATGGGTTGAGGAGGTTGAGTTTGTTCTTCCCATGGCGTACGGTGTTCATACTGGTAATGGATATTTCAGGTTGAGAGAGTTTGGGAGACGAAGGTTGAGACGGAGGTAGGGGAGGTGCGGGTGGCTGTTGGAGTTGAGGTACACTTGGGATTTCTGGAGGCTTTGACCTGGGCCTTGACAGTTTTGGGGGCTCAGAATAGGACCGCATTGATTCATAAGCAGCACTCCCGAGTGGAGGTTGGTGATGTTGTGTATGTTGGTATTGCTCTGGAGAGACGGAAGGACTTGGTAGCACTGTACCTTCGGGTAGCACTGTACCTTCGAGGGTCCTGTGCTGATGATCTTCCGTTGTGCCTTCGGCCATTGAACCAGTATACCCATCGTCATCCACCGCAGATCTCGATAATATTAGTGGAGGCCGCTGGGAGGGCCGAGATTGTGCACTCAAGCGTATAGGCTCCCTCTTCTCCTGTGCCTCGTATTTGGCATCGATTTCCCCGTGTGATTCGAGCCGTGAGGCAATGCGAGGAATCGGAGGTAAGATTGGCGGGTTTGCTGAAACCGGTGATGGTTCATGGGTGCTGCCATCATCGGGCGCTCGAGGTGGGATTGGGTCGAAAGAGAGTTCTGGAGAGGGTAGTGGGCCTTCATGGTACCGTCTTGACGAGGCTACTTGCTGAGGGTTCGTCACAGGGCCGAAAGTGGACCGTCGATTGCTCGGCCGCATACCATGAAGGTAGGAAAACATGACTGCAAATGCCAATGGAATGAGCCGGACTTCCTAGGGCAGAGTCATGGAGCTTGGAGCATTTTCGGATTGTGCGCATACTAGGACATTTGAGATACTCGGGGAAATAAGTCGGAAAGGCAAAAGATAAAGATTTGGTTGCTTACGGGACCAAGAATCCCACCAGACTCTGGTTGGAGCAACGTCTGGGCTGATGAAGAAATTCTACCGAGCATCTACTGGGCCCTTCGCATGTGTCTGGCTTCGGTGACGCTACTGGACCCGTACCGAACATCTACAGTACAGTACCACGCGGGTAGCAAAAAAAGCCGGACTCACAAATTTTCCCCGCATTCAACCATCAAATTTACTACTGAATTAAAAGAGATATATTATATTTTAATAGCCTGTCATTCTACCCTCTCCTTCTAT
>JAABUT010000250.1_pt1 | contig 99646 bp, 110 predicted proteins | sample 5559281 | NCBI WGS metagenome assembly JAABUT01 (sample SAMN10711880, study PRJNA513359) | rock metagenome | isolation source: Antarctica rocks | place: Antarctica: Victoria Land, Ricker Hills nord | collected 2016-01-04 | reverse complement strand
CAAAACTAGTCAAGTCATTCACTCAGCTGACTTGAAAAGACACGTCTTTTGTTTGAAACGAAGTCTGCGTCGAAGTCTTTGACAATCTAAAGAAGCAGATCAGCTCGACTTCAGTTCTACGTCATTTTGATGTCAAACGTCAAGCTATTTTGAAAATCGATGCATTCAACTATGTAAAAGACGACATACTATCTCAGTACGATGATGAGAATGTGCTTCACTCGATAGTCTTCTATAGCAAGAGCATGATTTCAGCTGAATGCAATTATCACATCTATGACAAGAAATTGCTAGCTATCATTCGATGCTTCGAACACTGATGATTCAAACTAGAAAATACTGAGCTATCTATTCAGATGTTTACTGATCATCAGACTTTGAAGATCTTTATGAAAAACAAACAGCTGACTTGACGACAAGCAAACTATCTGAATATTTTATCAAAGTTTAACTTTCAGATTATCTTTCGATCAGGCAAAACAAACTTCAAAGTCGATGCTTTAACTAGAATGTCGATGATCAATAGTTCTGAATCAGCTAAAGACATAGATGATCGTTTTCAGACTATACTGATCTCGAATCGAATAAACGTTCTATCGATTGAGTTCAAAATCGAATCTGAATACGAGACTAATCTCTATCAATGCGTACGTCTAGTCAATCAGAAGAATGAACTATGCAATGAGTATCGACAAGCTATGAACAAAGATGAACTGAAGCTTCATGACATGAAGCTAAAGAACTGTCAAATCATTGACAACGTTCTATTCAAAAAGAATCTACTATGAGTGTCAAAACAAATGCATACGAAATTGCTTTGAAAGATTCACGATCAATCATCAATCTTGCACTCTGACATTAAACGAACGATTGATCTAGTTCAACGCTTCTACTATTGATCAGATCATCGAGCAACTATTCAACAATACATTCGAAACTGTCATGTCTATCAGCGAAGCAAAGCATCTTGAGATGATACAAATGATTTGCTTCAGTCTTTATCGATTCTTCAGCAGCGTTGACAAGATATAACTATGAACTTCATCACTGAGCTATCTCTATCGAAAAACTATAACGTCATTTGCATGATCATATGTCGTCTCTTCAAAGAACGTCACTATGTTCTCTGTCATTGAAAAGACAATGACATCTCAATCGAAGAAACAGTATGAATCATGCTATGAAACATCTATCGACTTCATGATCTACTCAGTTCTATCGTTTCGAATAGAAACTCTCAGTTCATATCAATCATGTGACAAAGTCTTTGTAAACGACTGAAGATCAAAGTCAATCTATCAACAATCTATCATTCAAAGATCAATGATCAGTCGAAACAAGCTAATCAAGATGTTGAACGCGAACTTCGAATTTACTGCAATTACATGCAGAATGACTGAGCTAAATGACTTTCAATAATGAAATTCAGTGACAATTTCAATACATTCTCGACTATCTTGATGATCTCTTTCTACTTCAATAAAGACTTTCACTCTCGAATGAGTTTCAATTCAGATACAACTGATTATGAAACAACTCGTCAACATATTGAGACTAGAAAGATCGATGACATTGTCACTTGAATGAGCGAACTTCTTATCTTCAATCATCAACAATTGAAAAAGATCAAGCAGATCACTGAAGCTCAGATGAACAAGCATAGACGAGACATCATCTATGAAGTAAATGATCAAGTTTGATTAGTCTTTGAAAACATCAAAATCACTAAATCATGCAAAGATTTGAAAAACAAGAAGCTCAATCTCTATTCAATCACAGTCAAAGTTGAAATCTTCTATCGTCTTCAGCTATCTAGAAGCATGAAGCATATACATTCAGTGTTTAGCTCGAAGTATTTACGAACTTCATCAAATGATCTTCTATCAGAACAACATTCTGAGATCTCTAGATCGATGATCATTGAAGAGAATGAAAAGCACTGAAAAGTAGACAATATATTGAACTTCAGACGATATAAAGAAAGATTACAATACAAGATCAAATAAATCGAGATAGATTGTGACGACGAATGATACTATGTCGATAAAGAGAAATTCGATGACTTGAAGAAAGTTCTGAATGAATTTCACAAGCTATACTCGAATAAGTTGCACTAAATTGAAAACACGATAAATTTTTTGCTTTTATTTCTTTTCTATTCATGCAAACATGAATGTTCGAAGAAAGAGATAATGTTATGAACATGTCTGAATCAATCAGAGTTCAGATCTAATTCTAATCAATTTGATTAAAGCAAGTCATGATGCTATGTCTAGTTTGAATCTAGTACATCTCTTTGAGTCATTCTCAGCACTTCTTTTCGTTGTTCAGCACTTTCTTCATTCACTTCTTTCATCATTCTTTTAAACAAACACATCTGATTTATTACATCACATCTGTATTGAGTCTAGCGCAGTCTCAAGTCATTATTTATAGAAGAGCTTGCACTCTTTCTTTTCTGTATTCTTAATGTCTTGTTATAGCTATTTCTAAAGAACAATACATACATATCAGCTCTGAGTCTCTTTGATTGAATGATCTAGACATGATCTCAACACTTTCAATCAAAGATTTCATCATACGATCGAATCAACTTTGATTTTGACAGCAATATTGACTGAATATCAAAGCGTTTACATAGCTTTGACATCAAAGATTCATCAATGAAAGTCATGTCAATGACTTTCGTATCTATCAGAGCGAGAGATCTGAATATCTTTTCTAGACTATTCAAGATGACGTCAACAGTGAACGACTTGAAATCAAATGAATCGTCAGACATGCTGATGAAGCAGAATACGAGTATATCATCTTCAGTCACTACTTTGACGAGAGCAAGTCGTTTTTCGAATTCGCTGCGATTTCGTGCATCTGAGCTGACTCAAGACAGTCGCGTGCTCTATGTTTTGACTTCTTGCATTTGAAGCAGAGTTTTTTTTTAAACAACTTCTCTTTAGCAGAATCAACGTTCGATATTCTGAGTTTCTTTCATGCAGAGATTGAAGCTGAGATCGCAGTAGTGATTGTCGTCAAGATGCTAGCGATAAAGCGAGTGACTTGAATCGTTGATGTCTTGAAGACTGATTGAACATTCAATTTCATCAATCGAACGTTGACTTGCATGCAGATGTCGACGAATTCGTTCAAATTCATAGTTTGTTCATTGATCATGACTCGCTGAAGATCTGAGCTAATCTTATGCTGAAGATCATCTAGTAGAATTTCGTTATTGTACTCTAGTATTAGAGATCGATCTAGAGCGAGTCATAGAGATGTCATTTAACTAATAAATAAATGCTAAGAAAGAAAGATAGCTACAGAAAAGAAGCTGACTACATATGTGTATTTCTCAGTCGACGCTAGACTCAATAGAAACTAGTCAAGATGACGAAGCTAGAATAGATCTGACAAGACTAAAATCATGACATTACTCTTCTCTCTTGACTATTCATGTTCGCATGAATGTTGTTTCTTAGTGCGCTTTTCTTGAATATTTGATATGAAAGTCGTCAATCATCTCTTGAGCATTCATAAATTCGTCGTCATCAACGTTATATCAGTTGAGATCGTTGTCATAGTTCTTTCATTTAACTCGATATTAAAGTCGTCTTCGATATCGTCGATTTTTCATTCATCTTCATCGTTTATCACTATTGACTTCGAAGATTCATTCTTTTGATCAGACAGAGAATCATCAACAACAGAACGAAGAAGTTCTGAATGAAATACATCATGTATACGCATAGTCTCTGATAGTTTCAACTTATAGAATGAGTCAACAGACTCAGTGATCTGAAATGAGTCGAGCATCTTGTCATTCAATTTTTTGAAAGATCTCGCTGTAACGATGTTTCATTCGTTCAGAAACATCTTTAATTTGATCTCATAATTGACTTTCTTTCTATGCTTGTTAGCTTGATTTACCATTTGTTCTCGTGTTTTGATCAGAGCTTCACGAGCGAAGATCAATGTCTTGTTCATTTGTTCAGATATATTCTTGACTCGATCAATCTGCAGACGTTCGCGAATGCTTTCATACTCGATGATGTCAGAGTCGAAGCTTATACGAGGGTGAAATCTCTTGTTCATGAAGAAGAGAGTCAAGAAGATGACTGAAGACAAGACGTTATTGTCGACAAACTCGATCATAAATAGTCACTTGAATCAGTCGTTCTGCATATACGAACAGAAGAATCGAAGATATCGCTTGACGTTCTGATTGACTCGTTCGCTTTGATTGTCGATCTGAGAATGATAGACAGTGAACAATCGAAGAGAAATGCTCAGTCGTTTGCAAAGAAACTTTCATAGTATAAAGATGAATTGCGAATCTCGATCAGATACTATGAAGCTTGATAGATCATGAGTTCAATATACTCATTGAATCAACATTTCAGCTGTCTTTTCGACAGTGATATCTTCATCGTCAGTGATGCAAGAGATATAATGCCTTTTCTTTGACAATTTGCAGATGATCGTCAGAATAGCGTTGTATTCGCTTGAATCAGATAGATCAATAATGAAGTTCATTGCTATGTCTTGTCATTGCTGTTCAAATATTGATAGAGATTGAAGCAAGTCATTTGATTTATCTCTAGATGTCTTTGAGCGTTGACAGATATAGCAGTTTTGAATATATCGATCTATCGTTTTTCGCATGAATGATCAATAGTAGTTTCGCTTTATGACTTTCACAGTTTTAAGAATATCAGAATGATCAACTGATGATTGATCATGTATCTCACGAATCAGATTCATTTGTAGAAGCTCGTTGAACGAAACTCATAGCTGACTGTCTTTGTATAAGATTTCATTCTGAACTCGACAATTCTTCAGCTTGATGTCTTCATATTGTGTCTCGTCTCTTGCTATTGCTTCGCGAAGTAGCGTACAATTCTCGTCGATCTCATTAGTCTCAAGAATCTGTTTATAGATTGATTCACTGATGTTCTTCTCTAGATCAGCAATTTTCATTCGATTCGAAGTCAGAATAGTGATTCATTGATAGCGAACGCGCTCATCTTCTGAATCTCTGAGCACGACGTCAGCTTGACGAGTTAATGCATCAATCTTGATGTTCTGTTTGTCAGATCAATACATTATCTTGAAGTTGAAATCAGCGAGCTTCTGAACTCAGCGCATCTGACATCTGCTCAGCTCTTTATCTTTCATCAACGAGATGAGTGCTTGATAATCGATGAACATCTTGATAGAAATGTCAGTTAGTTTCAGTTCGAATCGTCAGTGTTCAAATGCTCAAATGATGATCAAAAGTTCTTTATCATATATCTTGTAGTTGCATTCAGCAGAAGACATGTTCTTGCTATAGAAGACAATCGAATGTAGTACTTCTTCGTCATCATATTGAGAGAGAACTTCATCGTTGACGTAGTTGAATGAGTCAATTTCGAGAATAGTCTCACGAGTTTGATCAAAGTGACGTAGTATAGAAGTCTCGATCATACGTCTCTTCATATGATCGAAGACGATCTGACAGACTTCATTTCATTCAAATATGATCTTCTTTTGAGTAAGTTGAATCATTGAACGAACAATCTTCGAAAAGTTCTTGATGAAGCGTCGATAGAAGTTGCAGAAGTCAATGAAGAACTGCATCTGAGTGAGATTATTGAGTGTAGATCAATCAACGACTGCTTGCATCTTTCGCGAGTTCATCTTCAATTCTTCGATTGATATCAAAAGTTCTAAAAAGATGGTTTTCTGAACATGAAACTCGCATTTATCGATGTCTATCTGTAGATCAGCTTCTCGTAGTCTATTCAAGATCAATCGTACATGTCGCTTGTGTTTCTTCAAGATCTTGCTGTAGATGATAATGTCATCTAGATAGATCTGACAAAACTGATGTAGATATTTGAACAACACGTCGTTCATATAGTGTTGATAGAACGTCGATTCGTTGATTAATTCAAAGAGCATTACATGATATTTGTATGAGTCGAAGAAGGTAATAAAGATAGTCAAATCTTCGCTATCTGAGTGCATGCGTAGTTTATTGAACGCGACAATGATGTTCAATCGAGTCAGATATTTGCTTTCTTGTATACGAGCGAAAGTCTCGTCTATCAATGACAAAGAATAGCGATTTCATTTGATCAAAGCATTGAGCTTTCTGTAATCGACGCAGAAACGCAGACTATCGTCTTTCTTTTCGATGAACAAGATGAGCGAGACGTATGATGCGAAGCTGAAGAAAATGAATTCTTTGTTCAGATGTTTAATCAGATACTTCTTTATCTTCTGAAGCTTGTGATCGAACATCTGATATAGTCTGCTTCGAGAAAACATTTCTTCATCGATCAACTCAATTTTGTGATCGTAGAAATGATGCAATGATAGCTGATCAATCATTGCTCGATCGAAGACGTCTAGATAGTCGTGATATTTAGAGAGAAGCTTGACTTTGACTTGCTCGAGAGCTTCAGCATGAAAAAGCTCATGCAGATTTACTTCTTCAGACTTGTTTTCAACTGTAGTTATGAGTCGATCGATTTTCAAGATGATAACAGCAAAGATCTTGATGTCTGATCGTTTGACTAACATTCTATATGTCGCTGTCTCTATCATTGTTATGTTCGTTGAACTGAAAGAGAATGAATTCAGACTGAACGTTGATTTAGAATTTTTGACGTTAGTTAAAGTCGCGTCGCGCGATTTTAACTGTTCAATTAGTTTAACTGACTTCTCATTGAACTGACTGAAAGAGAGTGATTTCAGACTGAGTTGAAAGATAGTGAAAGATCTCTTCAGTATATGAGTAGAAGTCAAACTCTTTTGCTTCATGATTGTCTTGTTGCTTGTGAGTAGAACAATTGATTTCAAATTGAGAATGAAATTCGAAAATCGAAGAGAATCGATTTGCATGTCAATTACTAGATCGATTTTGTTCATTCATGTTTTTTCGAAAATCATTTGATGTTGATCTAATCGAGTGATCAACATAGAAGCTGTGTCAATCGTATGATCTTGAACAGTCAGATTCAAATAGATGACATGAGTAATGAGTTTTTTAGCATAATGATCGTCAAATTCTCGAATTCACTTCGCTTTGATCAAAGTCAGAGACTTGATTTGCAACTGATCACAAACAATCTGCGCGATCACTTCATCAATGAACGAATAGTCAGCAGCTTCGATGTCAATCAATGACTTCAATGAGTAACTAATTTCATTGCTAGAAAGTACACATTCAGTAGTCAAAGATTCAGAAGCAAAAGAATCATCTGACATGCTCATCGTTGAAGAAATTAACATCTCTTTCATTGCGTCTTTGATGAAAGTCTCTAGTTTTTTGCCTCACTATCTTCGAAAGAAGACATTTTCTCATTCTTCTTATTCTTCGAAATGACGATTTTATGTAGACGAAGAATGAATGCACAAGATGCAGAAGTGTTGATCTTGTTCTGAGAACAATTCTTGAACAAATGACTCGAGATCTTGCAAGTATAGCAGATGATAGATGATCTTGCTGATTCAGAGATAGAAGAGAGAATAAACTTAACATAATCAATTATCGAAGTCGTCACTGACAATGAAGTAGCAGCGCATTTATCAGATACAACAGTGACTTTGACGATGACAGTGCGAAGCTGACTGCGTAGCTGATAGTTGACTCGCTGTTTATTATTCACATCTTGAAGAAAGATTCATAAGCGAGTGAGCGAAGTAAAATTCTCTGAACAGACTGATAGAGCATTCTGCAAGCGATTATTGATTTTATTCTGAAGATCGTTCATCAGAGTACGATCATTGTATTCGAGATAGCTGAATAGCTTCATAAAGTCGAAGTAGAAGACATTGAAAGACTTTTCTGCTTATCTCAGAGTGTTGTACTTGTGACGACACTTTCGATTTCTATTCAGTTCATCGTATATTTCTTTCAGATGCTCAAATAGCTCGTAGATCGAGATGTAAAAATGCGAAGCGTCATGACGATGTCAAGCGAAGATATGTTCAGCAGCATCATCTTCTAGTCTAGATATCACATAAACAATACAGATATTCTCATTATCGAAGTGATCGACATTTGTCTGAAGCTTGTCGTTCATCTTGACTCTTCAGCTATTTCATGTTGATTCATCTTCATCGATGAATACAGATGAGTTCAAAAACTTGAAAGACTTGTGATGATCATTATCGAATAGAATGAACGACTTACGTCGAGTATGATTCTCGATGAATTGACGAGATAGAGATTTCGTAGAAACTCGAGATTCAGTAGACTGACGAGATTGAAGTTGATTCGCTGAACGCTGTTTCTTTTTTAGACTCAAGACTTTCTCTCGTAGATCAACGATAGTCTCTTCTTGAGTATCTATTGTCATTTGATTGATCTCTAGCTCATCAAGTCTCTTGATGTGATCGACTTGAACATCAATTCATTGCTCGTTGAGTTTCAAAGTCATGTCTTGTTGATCTCTTAGTTCGATCAGCATCTTGATGATCTCATCTGACTGATCGATAGCTCATTGACGAAGTTGTTAACTCATGTTGATGTTTCATGAGATAGCAACATTCTGAGATTTCGCTGAAGCATCGAAAGAAATAATGAAAACGCGTCTGCTAGCAATGCTTCTAAGCAGACGAGCTGTTCGTGACTCGACTGATTCGAAGTCGCATGTCATTGTGAGAAAGATAGATAGATAGATTGTGATAAGATTGAGTGATTGATTTAATAAATTTGAGTAAATTTGAAGATGTGTTTTGATAAAAGTAATTCAAAGAATCTCTTGCGAATTTTCTGAATAAACAAAGTAGATTATTTCGTATCGTCTACACGTCGATAGCAAAGTAGTTGATTAGCATTTATCTACTGTTAGAAATCAATCTAGAGCGAGTCATAGAAGTGTCATTTAACTAATAGATAAATGCTAAGAAAGAAAGATAGCTACAGAAAAGAAGCTGACTACATATGTGTATTTCTCAGTCGACGCTAGACTCAATAGAAACTAGTCAAGATGACGAAGCTAGAATAAATCTGACAAGACTAGAATCATGACATCTAGTTTTGCACTAAGTCTCTGAAATTTCATTCAAAATTCATGAAAGAAAATCTTGTTTTGATACAGCTTCAAGAACTGTTGTTGAGTTATATGATGTCAATTGAGATTGTCGTACATCTTATTTATGATTGACAGTATCTCTTCTGCTTCAAGAAACGAGTTCGTGATCGTGTTTCTCATTCTGAATGCTATGTGTTTGATCATCGTTTCACTGACTCGACTTTTCACATATGCAATCTTCATTTCTTTGATAGAAAAATGATTCTTGTTCATCTTCAGCTTGTTTCGCATTCAAGACAATCAATTATTCACATTCTGCTTCGAATCTTCAAACAGAGACGAGTCAGATAGCTTGATCGACTTCGAGAATTGATCTTTTGAAATCGAAGTGCTTAGTTGACTTGATGTCGCTTCTAGATGACGTATAATCACGTTCTTTTTCTTCATCTCTTTCTGTAAACGCGTTCGAACAACGTTCAACGTTGTCTGCGTAGTTTTCAACTCGATGTTGATAGCTTTCAATTCAACGTTGATCTTGTTGACGTTATTCAACATCTGAATCATGTCATTGTGAATCTTGATTTCGATGTCATGCTGTTGACACATGTACTTGATAAAGGCAACGAGATCGTCTGCTTCATGAGCGCTTATTCAAGCATTCAGTTTCGTGCTGATGCTGATCTTGATCATTTCGTGATCAAAGAGCAACGCGTTAGTGTTCTCTTCTTCAATATTCAATGATGCATTCATGTCTTCTTCTTCTGATGCTGTTCGATTCTGTGATAGAAGTGATTCTCTTTCAGCATTTCGAGTTTCATAGCAAGTCGTGCTCACTAATTCTGATTCTAATTCTGTGCTTCTAGTCATTGTGTGAGTAGAAAATTGCTGATCGAAATTCAACTGAAATTTCTGATTTCAGTTCTAGAACAACGCGTTCATGTTCTTCTGTTCTTCTGTTCTGACGACGAGCTTAGTAAAGAGTTAGTCTAGAGCAATGCATTCGTGTTCTTCTGTTCTGTTCTAGAAATTTCTTGATTTCTAATGAGTCTTCTGAGCTCGATTTTCTGATTTCGATTCTGATTCAAGTTTGAATGATGTAGCTTGTTTTTATATCGTCTACACGTCGATAGCAAGGTTAATGAGCTTTGAACTAATGTTATGAGTCTGCATAGAGCGAATCATATGAGTGTATTCTAACTAGAAGTTCAAAGCTGAAGAAGAAAGAAGATGCAACACGTCGTAAGTTTTACTCATGAAGACACGCTAGGTCGCTAGCGTGTCAACATCAGCTCTATACTAGTCTATGATAGTCTGACACGATCTATGTTAGACTAATTCGAAGTGCACGATCGCAACAATAATAATATAATATAAATCTTTAAATAATATATTATTTTGTCTACATTATGTGCTGCACGATGCATTGTAAACAAGCAGCTAGACTTTCAATCTGAACATGCTCTTTCTGTTCAAAATAAACGCATTGTTTCAAGATATTGACTGAATTTATTAGTTATTATTTCAATAATGCTTATATAAAAGTGAAATACTATCTGATAGTTAACTGTTGTTTCTGATTTCAAGCATTTTGCTGCAAATTTGTTCTTGTGTTTCGAAGCAATTCTCAAGATCATTCATTAATATTTGAATGATGATGATTTCTTAACTCATCTGTAAAATATTGACAATGCATTATTTTCATACATCGTAGTTGATATTGAGATGTCTCAACATTGTTGAGAAAGAGTGAGCGAGTGTTCATGTTTGCATTGAGAATCTCATGACAGTAACTAATCTTTTAAAGTCGTATTAAAATCATATTAGTAATACATTATTCTAGATGAAATTACATAGCTATGATGACTTCTTCAGATCTTCAACGATTCACTTTTCACTGAAATAATGTATGCAACTTCTTTGAATGAAGTGTTTGAATACTCAGAAAATGAATCGCTATCGATGATTTCATTTACGAGAAGACTTCTTTCTCGATCTGCAGTAATCGAATTCTTCAAGATAGTCTCAAAGATCAAAGCGATCAATTGAATTATATTAAAAATTGATTATTAAAAGATTGCTAATTGATTATTGATCTACATCATCTTCTATTGTGCACTCTTCGTAGATTCGATTCTCTTCTACTCTATGAAAGAATTTCGTTGATTCTTCTTCATGAAATTGCTCGTTACTATACATAATATTCTCAATTCAGCGATCAATATCAGGCGGAACATGGAAAACATCATGGGGAAGATCTTGAAGAGACATAGTAATATTATGAAAATAGTAAGAGAATAGCAATAAAATACTCAGCAAAGGTACACAACAAAGGATGGAAAGTTTAAGAGAAATGATGGACCTCGGCTTGCTTTATGAAATGGTCGGGCTGCCTTCGGCCGAGTTTAATTTTAAGGTTCTGAGGTGTGCCGAGTTTTAGCGTAAGGCATGCCGACCTGTCTGGTCCACCATTGTAGAAAACCCCGGGCGCTCACATGCAAAATACATCTCGTATCAATGTCTCAAAGCGTTGAACGAACCCATGGACTGGTTTGAACCACTATGTCATTACTTGTATTGTGAAGTATTGTTATGTCAATGAAGCGCGTTAGGGAGATCATTGCCATCTCTCGTCCCAGTCATCCTTGAACCCACGAACATTGCCTACCCTTTGTTGCTTTATAAGGCGGAGATTTCCTGCTTTCTGTTCGTAGGCTGGGAGGCGTAAAGCATCGTTTTCGGGATTCCACTTGCTAACCACATCTGCATCCCTATCGGCTGTTTTGTTGGGTCCATATCCAAACACAGGATCATGGTGTCGGTCCATCATTGAGACCATGTCTACTTGCATAACTTTGCCCTCAACTCCAGCGTACCAGCTAGGTGAGAAGGATGAAGGAGAAGATAGAGAATATATTGGAGAGTCTGATACTCGTCCCATACTTTGATCACAGCCGACGTTGAGGAAGACGTTCCAGTCCAGGCGGTTAGAGACTTTGTACTTGTGGATTGAGCAGGTGGACGTTGCTGTGTATGAAGTTTTGATCGGGTGGCTAGGGGACGTGATTGAAGAGCAGTCGTCAAGTTTTGTAGCATAGTAAAGCTTACCGCCAGGCATTCGAAGGTCAAAAACCTTAAGTATCGAGTGACGAGCGCCGCCAGCGACGAAACGCTCTCGACCAAACGATAGGAGGGAGTATATTGCGGAAAATGTGTCAACGAGGTCACTGAAGGAGGTTACTCTTGGGGAGGGCGAGCGAAGATCGTGAAGTCTATGGAATCTGTCAGCTTACCTCAGAGGAATGGCCATTATGGTTTTCTCTAATCATCGCCGATAAGCCAGGTCGTTGTCACTTCAGCGAAACATACCGGACAGTACCATCATAACCCCCGGTTAAAAATAGGTCTCCTTCAGCACCTCCGGCCAAAGAGGACGGTGCAAGTGGCGCAATGGAGTAGACGGTCGAGGTGCAACTAACCTCATTACCCACTGTATCAAGCCGACTGTCGGCAGATGGGTTATGAAACCCAAATTTCCGCACGGATGCTGTCGAGATTCCATTCTGTCCGAGGCTATAAACATGAAGAGATTCTTCGAAAGGCCCAAGTCCCACTGCCAGACGGTCATGGCGTAGGAATTGCGTTGACCAAGTTCGTCCGGACTGACCTGGCGGGATTGCAGAAATCTCTCCGATTGGTTCTAGGCAACCTCGGTCTAACTTAATGGAATATAAGGAGATAGTGCTGTCTGCCACACATGCAGCGACTAGTGGGTCTGCAGCAGAGTTGACACTGGCAGATCGTAAGGATTTTCCACTTACCAACCCAGCGACCTTATAGCTTGGCGAACCAGTTACAGAAACCTTCACCACCTCAAGATGGCCACTTGCTCTCCCTACCACTATGTATTCGGATTCGTTTGTGGGTTTCTGCGATGGCCGCAGCAAATTGATAGACGTAATATCGTCCCTCCCGTCAACGAAACCGGCCTCCCTGTACATCACCCACTCGGTCATGTGATGGTGCTGGTCAAACAGCTCTTTTTTCTTTCCCCTAACATGTGAGGCCTGATACGCTCTCTCTGCTTTGCCACCCATGCCCTTTACCCTTACCATTAGGTCTGCACCTCCGCCCCACGCCAAAACTTCCTTTCTCGAACCCCAGTCTGGCCCGTAGCAGTCAATGTAACTATCAATAACCGGCTGGTATCCCATAGTCTGTACCTTTCGCCTGTGACACGAGCGAGCTTTGTTCCCATGTTTTGACCGCCCATTGGGACCTATGTCAGGTGCTACGCATCGTGCTATGAACGCTTTTCGATCCCAAGCTCGTGACAACGTAGTCAGGGCATTGACAGCATCCTTCCAGTATGGGGGGGTCTGGATGGAAGGAAACCTAATTTGTACAAATACTCGAAAGCCATCTCTCTCAATGTAGTCGCGAAGTCTTTTGCAAGCCAGAGATAGGTACAGCAACGTTCGAGCGGTTTCTAAATGAGATACGATCTGCGATAACAGCTCTGGAGGCAATTCGTCGAGCGACTTCTTCATAGTTTGCATATACAGGTTTTTCTCTTCACCGATTGTGTAGTAAAGAAGGTAAGGTAGGTGGTCTGTGTTGAATTATACAGTAAGCCCTACCCGCAGGATCGATTGCCCAGCAACCCAACTGCAAGCCAGGGTAGCCGAGGGTGCTGAGTTTGGTTAAGGGGTCTGAGGTCACCAAGCTTGAGCAACGCACAATGGGCTTTTTGGAACTATCACTGAAGTACTCTCGAACGTCGTTGACATTGTCTTTTCTACTCTGGAAACTCTTTCTTCTGTCAATCGCCCTACTAGCCCCAGGCCCTGGTTATGACACATCCAGCAGTTTGCTCTTTTCCCAAAGCAGCGAATACGGTCATTTGACATCCAACAGTCCGAAGGCATCTCATTTGAGTAATTTGGTCAGGTGGGATGCGATATACTTCACCCAAATCGCCCGCCGCGGGTATGAGTTCGAGCAGGAATGGGCGTTTGGATGGGGGTTTACCAAGCTTTTAGCGCTTTTTACTACAGGTATCCCTACTGTTGTATAGCAAATCGGCAAAGATACCTAATGTTTCTTAGGGATCAAAAGCATTGTCTCTGTGGAATCGCACTACGCAGAATCCTTGGCTGGTGTTCTCATGGCTCATGGATTCCATTTCTTATCTGTTCATATGCTGTACCAGCTCTCTCTATGCATCAATCCAGACACATACAAATGGAAAACTCCTAAGTTTGCCTTTCTAGCCGCCTTCCTTCATGTTATATCTCCCGCTGGATTGTTTCTCTCTGCACCATGCGCCGAAAGCCCTTTCTCTTTCCTCAACTTTGCTGGGTTCTTCCTCTATACGAGAAGTCACCAAAGAAGGTCCAGCGGCAGAGATGGGATAGGTAACATCTTACTTGCGGCCTCTGGGATCATGTTTTCCCTAGCCTGTATGTTCCGTAGTAACGGTCTTTTGAGCGGCTTGATTTTTTGCTACGAGGCTTTCGACAGTGCAGTGGCTCTTCTACTGCGACAGCATCTTGGTGCAAACCTACGACGATTCTGTGCTGCCTTTATCGCTGGTAGTCTCATGGCTTCTGGGCCAATCACGTGGCAATACGTAGCTTACAGGAAATATTGCGTTGACACAGAGACCACTGATGATAGGAGACCGTGGTGTTCAAAGTGGGTACCAAGTATATATACTTGGGTTCAAAGATATTACTGGTAATAAAGACACTCTTTTATGCTGTCTAAGCTAATGAGAACTAGGGATGTCGGATTTCTAAAGTACTGGACGGTCTCCAACATTCCGCTTTTCTTGCTCGCGGCACCCATGCTGTACATACTTGCGCAGTCCGCTAGGTGGGGTTGCGGCTGGACTAGGACGGCCAATGGTGCCTCAAAAGAGACGACAAGATTTACAACAGGTAAAAGAAAAACCAAAGAACCCAAGTCGACCTCGTCTACCAATAGGGACATCTTACGCAGGATCTCAATACCTCAGGCCGTACTCGCTACTCTCGCACTGACGAACTACCACGTACAGGTTATCACTCGGCTTTCTTCAGGCTACCCCGTCTGGTATTGGTGGCTAGCATCTATGATAATTGATGCTCGTGATCCGCAGATATTTGGTAGGCGGTGGAGACCTGCCAAAACAACAGTGAGGTGGATTATCATCTATGGAGTCGTGCAAGGAGGTCTGTTTGCAAGCTTCTTGCCGCCCGCATAGGCTTTGGGAGGGTTGGCTGGTGGGGCCTATATACCTATCACGGTTACAAACGTTTGAGTCACCCTGGTATTGATGTGCTAGACCTCGAAAAGCGGTAACCATGGCCACCGCAATCCTAGCTTTCGACGACTACTAAACCACCTCCAACTGCTTGGAATAGCTACTGGCTTGGATGACCGCTATCTCATGCTAGATGAAGATAGGATTTCATTTCAACAGATATCGGAAAGGCAGCTGCTAGCAGAGGATTTGGCGTAAGCGAGAGAACATGCTTAGGTAGTATCGTAGGTATGGTTTCAAAAATGGTCCTTACAGACTCCTAAGTCAGCAGGCGAAAGAGTCTCTCGGCAGAAGGAAGAACGAAAGCATCTCCGGAATTGCAATCACATGATGAAGAGAGATAAAGGATTTGTCAGAAGACGCAGCACAGGATGTGCTTGCGCATGTCACTGTTGCCTGAGCAAAAGGAGTGATGAATAAGCGTATATAGATAGTTCAAACCCCAACATTTTCTATAAGGATGATAACAGTAGGTACTACACAATATATTAGACTCTTCTCTAGAGTTCTTCATTACTTTGACTATAGGGCGAGAAGATCAGCATATCCTTCATGAGACCGGCTGAGCCTTGGATGTATTGACGAAGTATAATATTGCCGCCACAACAGATTTTACATCTAGTGGTGTGAACATTTTGTTAGATAACTGTTTCAAATATACATCTTAGTTTTTGGACCAAGGACTTACCACAGCAACCCATAGGTATCACTTCGACACCACTTGGACACCGACACCCGTGGCAGTTACGGGAGAAGGTGTGACTAAGCAAAGCATTGCCGACATAGCAGCTCACCGAGTCAATGTTGACAACCATACCATATTTACACCTTTGAGAAGCTCGTTACAAGGCCTGTAACATCAGAAGCTTAGTCAATTGCTGAGTGTGGAGCAGGTTTGTACTGTCTGCGGCAATCGTGTGGCGTGTATGTCATCGTTTCTTCCATATGCAGCTCCTTGACGAGAATGTTGCCTTGCCACTTGTAGGACAGCTCACTGACTGCTTCTGCGTTCGACAGAATCTGCCTCACCTCGACTGCCAACATATGCGAGAATATAACATAGACGCCTACGGTCATTTAACCTTCTGTATCAGCCATGGATGGTGCTCGAGATAGGATAGCTGAGCTCATCTCTTCACTTACTAGCAAAGATGGACTAGATTCCTCTCGTGTCAGCTCGCCAGGGGGGGGAGGAGAGCTGTGCAATGGTGGGAACACGCAAATTGCTCGTAATAGGCCAAGAACATACCCCTACTTTCGATATCTACCCTATAAGGTCGAAGACGAGGCTGAGCGGCAGAGAAACTTTGGCGAGATATTGAAATTCCTCTATGTTGCTGTTGAAGCTGGAGACTTCTCGCCCGGGGCTGTACACTGGACCAGGGAGATGAGGAATTGGTTGAGTCTCAAATTTGACCCAACGAAGGAACAAAGGCTCAAGATGGTCAAGCTTTACTATGAACTTGCCCTTGCACCGGGCATTGATGTGACAGCCGCTGAGAGGTTCTCAAGCATGTTTATGGTCTTGACAAAGTATGGTTCTCTATACCTCTCTTGCTAAATCCATAGCTAATTCATCTGAAGACGGAAACACTATCTCCGGTCTGGCGTAGGTTTGACCCTCGATTGGAAACCGCTTTTCCGGGAATTGAAAGTCTTTGTACTTCCCTCAGAGTCAGGCATGGTTCATACAACAAACGTCAAACGAAATTTCCGCACACTCACCAAACTCTGTACCTTTGCACAGCTCTATTTCGACCCGATGGCCATACCAGCAATGCTAAGGGAGATCCTACCCTACTTCAGTACATCCTTCACAGAGGGTGCATATGTGGTGGCTGGATTATTAAACCTCCTACTACCAACGGCTCCTGCACCAGCCACAGAGTATAAATTAGTACCGCAGCAGTATCTTCCAACGCTGTTCCACTTGTGGTCGTTGATCAACCGCTCAAGGGTATTCGATACATACTTTCTTGATTTGTTTTCACGGCTAGCTCGTGACTCTCTGGCTGCAGAACACATTCCTTTCACAGAATACGGCATATACACCAAAGACCAGTCGTCTCTTGTATTCACTGCTGTGCTCCGTCTTCTTGAGATCCCTGTTGGGCAAGCAACTTCACCATACAGCGCCACAGTAGACATCAATGCAGGACTTGCGATAATGCTAGAACGAGATCCAAAGAAGCACCCGATTGCGCATCACATCGCCCGATGGATTGTGATGTCACTTTCTCCAGCCTGCCTGGGTAAACCCGATTCAACCATGGCTTGTCTCGAGGGTCTTGTCCAAGCTGTGGAAACCTTTTTCCATCCATCAAATTCCGGTGGTTGGACCAAGACGTTATCTCAACTAGTATACTACCTTGCAGACTTCTTCGTCATGAGGTGGAATCGTGAGAAGAGTGGAGAGATGGATATACCAGAAGAACGCAAACTTAATGATGTACTAAAGCGCCGTTTTGTTTTATGCTTAAGGGAGGTTATATTTATGGGTATTTATGCTAAGAGTGGAACTGCCATGAATTTCTCCTTGTCGACTCTTCAAAGCTTAGCATACCTGGAACCGAGCCTAATATTGCCCGGAGCACTTCAGCGAATCTATCCCTCTATGCAGGGGCTTGTGGAAGTTCACCGTACAACATCATCCCTCCGCTCACTCCAAATACTCTCAAGGATCATGGTACGCACAAAAGGCTTCAGGTGTCACGTCACTACTATGTTAGGTCTTGCTCTCCCTGGAATAGACGCAAATGACCTTGAGAAAACTCTGTACACTTTATCGTACGTTCAATCAGTCTCTTACAATATACCCTTCCACGACTTGACCAGAGGGAACGGCAACATCAGTGGCAGTATGCTTGCAGTTGAATGGATTACCTCCGAAGTCGAGAGGATGGAACAAGCAGGCGTTAACGTGGAGCTTGACTACCAAGACCAACTCAGCGATGAGGATGAGGAGATGATACTTCGTGCTTCAACGGCATCATTTGCCGAATTCCTGAGTTCTTTTCTAGGTAGAGTTTTTACTCTTTTAGAAAATCTTCCTGACGCCTCAAGAGTACGATCAGGTTCACCGGAAGAGAACGTTGTGAATACCTTACCAGCCACCTTCACGCCTCTTCTAGCGTCCTTGTCTCCTGAGTTGTATGATCTAGCACTCAACAAGATTGCTGATTTTGTTGGCAACCATGTCATTCATCAAGCCCGAGATGCCATGGCCTTTATTTGCAGTGCCCTGTGCAAAGTCAATCCAGTGAAGGCCCTGAAGCGTCTGATACCCATGTTAATACAGTCCATTCGAACAGAGATTGATGAAAATGGTGCTGCATCAACTCGCAACACTGGGACCGATGTACTCCCTAGGGATCGTGGGCTTGTTTGGAATGTCAGCATGCTAAGCATGTGTGTGGTTCATGTTGGTGACGCCGTATTGAACCACAAGCAGGAACTGTTTGACATCGCAGTTTACATGCAGCAGAAGTGTAAGGGCATACCAACTGTACACATTTCCAACTACATTCACCATTTGCTTCTTAATCTTACGGGTACTTATACCATTGATTATTCTTTGTACGAAGCAGACGTGCTCGTTAGGGGTCTTGGTCCCCAGGATTGGGGAATGATCCCAGATCCCCAAAGCATCAACATCAAATGGCACGTCCCGTGTAAAGAGGAAATAGATTTTGCTGTGGAATTGTTCAAAGCTCAAGGCGAAAGCGCATTGCACCAATTGGCCGCGCTCACTGATGGAAACTCAAACATCAAACGAGATGGTACTGGTAAAGAATGGTCAGACGAAGTATCACGGAACCTTGTGCTTCTTAGATTGCTGCTCTCGGGTGTATCTTTGCTTTTCGATTCATATGCTGTTAATAAACAGGATTCTGACACTGACACGGACATGAGCGATGGTGTTGACATCGTTCGTACAAATGGAGTCACCCCAGAAGGGCAGAGCAACGATGCAGACATCTCAATGGAAGATTCTGAAGAGGATGAGGTGAAGCCAACATTCAAGTATCCGGTAGGGTATTCGCTTAGGGAGAACGACCCTGTTCATGAAGAAGTCCATGATTTGCGGGAAAGAGCAGGGGTGTTGTTGCATAAGGTTCATCGGTTCTTGGTCGAAAAGCAGGAAGACGACGTAGCATGTTTCGGCCCTCTGTACACTGCCTATAGGTCTTGGTTCATTGATGTTGGAATCGAGAGATCTGCCCACGTGCTGGACCGGGTCACGAGGCTTCTGTCTGCGGATATCCATCCATACAAAGTGAGTGGACTTAGAAAAGAATACCCGAGGCCCTTACTACTTCGCAGAGCAAACGTGTATCATTTACAGCGCCTCCGCCATAATTCGACTCCGAGACCGAAATCCGACCTTTCGAAGCAGCTTCTTCTCGATCTCGCTGAATCGGGCGTTTCGCTTTATACCGAGGTTCGTCGAAACGCGCAAAGCGCAGGAGAAGCTGCCCTCAAATCCATTATTGGAGCACGGCCTTTGGTGATACCCCCCTTGTTGGCTGCGCTTGAGACCGGTGTGGAGAAGAGTGACTTCCCTCGTATCAAAGGCGCCATATATTCGCTACTTTTTGGTAGTCTGGCCAAGACAATCGGCCGCGATTGGAGATATGCCCCGTCTGTTATAAAGGCCTATATCGCCGCGAGCACAACGGATAAGCCGTCGATTCAAAGGCTCTGTTCTCAGGCCACTCTCCAAATCATGGACTTCGGGAGGCCACTTGAGCGAACAGTCATTCTGGAGAAGGATGTAATCCGAGCTATAGCGCCGACCGGTGATGTTCAATCGACGATAAGCAAGAAGAACGAGAAAGTCGTGCAAAAGCGCTCCCTAACAGAAGCCAAGAAAGCTGCCTTGTCGGAAGAACTCATTGACATGGCTAGGAAATCGCACTGGAAAAAGGCGAGCCGTACTGCCGCAGTTGTGATCACCCTTGGCTTCAGATTCGACAGTATAGCATCTGAAAACATGGTAGATCTCATTTCTCGAGGTGCAATCGACTCGCATCCTGGCTTAAGAGGCCTCTATTCTGGCGCTCTCGTCGCCTTATTCTCCTTAATAGACTCTCGTGCGAGTGCACAGCATAATTATGAGAATTATCTTCTGGACAGGCAGTTCCTTCCGGCCAAGATTCAAGTTACGACGCGCAGGGAGGATTCGGGCTGGACCAAAGATTTTCTAGCAAGTTTTGCGCAGGCGGAAGTAGAATATTTCATCGATCATGACTATCCTGGTTGGCTTGTATGGGACAAGACTATGCCCGCTTATAAGTCAAATCCTAAGACTGATCTAGAGTTTGACGATGCAGAGCGAAGAGTACTCGAACAAATCGGTAAACTATTGGACCGGGCCTGGTTCTCGGCCTTCTTTGGTTATCTCAAGCAAGAGCCGCGCGATGCTGCCGCAGACCGCTTCCGCATGTCTAGCGCACTGTTGCTGGTCTACGCTTTCGAGCTCATGTATCAAGGGTTCACGACCGCCAACCTCTCAGACATTGAAGAAGAGGTCGCTAAGATCTTTGGTGACGGGTCTGATAAGCATCAGCATCGTGCAACAGCGGAGATCCTAGGAGCTCTTCTGACATCCACTGTCGACAAACCTGTTGAGAGGCGAACTACGATATGGGGGTATGCCTTCCCCATCGTGCAGAGAGTCTTCGCGGATGGGCTAACGCCTGAAAATTCCGCCTACTGGATGACATTTTTACACCTAGTTCTGCAAGGAAAGGATCCACGGCGATCATGGCCCCTTGTCGATTCGCTCGCCTCTTTTAAATTAGACATGGCTTCGAATGCGGCATTCAAAGAAAGCTCAAAGATACAACTACTGCAGCAGTGCGTAAGTGACTTAGGATGGCACTTCCAATTAGAGAAACCCATCATCGAAGACTTCATCAAGCATCTGGATCATCCTTACAAGGGTGTCCGTGAAGCCATGGGGCACACTTTAGCTACCATCTACCGTACTCGGTACCATGAGTCGTACAAAGACACTGATACGTTAGTGGAGGACCAGAACGCGGCGTCTTCAATTGGGACACGCCCATACCAGCCGTCGGAGGATTATTCTAAAACCATCATTGACATCTTTGAGCGTCTGGAAAAGTGGAGGCTAGAACGCAAGCCAGGCTCACAAGTGCCCTCGTCATACACTTCCGGCAGCAAGACTGTGCTACTGTGGCTTGACTCGACGTTGTCTTCGTACGAGTGCACACAATTATTACAATTCTTCCCGAATGTATTCATGGAGCAGCTACTGCATATGATGGACATCAAGGAAGATCAAGAGCTCCAGGGTCTAGCATACCACGTCTTCAGACACCTTCCGAACATTCCGCATCGAATAGGTGAAGATGCAGAATTTATCGCTGCCCTCATCCGTATTGGCACAACCTCCTCGTTATGGCACCAGCGCCTCCGAGTCTTGATAAATATGCAAGTGGTGTACTTCCGACGTCTTTTCCTTATCTCCCGTGAACAGCAACAGAAGCTATTTGATTGTGTCGCAAGCATGCTAGAAGATACTCAGCTCGAGGTACGTTTAGGCGGGGCCTCTACCCTCTCTGGTATAATTCGATGCTCGCCGATTGCGTTGCGTACAAGTGTTGTGCAAGATCTTAGCAAGAAGTTTACAAAGATGCTTCTCGATTCGCCACTACCGAAAAAGCCTAGAAATGGTGCTTCCGTACCGGTATCTGGAACAAGCACACCCACACCTGAGCACACGAAGCTGGTTCTTACTCGCCACGCAGCTGTACTGGGACTCGGTGCCCTCGTGCAGGCCTTTCCGTATATTTCCCCACCGCCTGCGTGGATCCCAGGCGTTCTGACAACGCTAGCTAACAAGGCCAACTCTGATCCTGGTATGGTAGGTAAAAGTGTGAAGAGTATCCTGAGCGAGTTCAAGAAGACGAGGCAGGACACATGGCACATGGACTTGAAGGTATGTTGATTATGTCATTATCGAAAACCATCACAATGCACTGCGATGCTGACATACGGATCCTAGGCATTCTCCCAAGAGCAAGCAGAAGATCTGGATGGCGTGTTATGGAAGAGCTACTTTGCATAGGGTGGCGTTCATAGTTGAAGTTGGGCTCATTGTTCGTCCCCTTGATGGGGTCGGCCCAGAGAGGTTTTATTTGCATTCAGGCGCATAGCGTGGTGTTGGCAGGTGTGTCGTCAAGCATCGAGGGAGGCATCGGCTACATGGTGTCTGGGCACAGCGATAGTTTGACGCTTGAGAAGGTTCTGCTGTTGCTTCTTCCTCGTTACCATGTACAATATGTGATGACGAGGGTTGTCACCCAAAAGCTCCTCATTTGCCCGCTGTTCCCCCTTAAGTGCACTGGGAGCGCGTTTCCATGTCGCCAATTATGATGCCAATCCAGATTGATCAACTCATACTCACACATAGTCGGAATATCTCATAGAATCTTGTGCCTACGTCTATTTTATATTTTATATTTTATAGCTCCTCACTTTACCGTGTGGTTGTTTTATCTACTTCGCTGCTGCATCGGTTACTGTAGCTACCGTCACTTTACCCCGCCCTCGTCAATGAGGAGGGACTGATGAAATTCCAAGCTCAGACGCCCCGCCGTCACCCAAGACATATATGGTTGACGTCCCTATGATCGGCTCTGCCACATTCCTTCTCTCCAGCAGTGTCTACATATGATGTTCTCCAGAGCTTAGAACCTCGTGCTTCTAGCGACACTCATATACTGCAATTGATGCCTATATCAGGGTAATAGTTCACGGACACGTACTTCTACTGAACGCCGGAACTCATTTGCCACGATGACAACTTCCGAGGTAGAGCACGCTGCAAAGAATTTGCGAGGCTCCTCCCGAGCGGACAAAGAGAAACTTAAAAATTCTTTCATAGGTGCAATAGACCAAGGCACAACGAGTACACGTTTCCTGGTATTCGATGGTCTGGGAGCACCAGTAGCCTCTCACCAAATAGAATTCAAGCAGATGTACCCGCATTCGGGGTGGGTACGCCATCACGGCAATGTCCATGAAAATACTTTCAACCATTGACCACTCTGCAGGTGGATAGAACATGACCCTCAGGAGATATTCGCCTCTGTTGAAACATGCGTGGAGAAGGGCACAAAGGCGTTTATCGACCTGGGTCACTCAGTCTCCGAAATAAAGGCCATTGGTGTCACCACCCAACGAGAGACTACAGTGGTCTGGGATAGTGAGAGCGGTGAAACATTATACAATGCCATAGCGTGGCCGGATACGAGAACACATGGTATAGTCCGAGAGCTGAAGGCACGCAAGGGAGCCGACCAACTTCAAGATATCTGTGGCTTACCCCTATCGACATACCCGTCGTCATTGAAATTGACCTGGTTGCTGCGGGAATCGAAAGCGGTGCAGAAGGCCTATGAGAAAAGTCAGCTTGTGTTTGGAACAATCGACACATGGCTGCTCTATAAACTGAACGGAGGGAAAGAACACAACGTGCATGTCACTGACGTGACTAACGCTTCGAGGACCATGTTTGTAAATCTTCATACGCTGGATTATGACCCTTTCGTTTTGGAATTCTTTGGTTTAGAAAGAAAGCATATTACACTACCCAAGATTGTGCCATGTTCGGATCCTACCGCCTTTGGCTCAATGGCGATGGGCCCTTTAAAGGGAACAAAGATAACAGGATGTCTTGGAGATCAATCGGCTGCACTTGTAGGACAACTAGCATTCTCTCCCGGACAGGCGAAGAACACCTATGGCACTGGCTGCTTTCTGCTATACAACGTCGGCGAGAAACCAGTCATGTCGAGTCATGGGTTGCTGGCAACGGTAGGGTACCACTTTGGTGGTAGTCGCAAACCGGTGTATGCCCTGGAGGGTAGCATTGCAGTTGCTGGAAGTGCTGTGAAATTTCTCATGCAAAATTTTGGATTCTTTGAAGCTTCCCACAAGATAAATGATCTTGCAGCTACCGTGGAAGATAGTGGAGGTTGTGTGTTTGTTACTGCGTTCAGTGGACTGTTTGCGCCTTATTGGATCGACGATGCCAAAGGAACGGTTTTCGGTATCACACAATATACCGAGAAGGGGCATATAGCGCGAGCGACCATGGAAGCTACTTGCTTCCAAACAAAAGCGATCCTTGACGCCATGGAGAAGGATAGTGGCCACAGACTTGCCCAATTAGCAGTTGACGGCGGTATGAGCAATTCCGATTTATGTATGCAGGTAAGTGAACCCGCTTCGTTCACAAGGTGGCCGCTCGTGGGCAAGAAATAACTCCAATAGACCCAAGCAGATATTATCAACATCCCAGTCGATCGACCAATGATGCGGGAGACTACGGCTCTCGGTGCTGCCATTGCCGCAGGCTTCGCCGTAGATGTTTGGAAAGAGTTTGATGAACTGAAGGATATCAACCAAGAGGATCGTAAGGTCTTTACGCCGCAGATCTCGAACGAGGCAAGTGAGAAGATGTATAAGAGGTGGGAGAAAGCCGTGAAAATGTCGAGAGGATGGCTCGACTCCGAAGATGACTCTCAAAGTACATAATTCGAACAATCAAATCCAGATACCTACTAGGGTAGAAGTTAGCCTTTGCTTGTAAATTATTGAATACAGTGTACTTGTTTTGGGATGTTTCCGATATACGAGCAGACCTCTATGCGTTCTGGTACGGTGCAACCCATCGTGGTTTGTTGCAAAGCGTCATTGAGCTGACCGAGCTGAGCCTTCTGCCATCGATACGTTGGTGAGCACCTAACCATTCAGACATATCTCCGCCAGACTGACGTCTCGTCAGGTCAGCAGAGTTGTGGGGGCCATATTAGGCTCAGTAGGAGACCAGAGCTGTCTTTGACAGCACGTGATTGAAAGGCGAAGAACTAGAACATGAACCTGTGGCCAATGTCTTTACCGAAATTTTCCCTTTTTCACGGAGCTACGGAACACAGATAGACCGGCGGGAGGAACGGGCCTCTGCTGCTGTTGAGTGAAACTGTCCTGCAGGCTGCAACTGGCTTCACCTCTTATGTTCAAAAGCCACAGCGGAGGAGCCGATGCTCTTCCGGTCCCAGACCGTCACTTGGGCCTGTATCTCGCATGAGTTGGGACCCGCTATCACTACATGCCCAATCAAGTCCCTGTTAGTGTGGGCGGATTCAAATTGGCAACGTATGCCGAGAATACGCCAGAGGAAAAGACTAGCAACGTTTTGCACAAGCTTTACAGCCCCAGTCAGCATGATAGCATGTCAACCGTTACCTTCTCAGCCAACAGTCGAGCATCATCTCAATGTCAGTCCCTCTCAATGAAACCCTTCACGCGTCTGGCAGCCCGACATGTGAAGAGCATGGCAGAGATGGCCCTCAGTTCAAGAGATTAATGGAGAAAGCCTCCCAGGCTCTCCGATACCCCTGGTTCGAGCTTCTCCGCTTTTTGAGGGACTTTCCCGCGGATCAATGACAGACGAATTCCATTGTCTAAGTAAATCGAGGCCAATCACAGTCTATCCGGCCAGCTCAAGATCTTCGCCTTCTATCCTACATAACTTGAAACGAACCGAAAGGCCTTGCTGGTTGCAGGAATGCCTCCATAACGATTAGCCGTTGGAAGCTATCTCGTCGCGTGATCCTCCTCCAAGGGTTCAGTCTCCCTACAACAAGCGCATCGCGCCCCTCTTAATGCCCTCCAATGGGTGGAAGAGACTCGGAATGCCCTGGCTCATCATTCCTCTACGAGTATAAGGCTTTCGTATTCGGATGCTAGAATCTTCATTCTCAAACACAGCATGTGTGACTATACCCAGATCAATTACCAGTGCGGGCATGTGCGTTACATAGTAAAGGCGTGGTGTACTCGTTATCAGCAGACACAACAGCGGTGCCCTCCCAATGTTGTGGCAATGTGAGTAGTTCTCGGCTGGACGGGACCGACCTTCTGTTGTAGGAGATGTTGGACTGACATCATCCTTTACAGAGAAACCAAATCCAACGAGAAATGTGGTGTGTCCTCCTGCCGCAGTTCGAAATTTTATATCCCACTGTTCCATGTTTTACGAAGTGTCCACTATCCCTTTGTTATGATGTTTCTTTTTCAGAAGCCCGGGCTTTCAAGTACCCCCAAAATACTTTGCCTGCGCCTTTACGTTCCGTCGAGACCCCTTAACGCTAATTATCTTGTTTTTTTAGGAGACTGTAAAGCTACACCAGCTAAATGACATCCGCATTTGCGTGCTTTGAGCAATGACGCAGATTCCGCAAGAGTGCTATTGAGATTTCCCATCCATTTCTGCCGGGGATTTCGATGTTTTGAACGATGTTCCAATGCCCAGAACGACAAACCGATCCCTCGTTTCAACGAGTCTTAGACCATACGTTCTTCTTGACTGATACGGCGATGACGAGCACTTCCTGTTAAAGATTGTCTTTCGCAACAATGTACCTACGGAACACCAATAAATCATCCTAGATGTCCCACCTGTCTAGAATACGTATGACGAATCTACAGCCACTTCTATAAAGATTTACCAGACGGCTGGTGAACCTTTTCGCTGTCTGTGCATTCTTGTTCCCAGTTACTCCAATGGCCAAGCCATCCTCCATCAACACCAGTCGCAACAAGCTAACCTCCTCGACCCACTCAACCCCAGCTTCTGGTTTGATATCTGCATCTTCGTCAAGCATGGAGTGCTCGGTACGGTGCACACTGGGTTTTGGACAGAAGGAATAGCTGTTGGTTGTTGATAAGCTTGTCGGCAGTGTGGAAGAAGGGTTATACCACGTGCTCCAGGGGGAGGTGCTGCCGCAGCTGGAGTGCAAAGCGGAGACCTATCCCTTCACTCGACCCCGACTCCTCACATCAACAGAGCAAGTGTTCATCTTCAGTCGAAAACATTCCATACAAGCTGGTCGGATAATCGAGACGCTTGCAAGGTTGGTGGGAAGGTGTAGATTAGCCGTCCTATTTTAACAGTCAAGAACCGTCAGTTGCTTGAGATGCGGATATTCGTACCATGGGTTTGGATAAGCATCCTTTCGGAGATCGATGAGGTCCTCCTTAAGAGTCGCAGTATGTTCTACTCTCGCATTGCCTCCATGCCGGACACCGCTCCCGCAATTAGTGGCATCTGAGTATCGTGTTCAGCCACAATCACTAACAGCCGCACAAGACCTCGCACTCAATGTCTCATGTTCTCATCACAGGACGGATGTTTGTGTATTTATCTTTCCACTCCCCAAGCTCTGCGGGCCAATACTGCAGGTACTACCGCCTCACAAGCCAGTCCATTGACACACGTTGATTGACGCAGAGGAGCATTTCGAAGCAACCCTTCCGACAGCTTCTCGAGCGACTGACTACCTTTGTCAATCTCCCGCAGACTCAAACGCCACAATGCCTATCGCGATGCCCCGTATCTCCTTATCGCCCCTATACTCTCTCACAACCGGTTGTCTTTTTCCACCCTGCTAGTTACATCTCAATGTCTACCCTTCTTTATCTCGGGCCTTCAGAAAGAAGCCTTCCCGACCGAAGACGCCCTTTTACACTAGACATTCTCCAAAACACACGCACCAAAAAGCTAGCACTAGAATAGGTAAAGCTGTCTGCTACGACAAGCGAAGAATCACAACTACGTGAGACTCCTATTAAGGGTTCTCAACCAGCTTAAACGCCCTATTTCATACCCCTCACTACCCCCTTATCTTATAAACCATCCCTCCCCCTTACTCAAGTTCCTTAAAACCATCCCCTCAGCCCCCACACATCCTCCCCTAAAATTAATACTCCTAAAAATAAACCGACTTCATCAAACAACGCCTCAGCAACCTACACTCTCTAGCCAAAGTTCCACATACTAATCTTCTACTTTCCTAGCATCTTTCCCTACTATCCCCTCTCGAGAGGACTTTCTACGTACAGTAAGACCTGGCTACAATGATGTCCAAAACCCCACCTAACCACCTCGGCAGGAGGACACCGTTCTATCAAAGGCTGGCATACATACAAAACAATCCCTGCTGGTCTTAGAGAGAATACCGTTCCAAAGGGGATATCGTCATCTGGAATATCGGTTATAGGGGGGGGTCTTACTATAACAAGATTTTTGGGCGACATGGAAGGGTACACTTGGGACCTAAAAATCAAAACCAACGGGGTTTATTTTTCAAAAGGGAAGGGTTGAGGTACAGGAAGACGATTTGGTAAAAGTAAAAAAAATGGATGAGATAGCGCTCTCGTACGAACCTCGCATCTCCAAAACCCTCCCAGCCTATCACGAGTATCACATCCTCCACAGGAGAGAACCAAAAGTTCTCACTCCGTTACCTTTCCGATATTCCCAACGTCACTTCCTACCGCATCTTGCTATCATCCCCCTCGTCTCTTCCTCGGTTCCAAACCCTTTCAATCTTCAGCCAACCACTCTTTTTTCTCTTGCAAGCGAAACAAACAAAAGACATTCGTTCGAGTTACCGCTATCACCGAATATCTTCTCACAAAAGAAACCTCTTTTGTCCATAAAATGTAGGCGACATGTACAGAGCTTTACCCTCCGCTTCCATTTCCCTCTCCTCCCCTTCCCTTCCCTCTCCCTCCCCCACATTCCCCCCCCCCCTCGGACCCCTAATTCCCCTATTTCCCTGTCTACTCCTCACTAGATCCTTAGTCTTAAAACAAATTCGCCGTTTCCGATTATCTCGGAAATCTTTCAATAGTTGAGATAACAAGAGTGCTGATATTGTAGGCAAACGGAAAACAACGGATTAAACAACTAGAATACCAAAGCTGTGGGCTTGGCCTCTTCGCTTCATGTATGTCTGATTTGGTTGAATTGGTGCAGAAATGATAGAATGCTCTACTCAATTATTTACACAATAAGCAGAACTCCAACAGAGAGGCTGCAGAAACGGGTCCTTTCAATCCGTTTGGAGATTACCCGGACACCGCAATGCCGCTGACGCTTCGGGCGTACGCTATTAAGCTGATGAGACGTAGGAAATAACATGCGCTTAGATTTTGGCGCCCCCGTTTCCACCGGGGCTCGACTCGCCATCATTCGCCGCCTCACTTGAATGACTGCCTGGTGTCGGCGACCCTCCGCCGGCGATGCCCGGCGGCAGTACTATCTCGGGTAACTTGATTGGGGTTTTGGGTAGCACCGTCAACTTCTTCAGTTTCTCCCCCTTCAGCACCCGGTGCATTTCGTCCAGATTCAGCACCTCATACTCGACCAAGGCCTTTGCCAACAAATCTAGTTCTTTTCTTTTGTCGGTAAGGATTTTTGTGGCACGCTGGTAGCCTTCTTCAACAAGGCGATGCACTTCGCCTTCAATTTGCTGTTTGGTTGGGCTGGAGAGCTTCGAGTAATCGGAATGTAGGTGAACGTTGCCGACGGTGTCAGACATACCCAATTTTGTCACCATATCGAAGGCGAATTTGGTGGCACTTTGAATGTCCTGCGGATATGTTAGTGTTGCCAGGGGAACTGATGGAGATTGGGATAATAACGTACAGCTGCACAGCCGCTGGTGACCATTTCACTACCGTAGACCAGTTCTTCAGCAACTTTGCCACCCATGGATGAGTCTATATGAGCGATGTACTCCTGTTTCGACATCGAGACTTTATCCATCTCATAAATGAAGTGTGTCACACCGAGGGTTTGCCCACGGGGCATGATGGTGACTTTGTAGACCGGTGTATGACCTTTGGTGAACATGGCTACTAAGGCATGCCCGCCTTCGTGGTACGCAGTCATCAGCTTGTCTTTATCCTGGATGACAGCGCTTCGTCGTTCAGCCCCCATCATAATCTTGTCCTTGGCCCATTCGAAATCTAGCATGCCGACTTTCTGAGCTTGATTTCGGCTTGCACGAACAGCAGCTTGATTTACAAGATTCTCGAGCTCGGCACCTGAGAAGCCAGTGGTACCTCGAGCAATCACCGATTCGTCGACGTCAGTCCCTATTTGAACGTTTTTCATGTGATGCTTAAGTATCTCTACACGGCCTCGGACATCCGGAAGAGGAACCGTAACATTACGATCGAAGCGTCCTGGTCTGGTTAGAGCCTTGTCGAGGAGCTGAGGAAAATTGGTGGCGGCAAGGATAATGACACCTGTCTCTTGAGAAAAGCCATCCAATTCAGTAAGGAGTTGATTGAGTGATTGCTTTACATATGCCGGATCCCTTTCATTTCGCTTGCCTCCTATAGCATCCAGCTCGTCGATAAAGATGATGGCGGGAGCCTTAGCACGAGCGCTGCTGAAAAGGTCACGGACACGCTTTGCACCAACTCCAACGTAGATTTCATCAAATTCAGCTCCCGACATGAAAAAGAACGGTACGCCCGCCTCACCGGCTACGGCTCGAGCTAGTAAAGTTTTGCCAGTACCAGGAGGACCGACGAGAAGGACACCTTTAGGTAGCTTTCCACCGAGCGTGGAGAATTTCTCGGGGTTCTTGAGAAATTCGACCAGCTCCTGGAGTTCCTCCTTTGCTTCGTCACAGCCGTGAACATCAGAGAAGCGGACAGTTTGATGTTGAGGTTGGGCCTCGTTGTTTTGGGTTCCGCCGACCTTTTTTAAGATGCCTGTAGTTTCGACCAAAACGGTGACGACGACCAAGGAGAAATAAGTCACGAGCCCGAAGTAGACTAAGAACTTGACCCATTTGAATATGGTTCCACCCAAAGACTCTTCAACAACAACGTACAACGGGCTCTCCTTCACACCGGACCCGGTAGAGCCGTCTTTGCCCCTAGCCATTGCGATATTTCCCCCTCGTGACTGAGCTGCGACAGCTTGGCCGACGGCTTGGAGCTGTGCATTGGTCATCCCAGAGGTTTGGCTTTGCAGTTGCGTGCTTCCTCCATATCCAGTGACCCCTTCTGTTTGTGCTACCCTCTCCAGTGCTTGACGGAATGCCGTCTCGCAAGCGGTATTTGATGCATATCTCCCAGTCTGAAATCGTTCGACAACAATCGCTGGCATATTGGCACGAATTAGGGCAGAATAAAAGGCATACTGTGCCGTTGCACTTCCTGGGTGGTTGTTGGCTGTCTGCTCTAGGTGTGCCAGCTGATTCTGATTCGAACTACTCCCCGTAATACTTCTCCGCTGTGTGATGTTAGATGCTATCGGAGTCATGATCCTGTACCTGTGGGCAAATCGGAAGGGAGGGAGTGTAGTGTACATCCGAGCGGACTGGAGAGATTTCACTTGGGCGTGAGAGAAAGGATTCGCAGACCAGAGTTTCTTAGAAGATGCTATGCCGATCAGTAAAGGCCATATATACAAAAACTATAACGTACGTAGAGACAGAATCACGGATCCTTGTTGTCCTGATAGATTACCAATTTGGGGTAGAGACCGTAAAGATGTCATGGGCACAGAGGCAAGGCATTCTGGTAGTTCGGCGGCAGGGAATATCTGCTGAACTGTCAATATGGTATCCCAACTGGATTAGAAAGTGATATCCTACCAAATTTTCCATCGCGGAAGGTACCGTAGAAGCATGTCGTTCCTGCAGGGCTTTACGATGGGCAGGCTTGAAGTGAGCAACTGTCTGCAGTAGACCTCTCCAAGGCGCGATCAGTGTGGATTTCACAGACGGCCACATCTCAGAAGTGAAAGTAGCGAGGTTCTGTTCCGAATGCTATCAGTAGTGCAAATACCCGAAAGGTGGCGCTGCACGTACAGTGATGACGGTGGGTGCCTGGAACGTCATGGCGATTACTTGAGCCGGCTCGTGGCCGTAGATTCCTCGAAGATTACCAGAGTAAACAAATGATAGTAGAGAATTAGAAGAAATGAACTCTTCAACGCCGTTGGGTGTCAGCACCCAGAATAGCAGACGTCGTCGAAATATATCCATCGAATTCGGTGAAGCTTAGCCCATTCCTGTTAGCGTCGGGTAAATACTCGGCCCGAAGAACTGTCTCGACACCAAATGCCTGGTAGGGCTGGTACCAGTTCTACTTGATCCAGTCAGTCAACCAGGGAGCCCAGGAACTCACACTCTTCACAAATGTTTCAGGGATGATTCGTGTTCGAGCCTACCCGTTGTTTACAACCTTTTGAATGGAACCAGTACTAAATCAGAATGGGAAAAAAAGGAAGGACTAGGATGTGGAGGCATAAATTGTAAATGCCGAAACTGCCCACTACAACTCATGAGATTGTTAATTGATGATCCCCTCCGCTGGAGAACACAGTACTTCACGGTTTCCAATGATTTCTACGTCTATTCGACGCCTGTCGCTGTATGTTCCGAGATGTCGGTCGATTTATCACTGCTTTCGAATAAAATTGCTGAACAGTTTCCTCCACCTCCTGCAGATCGGCTCTACAATTTGTGGATTTATGAAGCCCGCAGCTATTCTCTAACCCGCCGCTCGGCGTGGAGCATAATAAGAAGATACGAATGGTAGCAACATTAGCTCACCAAGAAAGAAACAGTTTCTGGATACTGTGAGGAACCGGATTTGCGAGAAGTGCAAGACTATTCCCAGAGAGCAAGGCAAATAATGATTATCCTCGAGTATTCCAGTCATGGTTATTAGCTGAAGTCCAAAAACAATCGACTCGGAGCATATACGAGAAAACCTAAGATAAATAAAGACCCAACTACGAGGGCAATTAGAATTAGACCTTCCAGCTTTGTTTTAAGAATAATCACCACCAGGGTACCCTAACTCGATACCCACTTTGGTGTCAAAACAACTGCAAACACGTCGAAACGCACATACCGTCTCTATTACGAAGACACTCATACACGGCTGATACTTACGCGTCTTTGGGTTTGCCTTATTAGGAGCTATCTTTTGACATTCAATTTGACTGTGTCGAACGTGATTAACGTCATGTTCGTCGATAAAACAAATCCAAATAAATATGCGTACAGTAACAAACCGACTCATTGGCAAGAATTTTCACTCTTATACACACATCTTACAAACATTACATCGAGATAAAAAAAAACTCTCGCTAAGTCTCTTGGCTCAACAATAAAGTCACTTGTATCTGATCACTCGTATACATATCTTACACATTTGAAAGAGATATAGGATAGACATGAGTATTTTAGAACGCATAAAGAACTAATACGCTCGAAGAATACTTCCTACACAAGGTTGAGCACGAGTCGAAGCATGCTACGAAATTCTACGTTGAAGTCTTTCCAGCTCGACGATGAAATATTCGTTACAGGTTGAACGTATAGCTACGCGTCGACTTGACTGAACTCTTCACCGTGCCGAGTTGAGAGAACACGGTGTTATCCACATCAATCGAGGGCCTTTGGCTTTTGATGATGCTGATTAATCATGTTAGACAAAATTAGAACAAGTGACGGATTGAATGAAGTAGTGAAGTGGGGTCCAGGGTGACTACTACGTAGTAGATCTTGAATAGAATCGATCCAGGTACGGGGTGGGCACTGCAGCCAGTACGCTTCTCTTATGGCCTGTTTCCCTTAGCGATCGAGTATAATCAAGACAAATAAACAAACAAAAGCAAAAGTAAAAGCAAAAACAAAAACAAAAACAAAACCGATTCTGGTTGATTCTGGTCGAAATGCGATTGTTTTGATACCGAAATTTAAATTTCAAGAAGTCGAGAATCCTATAAGGCATCAAGAAGCTTCAATGATGGTCAAAAGCCTCAGACTCAGCATCAATCGCACTCTTCATCACCCTTACAATCATGACTAATTCATCCTCTGTCACAGTGTACGGCGGGCTCACCAACACATGATCGCCCCTCTTCCCATCCACAGTCGCCATACCGGGATAAATCGCAACCCCCAACTCAAAAGCCTTCTTTTGCACTTTGACACCAAATCCGTATTCCGGTTCGAAGGACCTCTTCGTCTGCTTATCTTCGACGAACTCGACTCCCCAAAACAAGCCCCTACCTCGGATATTTCCGACGTACTTGCATTCGCTCAATTTTTCCCTTAGAAGTATTTCTAAAACGATGCCCATAAGTCGGCATCTCTCAACAAGTCCCTCTCTTCTCACAATCTTCTGCACAGACAGTGCAACGGCGGTCGAAACCGGATGCGCCTGATACGTGTACCCATTATTGAAACTCCCGGTTCCTTGCCTCAACACCTCTACCACCTTTTCATTGATAAGTATCCCGGCAATCGGAGCGTACCCGCCTCCAAGACCTTTCCCGATGGTGCAGATATCGGGTGATATGCCTTCTTGCTCGAATGCAAAGAAAGTGCCAGTTCTTCCGACCCCACTCATGATTTCGTCCATAATGAGGAGGATCCCATAGCGATTGCAGATCTCACGCACAGCTTCAAAATAGCCCTTGGGCGCCGTGACGCAGCCGGTCGTAGCACCTACGACCGTTTCGGCGACAAAGGCGATCACCTTGTCTGTACCGACGCGGAGAACTTCATCTTCAAGTTCCTGCGCTAGGCGCAGAACGTAATCTTCCTCGGATTCAGAGGCGTGCTGGTACTGATAAGCGTATGCGGGAGAAACATGAGAAATGTTAGGAAGAAGTAAAGGCTGGTAAGGGATTTTTCTGGGAAGGTTTGAGGATAGAGACATAGCGCCTATAGTGGTGCCGTGGTAGCCTTGACGACGGGCGATGAAGTGGGTACGGGAGGTTTGGTTGAGCTCGAAGAAGTATTGACGGGCGAGCTTCATGGAGGAATCGATTGCTTCGCTGCCTGGTTTATTTTAGGGGGAGTACATTGTATATTCTAAAGTAGAGGGTAAAAGAGAGAAAATAGTTGAAGTTGAGAGACGGAAGGGCACCAAGGAATGCCAGTTGTTCTGGCGCAGTGATCATAAATAATACCGGATATAATCTCTACTCACCACTCCCAACCCACACGGCCTTCTCTAACCCAAATGGATTCCCTTCTAGGATAAATTTCCCCAAATCCTCTGCCGAATCTGTGGTATAAGTCTGCGTATGTACATAGCTCACCATCTTCATCTGCTTAGCAGCTGCAGCTGCGACCTCTTCGCTGCCATGGCCGAGGCAGACTACAGCAGCTCCGCCACACGCGTCGATGATTGTCTGACCGGAGGGAAGATTTAGGGCTATACCGGAGGCGGTGGAAACAGAATGGGGATGTTCGGTAAGAGAGCGGTGGAGAAGAGAGGAATCATGCGTAGGAGACGACTTGGAAAGAGGTATGAGAGGGACTTGGGAAGAAGGAGAGGGGTCAATACGAGATGGGGCCATGGCTGTTGAAATCGGTGATATAAAATTGTAATAGCCCCAGCTGGAAACACGTTATGGCGCTGCGCAATACTTGGCCCTGCAGCTACCTCTCTCTATACCTATTACAATGGGGACAGCAGTTGATTGAGAATGGTGTTCCGAAGTCGGGTTGATACCGGCACAAAAGCGCGCTAGCCGCACGAGCGGAAGAGGTAGGTGAGAGACCAAGGAATTCGACTCATATCTAGCTACACAGCTTACAGAAGGCATTGAACATATAGCAATACATTCCATGAAATCCATGCTTCTAACTCCGATTATCACGATACCGTAACCTCCAGATTGATGAGTCCGTGGCCCTATGGTAAGGCGGATTGACTTCACTTCACTTGAAGTGAATTGTCAACACATAGTGGTGAGCGATATATGTAACTACAGTATGGATTTCTTACTCGATCCTTTCGCTCTTCTTTCTTAACCATACACACCCGAAGATGGCCAAGAAAAAGGCCCCTGTGGCAGCCACGAAGACAGCGGCAGTGATCAGCGATGGTCGGCCATCAAGACAAGCAAAAGTTGTTGAAGTGGTTGAGCAGCCTCATGCCGTGCTGTATAGTGATAAGCTAGCCGCCTCAGTTGCAAAGCCAACGTCTTCCACCTCTCCGATCTTTAAACTATCTGCCGAGATTCGCGTAAAGATCTGGAGAATGGTTGTGATTTCCGACTATCACATCCACTTCAGAGCGAGTACTGTCCAAAGACTCCGGAAAGCTCGTTTGCGCTCCAGTACTAATCCCATACCCCCTCAACCGAAGATCAAATTTCCTCACACTTGCCATTCGTCATTTGCCATGGCCATGACATGCCGACAGGTCTATCTTGAGACTACGCCAATCTACTATAGTGGGAATACCTTCCATATACCGTTCATATTTGGAAAAGAGAATTCACGAACCTTTTCGGCTTTAATAGGGACTATAGGAAAGGAAAACGCCTACCAAATCTCCAAGATTTTCATTGGAGACACTCTAAATAATCCCGCCTACGTCTTTGACCAACTACCAGGACTCAGAACCTTAGATATCGATGGATGGGGTACCTCTGCTATATTTTTAAGGAAACTGAAGAAGCTATGTCAAGGCGACAGAGATCTGATTGTACGCTATGAAGGCGAGACGGTTGATTTTGCCACAAGAACTCCAGAGTAAGGGCTCTCATGCAATAATGCTGCGTCGACTAATTTCGTTCAAGGCGTCTGTTTGGCTATCGTCAATGGACAGAGCTGGAGCTCAATGGTTGAATGTGCTGAAATCTCTATCTCATAAGTTAGACACGTCAGTTGTTTCTAATCCTCATATGAAGCTTGACCTTTGCAGCGAATGGAAACCATAGCAGTCAGTATCACCCCTATCAAGATGGCTGGCGATTAAGTATTGTACGAAATCTGACTTAATCAAGGCAGGTCCGCCAAAAGTGATACTCAAGCATCGCCTGTCGATAATTTCCGGCATAGTCAGCAGATGTTTATTACTTCTCAACGTCACCGAGCCCACACTTTCAGATGTGTTCGAAATTTTTCAGCTACGGCAGGGCTGAGGAATGATCATGGACGTACTCAAGGTCTTACATAGTACTCTCTTCTCTTGTAGAGCCCAACCGAAGTTACCGCCATTTTACCCCCCAAATTGACGCCGTTAGTCTTGAAACACGAAATCATCCAAAAGGCCCAAACTCAATCCCTCCCCTCAAACCGACACACCAACTCCTAGCTGCCTCGACCGCACATCCACCAGAAACCACCAACTACCTGACCCTTATGCCACTCTCATCTCGCCGAAAAGTCCCATAACAACCTCCTCACCCATGTTCCAAAATCTACCCTAACCCACCACCACACCTCAAACCCGCACAAAATCCACATATCCCCGCTCTCCCCAATCACCAACCACCTCCCCAACCCCTCTCCCCCCCAGCCCTCATAACCCCCTACCCCACCACTTCCCCCTTCCTCACATCAAACCTCAAAACTACCTCCCCTCCAACCCCATAAACCTGCACCCGTCCACCTACCCCCTGCTCGTCTCCCAAAAGCACCCTATTGCCCACCCCCGAAATCGCAGAAACGGACCCAATCCATACCCCCAACCCCTTCGTCAGGAAAACAGCCATGGAGATCTCAACATTGAGTTGAACGTCTTTATCCGAGGTAACGACTACGGACAGGATATGTACGTCGAAGAGGGAAATGGGATTGTGTGAGATATCCTAGAGGGCGATTTATGTAGGGTAGTCTGGATATATGAAGTAAGGAATGGGGGGGGGGGGGACGCGAGCTGGTGGTAGAACGCGGGAAATCGGGAGAGGAAAGTTTTGGAGGGCCAAATGGGGGTCCGGCAAGCTGTAACGATGGAAAAGGACGAGAGAGATGGAGAAGTTTGAAGCCTTGCAACGAGGCTACGTGACAGGCAGGGAACGATGGAAGGGATTCATTGGGATTGTGGGCAGCGCTAGTTGGGGATATAGACGTACAGTAGCACCGAGGACAGTTTACTTTGACAAGAGGGGGGCGTGAGACGGACGGTGAGTGGGGATGTGGATGCTAGGTTATGATCACGGTTTACTGGGTTGGAAGTGCAGTCATGCATGGTGCGTCGGAATAGCTTGGAGATGGGGAGGGGGGTTTTTTAGGGGATAGCACATGGGGGGTATGGAGGATGAGAGAACTGTGGGAGGTTTGGAGATGGGGATCTGGAGAGGAAGGGTTGTGGGTGGGGTTCAGAGAGGTATGTTTCGAGTGGGAGATCTCCAGGAGATGTTAGGGAAAATGTCCAGGCTGGATAATTCCTACTGGATGCCTAAGTAGCTTCTTGATGTAGACTACTTGTGTGTTCATCTCCGCCCAAAAGCCCATGGGTATATAAGGGTACCAGCTTAGCTGAGACACGCGACGGAACACCCCAAGCCAGGCGTCGACAATCTGCCAAGCCCATGCTCGAGTTATATCTTGCTTGATGTCTTGTAACCAAGTAGAGCATCTGCGACTTCAGCCGACGGTCCACCTTCTATTGAGTTGTCGATAGTGGTGCCACCTTTTGGGCAGTGGATTTTTAGGCGATTGGCTCAATAGCTAGGGCAGTGGGTACTGCGAATCGTCCGAATTGATGGATTTGCCCCCTTTTCGCATTGCTCTTTGCCACAGCGAGAGGTGGTTCTGATTGAAGATCCTCTGGCCCGATTGCTTCTCGACTTCTGCGTTGAAAGGCTAGACGGCAAGACTGTCGATTCGTATCGAATCTCGTCATGTGGTAGGCCCATATGTTTTGGTTGCCGAATTCTATGATTCTGGATTATGACTATTACCTTCCCAGTGAAGCTCCTCACGCCCGCTGGCCTAGAATGACATTCAGGCCTTCCATTCTCCTCGTAAGCGTTGGACTATTGTTTTCCTCTTCAACGCCAACTTGGATTTCCATCTTCGGCCTGTTTTTATTCAATCCCTCAAGAAGCATGCAAGCTTTGCAGACTGCCTGGCTTGAAAGATAGCCGCATCGGGAACACCGACCCATTTGCTGCCTCGGGAGCTTCTTTTGTTGCCTTACTGGCTTTGTTTTGTCGTGTGTTTGCCCTTGCATAGTAATTTCAATTTCTCTTCCCTGAGCGTTGTCGTCGTCTCGCAAATTCTTCTCCATATCAGCCATCTCACCTCCACTTCTTCGCCCATTAACACTCCCGCAACCACCTTCTCCGTCTAGTTCTCCATCCACAACTAGAACCTGTCTTGCATCCTTACTTGCACAAGGCTCCCCGCCACTTACCTCGGGCGGCACCAACCTTGCCATGTCCTCTCCACTTCTGACAACATCCAGTATTGCACTTGGTCTCACCCTCTCCAAGCTCTTAATCAACGTCCTCGCACTCCCTCTAAAAGCCTCAGGACTGTATATACACTCGGTACTGAAATAATCTAGTCCCTTGTGGTGCGCGTACAGCACGATCTCCTTCTCGTACGCGTACTTCAGTGGCTTGCTTCTCTTCGTATCGCTCGCCGCACTTTCAGTTACAATACTCGTTGCTCTTGCCAAGCGTGGCAGATCCCCTCGCAACAAATTCATCATCACCGTCTCCGCTATATCGTCAGCATTGTGACCAGTGACCACATGCTTTATGCCCAGACGAGCAGCGCCCCGGTCAAGCGCTTGCCGTCGGAATACGCCGCAGTAGGTGCAATTCCCTTTTTTGCCCACTTGCTCGACCACCTGATCCATCGTCCAGCCGTACAGCTCGTCGTAACCCACAATCTCAAGCGGCATATCGTACTGCTTTGCATTCCGCTTTACAGTTTCTAGACTATCATCTCTATACCCTTTGATGCCTTCATCAATGCTCAGCAGCACAAGATTCAGCCCATAGTCATAGCGCTCGTTGAGAGTTTTTAGCACCGAGGCTAGCACGGTGGAGTCTTTGCCGCCGGAAGCACCGATAGCGATTTGCTCACCTGGGAAAAAAATTGCGTTGGTGGTAATGGTATTGTGGATCTCGGTTTCGAAGAGGGTTATGAAGCAAGGCTTGCAAAGCTTTTGGTGGTTTTTGGGACGGATAATGAGGGCCCGCGAGGTGGAGCAGAGGGCGCAGGGGGTGGTGGGCATGGTCAAGGTGGTAGCAGCGTCATGAAATGAAATGCAATTTTGGATGCTGGCTGCTCGACTTCGTATGCTCACTGTTCGATTGCTGCTTGTCAGTAGCAAGCATAAGAAGCAAAAGCTGACAGCGTTGACGGGATCCGAGGAAACTTCTCGGAGTTTAGATTGCCCGGACTTTAACCGGATTGCTACAAGTCTGGCATAACTCTTTCCTTTCAGTGCCTCAACTGTAAGTCTGTAAGGTTGATAACGACTTGTACATAGTGTGTATGCTAGCAGACAGTCACAGATCTGTAACCAAAGCCTGAAACAAGGCTGAGGCTTTCTTTTCTGAAAGGTTCTTCTAGTTCAATTTGGCCACCTGAAAATCATCGAATCAATGCTACAGAACTCTTGTGCAGTTGGTGAGTCCCTGAGCAAAGTATGCAATTAGGCCATCATCTTACATGATTCCAGTCAAGCGCTATCCCCAGCGCAACTGTGATCGTGCCAGTTGTACCTATTGGCGGAACAGTCCTCTGCTTCTGACTTCTAGATCTATGCTCTTGATGATATTCCAAGGCACCGTTTCTTCGCTCTGACCCTTTCTTATCTGCTCCCAATGGAATTGTTATTTGTCAAAAGTACGCTTCCTTTAGGTAACCTGAGTCTCCGCTTCACTCGCCAACCGCCATTGGTGGTGATATTGGTGGTGATGCCGGTGGTGATCTTACTTCGAGCCGACAGCATGCTTGAACTGTTCATTTCAGACAACTTCTTTTCGTGTTTGTGCCCAAACATTGCCTATCGTTGCCGCTGGCATGCGAGCAGCGCATGTGGGCAGAGATTGTATATATTATTATAAAGATTATGTACAAATAGGGTCGAACGCTGATGCGGGCGTCACGGTTTCGGCATAATTTGTAAGACCCATATAAGCCATGCTCTGCAAGCGAAGGGTATCGAGAGGGTGGGAGTCGATGTCGGCTCACAGACAGTGCTTCTCCGGGAGAAGGGGAGATAATCCGGTATACCCGGGGTGTCGTCACCTGGAAGGCATTGGATGAGCACGTCCCAATGTTTGTCACCCGCAGGATGTGTGGACTACTTGGCCGCGTCTCCTTGAACCTCTTGTGCCCACTCAGGTCAGTCCTTCCCAAACAAGGGAGGAACGGGCGCATGATCCCGGAGCGGAGCCGCCGCGTTACGAGGTCAAGGTAGGCTATGCCATGATAGTCTTTGTGACTGCAAGCTTGCTGGCACGGTCCATCATGGGAAGGATGAGATGTCAAGATTAGAGTTTGAAACCCTTCGGATCTTAAATAGACTGTCGGTTAAACTCAGAGTATTGCCAACCATCGCAAAAGCCTGCAGGTGGTGGGTCTATTCTTCACTGCAGTGCGTCAATGGCACATGAATAGGTGTCTCTGTTCTTGCAGGAGAAGATACGCCTCTCACGATAATACGAACCGTTGTGCTGCAAACTTAAAGCGCGGCATGGTTCGTTCCTGGGGTCAGATATCGTTGCAGAACACCAGCAGATCTGAGTCCTGGCGAATGCAAAAGTGGGATTGAAACTCCCAGGACATGCAAATTTGCAACCTTTCTGGTACGGAACACACTGCCAGATTCACTTTCTCGTGTCATGGGTAATCAATCATCTGGTAACCTCTCAGTATCCGACATCCCTTTTTCCATACTTGGCAAGCGCATAGATTGGAAACTTGACTGTAGCTCTAAGGAATAGCTTTTTCCGAATCAAATGTCTTCAGTCATTGATTCGAACACTACTACTTCCGTACTTGGCATCCACACGCCACGGGGTGTTGACCGCCCTACTCAATACCGTCTTAGGTTAGTACTGTACGAGGATCAACGTATGGAACTAGCGCATAGTCCAGACTAGCATCGAAGGATGGAATGGCGAATGTCAATCCGATTGTGGGTAGTTAGGGCATCCAATGCAAGATCGATGGTTCCTGGCGGCAAGTGTTCCACTCCAACCTAATCGATCAAGATCTTTCCACTCTCGGAAAGCTTCTGACGGATGATCAAGATGATACGGGCATGTGTTCATCTGGATTATTGTTGGGGGATAAAGATAGTTGCGCAGGTGAGAAACGCCGCCCTCCGTTGCGGCGACTAGTTGTCGGTAATTTGGGGATATGCACGACTAGAGTCCAGAGGTCGCAACGAAGAACGGTTCTAGAAAGGTCAAGTCAGTGGAACCAAAAAAGGGGCGGATGGTGCTCCGCGGTTTCATCACAGACCTTTTTTTGTAAATTGTGGTTTGTTTTAAACCGGCTGCATTAACAACCCCCTCAGGCGGACAATGTCTGCTGCGCCTTCAATGCCTTTACCTCCGTACGGAGGTACGGAGAAGTCTCGCTCCCAACCGATTTGAAATTCCTCCCTGTGCGATACGCCGTTCTGATTCGCACTCTTGGGAGTCGATGTCATACTTGTCTAGAGCGAGCCCAGGACGCTGGAGACGCCGGTTCTGGCGTTGCTATTGGGTCGTCTAAGTGAGCAATTGCGGGGATGACAGTGACAGCCGGTTTAAGCCCCTGACTAGGTTTCATAGCACTCTTCGCCCTCGAACGACGTACGACGAACGACGAACGACTTTACACAAGATCCAAGGATCCAAGATCGATGTGCGAGTCGCGAGAACACGTTTGCAAAGTACACAGTGGTGTAGGTACTGTCCCCCAGACCAATAGGATAGGAAGCCACAGCCAGCCTGCGTTGGAAGGGTCCAAGAGTTGCATCGACCTTTGAGGCGTCCTTTGCCGATTGTTCGTTGAGGGCTGCAACCAGCAGCCACTGACCGCACCACTCTCTCCATGTGGCTTATTGGCTACAGACCTCGCAAGCGCGCTGATGGATCGTGGAGATTTTCTACCGTGTGCTTTTCCAAACAGCAGGACGGAATCGTCTCGTGTACGTTTACGTGAAGTGGATCATTTTCAACGTTACACAGAATGTCCGATTACAGTTGGTGACATTCCCCCATTTCCTTCCCACCTCTCGAACCGCACGGGAGGCTGCGAAGGAGCGGTCCAGCCCGAGCGAGTACCGTACCCACAGTCCCACCAGTGCCGTATCTCTTTTAGGCTGTCGAATAGCTTTTCAATGCGTAGACGTACTCTCTTTCGTCAAGTGGAAGACGATGTCGGTGTTCTAGCATCGATCTGTATACGTTGTTTCTCAATGCCCGGAGCTTGTTCTCCATCTGATCACCTCTGAATTTAAGGACCAGGATCCGCCGAATCGCGTGCATATCAACAGTGTAATTGTCAGGGTCTGCCAGATCCTTCGCCCTCCACTCGGGTGGTCCAAAAGGCTGAAAGCTTACGGCATTGCACGAGATAGCGGCAGTACTAGCATCATCTTATTGCACGGTGTGTGACGGTTGAAATTGGTCATAGCCTTGTTCTTTGTTAGCACTGATACATGAGATGGGTTCACGTATTTCATGTGGTCGACCCCCTAATCCCTGGCATATCGTACATCCAATCCGAGGAGGGCCACTGTGAATTGTTCGGTATCGCTGCAGCTGATTTCAGCGTGGTAGGACCTTTCGGATCACGCGGTTTTTCTGACCGTCACGACGGACTCGAACAAAGTCGGCCAATATGGCCGTCTACGCAGGTCTATTGTTCCTACACGATACGGGAACTTACGATATCCTACAGCCCAGCCTACGATTCGTCGACACTATTGCCGATATATGGCCGTGACGGAGAGTTTTATAACGTGAAACAATAGTTCGGGCCCCAAGACTTCAGGCTTCGAGGATACCACCACATGCAGTGTGACGGCCGTTGGACCAGTGTTATTTTGGGGACGAGGACATGTTCGTCCGCAACTGCCAGACGTCAAAAGTACTTAAGCGTCGGTAGTGTAAAGGCTCCGATGGTGGTCATTGAGACTTGCGCGTGCGCTATCCGAAAGCTGCCGAGAATCTCGCATCTTGGTCAGACAACCAGCCTGAGATGATGGGTTTCTTAGCCGCTTGATGGTTCAAAGGCTGGGCGTCCAATTGTTCAACTTCAAGTTCCTGAGGACCTAGCGGCTCTTCCCCTTTGACTTGGGGCTCTTCAGCACAAGACCGTGTGAGTTTTGCCCACCAATACAGACGCCTTGTTCACCAGCTGCAGTGACGATTCCTAGTCAGCTGCATGCAATTGCAGAGGGGTTTTAATTCTGTCTACCCTTTTGGTCGTACAACCCTGGACATACGGGTTTTAGAAAACCGCCACTCATTATTACAGATGGCCAGAAAACATATGAACATCGTTTTAGTTGAGTCTAGCATTTTAGTATATATGCGGACGCGCGACGTCACATTGTAGGATAGCTACAAGTACTTAGTATATACCATCGACTTTTACCGTTCCATTCAAGACCATAATCTCTGCTCAACAATCATAGTCAACGTCTCGCCACTGCAACAACTCCATTTCTCGAACTTCAGCAGATCTTCAGAGAATTTTAGTTGATCCTAGCCTCGACTCAGACCTTCCACGAGAACCACATTCCACTGCCGTCGAGAGAATGCGAAAACCAGCATAATAATACTTTTTTCCAACTTATATATCTGGAGAATCGACAGATAATCTTCAAATTCGGGTGGCCATCTTGTTCGGAATTTAATTGTGCAGAATCAATCAACATATTCGAGCTGGCTTTGCCTGTCCCTTTGCGCCGTCACTCAGACCCTCAGCTTGGGTCACTTTCCACATCGAGCATCCACACTCAAACGTGGACCGGCAGTACGTGTTTGCGGGGAGGAACGCAGCTACCAAGACATTACGCTTCTGGACAACTGCCATCCAATACTTCCGATTGCAATCTTCTGCAAGCCAGTTTTCCAAGTCGGCTTGAGGACAGGCCTGCAATCGTCGCGTGCGCATAGATCGCACATATTGTACAAGGTTCACTCGCAGAAGGCTAACACCCAGCGTGGCTCCAAGGTAAGGTAGGTATCCGACCCACTAAGGTCGGCCTTTCAACTCCCTATTAGCCATTATACTTAACCATTCATCTCGACTCCAGAAAAATCGATTGGTATATCTTCCCTCTGCTCTAATAATTCCAAAAAAGGCGGAGAAAGCCTCCTTCTTCGTCGGCCACTACTACAGTCTACCGACTACCTACCTACTCCGTACTTACTGGCTGTCCAACATCTCTCTTCTGGTGTCACCCAATCGGCTGTGGCTTACTGAGCAGGACGGAAGATCCCGTGCTTGCAACTAAGTCCTCAATACGGAATACACGCCGAGGATTCGCGGGCCACTACGAGTACCGCACTACGTTATCATCGACTTACTGCTACGACCAAGTAGTTCGTGAGAAGGTGTGTGCTCCAGCAATGGGCATTGTCCACAAGAACAACCACTTGCTGGATAACATGTCTTCTCAATTGGATCGTCCTTTTAAATGCTCGTGGGACAAGCCTCATTGCTCCAAGGTAAGAACGATCCATCCTAACCCTTCGTCATGCTGTCGCACTGCCGCAACCCCCCGGTTCAGCTGAGACAGCTGAGACATCCGATTCCGCTAACTCTCCGCCGTGTCGCAACAGAGATTCAATCGTAAATCTGATCTCGCACGGCACTACAGGATCCACACTAACGAGCGACCTTACTATTGCGACTTTGCCGACTGTGGGAAAAGCTTCATACAGCGAAGCGCGCTCACTGTCCACAAACGTACCCACACTGGCGAGAAGCCGCACAAGTGCGGGCATCACGGTTGCGATAAGAAATTTTCAGATGTATGTCTACTACTACAACTACTACTACAGTCTTCTAGCCAGCAGGCTGACGGAATACAGTCGTCGAGTCTGGCGAGGCACCGGCGGATACACAATGGCACCAAGCCTTACACCTGCCCGACATACTGTGGGAAACAGTAAGTACAATATCTTTCAGTACAGTAGCAAGGAGCGTTCGATTGATGTCGCTCACAGATTCTGCCGAAAGACAACCCTGACCAGGCACATCCAGAAATGTCATCAAGGAGAAGTCGTCGCCGAAGAAGTGGAATTCAAATGGGACGATGAGGCCTCAGAATCCGATCCGGACGCAGAGTCCGACGACGAACTGGCTGAACAAGCAGAACCAGAAGCCAGTGTCGAACTTGTGTCTGCTGCACCAGATGTCAAGATGGTCTTGAGACCAAGAAACTATAATTACCGTCGTGATTATTGGCCCTTGCCATGCGAAACGTCCCAAGAAGCCCACCCCGTAGTTTATCCACATACGCCAACTGAGGTCATGCAAGGTCAAATGGGCCAAACCCACTTGGAACAGCAAGCTATGATCAACCACCAAATCCAAATGGATCGCCAGGCTCAAATAGACCGACAAGCGCAACTCGATCATCAGTCCCAAGTCGACATGCAGGCACGGCTTGACCACCAAGCGCAAGTAGATCATCAAGCCCGAGTCGACCATCAAGCTCAGATTGACCATCAAGCCCGGATTGAGCAGCAGCAGGCTCAAATGGACCAGCATTTCAACCAGATGGAATACCTTCCAATGCAGCCAGTGCACAACGACAGTTATTACCAATCACCGCAGATGGTACAGCAGCCGCCACAGACGATGATCTCTTCCTACCTAAATGCCATGACTCTGAACGAGCAACCACCAAGTTACGACCAGACGCAATTCTATTTCGACGACAACAAGCTTCTGGACTTTCAATTACCCAGCGAAAGAATGTCTGGTGACCATTATTGGCAGTGATCAGCTTGTTTCCTCCATGTTTGTACAACCTACGTTTCAGCGTACATAGCGACATCCACAGGAACCGATTTGCACGATATTTACGCCTAATCGCATCGTCACCTCTTATTTAGTTAATTTATCAACGCTCCCTACTTAGCATATTTACCCTCGCCTTTCTCACGGATTACTTAAGCGCGGGCCTCTCTGCATTTCTTTCCATTCGGATATTGCCACGATTTTACGACATGCTGTGCCATCTTGGGCCGTTCTGGGCGGCGGTGTTTGAGTCCATCCCACACACAAAAGTTATATACCCCCTCACGCCTTTTGATCGCAACCTCCATCTATCTCGACTTCTCCACGTTTCCGCATGGCGTTCCGGATTTCTCAAAAAGCGCGGGCAAGGTCATGGCGCTTTTGAGAGGCATAGGAAGATGGGCATTCGGCGTTTGTTTCGTTTTGTTGGTTTTCTCGCATTCTTATGCTTTGCAACGGGCTCTCATCAGAGCCAACTCGGTGGATATAACGAACCATCTTTTTCTCTTCTTCTTGGATCGAGACGAGCGGATTTATGTTTTCATAACATCGTCCCTCCGTCACCGGAGGAGATTTTGGGCCCTAAAAGAGGAACTGTATGCAATTAATAAGCGAAAGCCAGAAGTGGAAAGATGGAAGACGCAGCATGACCTAATGCAACATCATACCCAATACTTGCTTTCGCAGTCCGATGGTCTAATATGATATCATAGTAAGAAGGAGTGAAAATCAACCGAAACAGAAACGAACGAAGCCATGCTCTCCACCACAATCAAACCCCCCATATAATTCCATCAACCTCATACCACCCCCAAACCCCCCTTTTCCAGCACGCTTCCCACACCCAAAAAACCAGAAAATCACTTAGTAAATTTTATTTTTAGAGTATCAAGGAGATTTGTTCCCACCGCTTCCATCACAACCATGAATTGACCCTGGGAATTCATTCTCAACAGCCTTCCCCTTCCATCACGGATAAAACAACCAGAAAGCGGCGCTGAGAACTGACTATAAGAGCACAAGAGGCGCAGAAACCGAAAAAGTCTCTTAGACCAAAACCCCCCCCTCTGCAAACAACAATTCCCTCTCTCTCTCTCTCTCTTGCACCCAACCACCACATCACATCACAGCATCGTCTACCTCTCTCTCCCTCCTACCCAGCCACGGGCTCTAGCGATCCAATCCCAGTTGTGGTAGGTAATTTTTCTGTTCCCCGATTTTTGTGTTCTGTGAGAAGAGGGGGGATGGTGAGGGAAGGGAGGGGGGGGGTGGTGCTGAGGGAGATGGAGGGCATGGGTAGGTAAAGGTGTGAGAGTGGGGATGGGGATGGGAAGCGGAATGCATGAGGATGGAAAGGTGTGGAATGGGGAGCAGGTGGTACGATAGGTATTGGTTAAAGTAATCCTACAATGTAAACATTACCTCTGGCAATCCCTAGCCCTCTCAATAGCGCTGTCGTCTAGCGACGGGGGGGTATATCTAATCATGCATCCATCTATTCCTTCACCCTCACATCCAGCAGAAGCAGACCCCATCGCTCACGCTTACATACAAAGCTATTATAGACAAGACAGCGACAGCATCAATGCAACACGCTCGTCCTCCACCGCTCAATCATATCCCTCTGGCCCTTCTCCATATCCATTATTCCCCCCGACACCATCGGATGCGGTACCATTCTGCCTCCCGCATAACCTCCATTCATCCCTGGCCCATAAGCCGGCGCTCCCGCATTCATCGCTCCCATCGCTCCACCCATTCCTGGCCCAAAGCCACTCAACAACGCCAAATTCCCCGAACTAGCCCGCTTGTTCACATCCTGCGCCCAGGCCGTATTCCTCGTCTTTGGCGCCATTGGCACCTCCCCCCTGCTCACGGTGTGGGAAGCGCCAGCTGCGGGGTGGGCTTGTAAAAGATCAGCCATGCTTGTGCGGCGGGAATTCATGCCTGGGCGCGCTGGTTTATTAGTAGCAGTGACGGCGTTGGCGGTTTCACGCTCAGCTTGCAGGCGTTTGCGGCGTTGGCCTAGGGTTTCTTCTTCGCCATTTGTAGGGGGGAATTCGGTGGGTGGAGTGGGGACGCCGAGCTGGGACATGACTTCGCTAGTGAAATCTCCGCTTATGGGCCGAGTTCCTCGGACAACTGAGGGGGACGTGGCGGTTTTCAGGCGTTTGAGACGTTGGCCGAGGGTTTCACCCTCCACGTCCGGAATGATTTCGAGGGATGCCAGGGGCTCTGTGGAGAAGCCCGGGAGGTCGAGCGTATAGGTACTCATGCGCTTGGCAAGTTCCGCCTCCCGGGGAAGAGCCTCCTCACCACGGAGCCTAGCGCGACGGCGAGAGAGGGGCTCGTTGTCTTCCATGTCTCTGCGGGCTATAAGACCCAAAGGCCTATCTTCATCATAGCGGGCTCTACTGTTGATCTTGCTACTTGGAAACAACACGCCCAAGGGAACGTCTTCGTCGTCTTCGTTTCCAGCACCAGCTTGATGGGTACCAGGAGGTTCCCAGGCAAGCTTTATATGCTTTTGCTGCCTAGATCGTTTTTCGATTTGGGCGACAGCGTCGAGTTCCAGCAAACTGGAGTGCATCCCGTTAGGGTAGGCAGTTGCGGCGGTGCGAGTGCGGGTTTTGAGTTGTTGTTTGCGGAGCTGAAGTTCGGCGAGGAGGGTAGTTGGTTGACCATTGAGGTTCTCGAGGTTGTCTTGGAGGTCATTGTCGAACTCTTCTTGGGCGTCATGGAATTCGGCATCCTCATCAGCTATCTCTCCTGCCTCGTCATATATTGCATCCTCATGCTGGACCTGCAGTGGAGTGTCTTCGGGATGCATAGCTGCTGCTTCGGCTTCATCCTGAAGGTTGTGGTTGTCAAGCTCTGGAGCACTGCTCTTTCTCTTACCAAAGTTGCCCAAGCTCAACAAGCTACTGTTCCGCTTCTTCCCATCGTCCAGCATGTTTGATGAGCTGTTCCGTTTCAGAATGTTCAACGAGCTCCTCCTCCTTCTCTGCTCTGGCCTCTCTAGTGGCACTATGCTATCTCTTGTCCTTGCAATACTTCTTCCGTAAACCTCTGGACCTGCATGACCAGCAATAGGGTGGTCAGTGAAAGCGGACACCGGTGCATATGCCGACGCGTCCAGGATGCTATCTAACGTCGCAACCGCCGAATCCCCTATGAGCTCCACATCCTGTTGAGCAGCTGGATAGTCAAAGAATGCACTGGCCCTTAGCTGTGGCGGTACATCTGCCACACTCTTCCTATTTTCCGGTTCCTTGCGCGGGGATCTGCCATCCTCAGCATGTTCAAGCTCTCCGTCATCTCCTTCTAGGACGTTCGGCAACCATGCGGCTGATTTGCGCGCATCGCCAGGTAAGCCACCTAAGATCTCCGACCGTCGCCTATTCCTTTGTGAAGCAGTTGGTAGCTTTGATAACTTCTGGGGTAAGTTCAGTATCATCGGTACAGGCGCTGGGTAGTATATCATGTTCTCGTCAGGAGGGGGTTCAACGTAAGACTTCGGTCTAGGATCCAAGTAAGACTTGGGTCTAGGTCTGGCAGGTGGCATCAGGGGATTGGAGGTCGTTCGGTTCCTGGTCGTATCCTTCGGAACAAGCGGATCCTCTGGATGAGTAGTAATGTGCACGCCATCAAAGTCTTCGAAAAGCCCATTGGTCTGGTGGTAGGGATCCGTGGAAGCGGCTGTCGTGGGACGTTCCGGCACGCCGTTTGTTTGCTCAGCTACTTCATGCTGTGCAACTCGGGATTCTTGCGAAACATTGCCATTTTCTACTGTATTTCCCTCATCATTCGTTATCCGCAGTACCTTCGGCAGAGGTCTTAGAGGAGCTATTATTGGGAGGAAGCCATCTGAGCCCGGAGGTTCGAGTGGTGCGCCTGTGCGCTCAGGCTCAAGTACTCCCGTGAGACGAGACGCTTGCGAAGTAGACCTTCCCTTGACCGAATTGTGCTGTGACCATGACCCAGAACGTATCGAGCTTCTTGGGGAAGCAAAGTATCCCGCCGGGGAGAATCCACCCGCTCTCGCTAAGTTGTTCATATCCACGAGCGAATTCGAGGTGTGGGAACCTTGACCGTAGGAAAATTGACGGGTCGCCGGAGGTGGAGCAGCTTCTTCTTCAACATGCTTGTTCATCAAAGAAGATCTTCTGCTCTCCGATTTCCGTTGCTCCATCGTGAGCTTTCTCACCTCTTCGCCAATGTCCGAGGACATGCTCAGTCGTTCGGCACTTTGCTCCAATCGCTCAATGTTCCCCACGTATGCTCCTCGTAACGACTGCAAATCGGGCGTTGGATGTCGTAGTGGAACAGAAGAAGCGTTCGAAACATTTCTTGATCGAGGAGAGATAACTTCTAGGTCGGAAAAGGACTGGTGTAGAGCCATGGCTTCGTGATTGTTCGAGGGTGATGCAGAGACGTGGGAGTACTCAGAGTCGGACATGGCATCGTGCTCACCCTGGGCGATAGGACTATAAGCCATGGTAGGCGGAGAATCGCCCTGTCTTCCGCGAGCGAACTCGCAAATTGAGGTTATCGGCGTGGAAATCTTTTGAAGTTGGCCGTTTCTGTACGTAGTCACTATTTACACTATTTTTAGTACAACCTCTTGCGATTTGCCGCACCGTTTTTCCCGTCGGGTCGCACGCCGGATTCGACTATATATGAATATAACATACCAGGAGTAGGGAATCTTTTTACGAATCCAAGACTTCAGCCTAGAATTGATCCACTATCCACTGTAATTCCCAGAAGGAATCTTGACTGTGTAACATAAGGTAAGACGATTTCGCATGGCAAGTCCACTAGTATCCTAGGCGACAACTTATGCGACGAAGATGATTAGGGGGTCATGGCAATTGGCAAAGCTCACTTGGTTCCTGAAAGAGAGGACCAAAGTACGAGTACCTACCTAGTATGCTTCAGGGGTGAGGACTATCCAAATCAAACAACATCTACGTTGGGAGCTTCCTGATGCACTTGAACAAGACTCGGTTTGAGACTGAATCGACATCCCCTGTCGTCGTCGACGGGCAAGCCAGTTGATATTTTCGACAAGGCGTGCATCCTACAATCTTCAGGCAATGTCAATCAACTGCGTCCTAAGGGCAATACAGCCGACGTCACTTAGGCTACGGGCAACCAAGCTGTCAGATGCCAGCCTCGCGATATTGTGCCACCTTCCAGCATATATCTTTCAGCTTTGTCATTGTCGTGCTTAAGGCATATTATGCCCGTTTCACCCTTTTGTCCATTCCCCATCTCTTCATTTGGCAGCTGTAAAGTTGCCCGTTCCTTTCAGAGTTTTCTTTTTCAACGACTCGTCAACTTCAATACAAGAGATGCCGTTCCTAAATTTGTCCTTGCCTAACATGACGCTCAGGCGAGCTCTTGCAGTACTGCTGATTACAGATGTATCTCTTAGTATTGCGGGTGCCCAAGACAATGCTACTAAATCATCTTGCGCGCTTTCTCCAGTACAGATTACAGAGGCCGGTATCAGTGCTACACTTGCAACCAACGTGAAGAATGCTTGCAACTTTGAGCGCTCCGTGTGGGCCAACGGTTCAGTAACCTTCGACGACTTCTATCATGTTCCCAGCTATACCTCGAACGCGCCTGCAGGAACGCTGTTAAAGCTGCAGCAAGACGCCAATACCTCGGCATACACCCTGCCACCAAACACTGCCTTATCTCGGATCATGTTTCTCTCCAAAAATTTCAACGGTTCCACAGTACCTGCTTCAGCATATGTGCTTTGGCCTTTTGCGCCTCGGATACGACCAGACGGATATCCAATAGTTGCCTGGGCACATGGAACAAGTGGTCTCTTTAGCGAGTGCGCTCCTTCGCATTACAAGACTCTCAGTTACGAGTTTGCTGCTCCCTACGAATTGGCACTACAAGGCTATGTGGTGGTAGCGCCAGATTATGCTGGTCTTGGTGTCTATGAGGACACTTTTGCAAAGCCTGTGGTACACCAATATGCTGCGGGTCGTGCTCAAGCGAACGACATTTTCTATTCGGTACAAGCAGCACAGTCAGCGTTCAAGGAATTATCAAAGCATTTTGTTGTGATGGGACATTCCCAGGGTGGGGCTGTAGCTTGGGCTGCTGCTGAACGACAGGCTATCGAGCCTGTTGATGGTTACTTAGGGGCTGTCGCGGGTTCGCCGGTTACTCGCTGGCTTGACCTTGCAGCTCCTGGAGGCATTGCTTCAACAGTGGTCGGGACTTTTCTATTCCGTGGAATGGCTAGCATTTTCCCGCAACTCAAGGAAAACGATATCTTCACCACTAATGGAGCCAAGCGCTACGCGTTGATCTCCGAGATCCAAGGCTGCAATGGTGTTGCGTCCGAGCTATTTTTTGATGTCAATATTGTTCAAGCCAACTGGACGCAAAATCGCTACGTTCAGGCCTTTCAAGATTTGACTGCCAATGGCGGCAGAAGAATTTCAGGGCCCTTGCTGGTCATTCAAGGTGGATCAGATCCCACTGTCCCGCCGCAGACAACGACCAAGGCAGTGAACAAAACCTGCGACTCCTTTCCGGATACGCAATTACAATATGTCACATACACTGGAGTAACTCATGTACCAGTAATGTTCGCCTCGCAACGTCTGTGGTTGGAATGGATAGCAGAGCGTTTCGCGGGCGCTCATGCTGAAAAGAGCTGCCATAGCTCTGTAGTCTCTAGTGCAAGGCCATACAAGTCGTACCAACAGGACTTCAACTGGATCATTGCACCAGTAACTCAACCTTATCAGTTGGCCTGACCACAGCATAGCAAATGTCGTTGCTGGCAGTAGGCGAACTAAGTGCGCATATATCGTACTATACATCATACCCTTATAGGCATATATATATATAGAGTGATGGATGAATAGTTGAGCTGGACGGTAGAACCATAAAGCCTGAGATCAGCAAAAGATTTAATAGTTCAAACTTGTTCCTGACCAGACTGACCAGACCAGGATGAACTCTCGGAAACAAAATCCTCTATTCAGTCAATCCATTCTTCTACTCAGTCCGAGGGCGAGAACCTTCAGCATGATCACAGTACCCTATTGAACTCCCCAGCCTTGACCCACCACAAGGGTTAAAAGCAGTTGGTACTATTCAGACTAGTTTCGTATAATTTAATTGCACCCATTTCCGGATTGAGTACAATATCTAAGCTCCAGAGAATTCAATGATTGAGATTGTAATCACATAGTAGAAGTCATAAATCTGAGCCCGAAGGTGTAGCCTTATATGAAACATTCAAGCGTTCCAGCAGGCCAGGTACAGTATCAAAAGTTGTAATTGTGACCACTATGCGACGCAGAACCCCATACTGTGACAGGATCGACTAAACGTTGTAAAAGCTCTTGAGTGAGCTTGAAAGATCGTGGTGGCCACGATTAAGTCAGTTTCATTGGATTTCGCTTAATCTGCTAACACATACGAAACTGACGGGACCTCGCTCTGTTTATCCATCGCGGTAATAGATCAACCCCACGACTGTTGTCGTTGGCCCAAAATGCCGCACTTCGCCATGGCTGGCCGCAGTGACGGCGATGGCGACGAATCTTCAGGATCTGATCACAGGCACAAGCGGCGCAAGATGGGTCAGGAAAGCAAAGCCCATGGCGTTGCTGCAGCCTCGCCTTCAGCGCCCAACTCCTTTGCGGCCAAAATGATGGCAAAGATGGGTTACGTAGAGGGTCAAGGGCTTGGGGCAACTGGTCGTGGGAGACTGGCTCCGATAGAAACACAATTGCGGCCGCAAGGAGCAGGGTTAGGTGCTGTTAAAGAGAAGACGAAGCAGGCAAAGGAGGAAGAAAAGCGAGAGGCCGCGTTTCGAGGAGAGTTTTGGCAAGACTCATCTGAAGAGGAGGAGAAGAGGCGCAAAGAATCGAAGAAGAAGCGGATGTCAGGAGTCTCGAGCGGAACGAGCACACCAGGAGGGAGACCGAAGCTGAAATACCGTACAGCAACCGAGATCGAAGCTGCAGCGAATGGTTTGCAAGTGCCTAATGTCCTTAAGTCTATCATAGACGCTACGGGATCGGAGATGAAGCTGCTCACATCGGCTGCGGGACTCATGGCCTCCCATGGCTCCATGGTACGAAGCGAGACAGAAGCTATGAAAATCGCTCGCAGAGCGCGCAGGGACCTAGAAGCCTTCGCGGATGAATGGAATGGATTATCCGAACGCAGGAAATTTTTCGAATTGCAAGAGATACAACTCGTACAGGAAATTGATGAAGGAGAAGCGAGTGTTCGTGGACTTGAGGGTATGATTGGTGCCATACAGGAGCTGCAACGGCTAACGCTCGACTGTTCTGACGCTAATACCGCCTCCTCCTTATGGGAAGAACTTACGCCGAAGCTGGAGGCTATGGAATTTGAGTTCAAGGACAACATCGATGCTATCGCGTTGCAAGAAGTCGCTGTTGCGGCAATACATCCTCTTTTCAAAGCTGCGATGCAGGAATGGGACCCACTGCAGCAACCCATACATGTGGGGATATATATTCAAAGACTAAGACAGATTCTGGGAATCAGACTAGAGTCGACTAGTAATGCGGTGGCTTTGCAACGCGGTATTGAGCATTTCAAAGCGCAAAGCAAGTCAACGACACCCTACGAAACTATGATATACACCCTCTGGCTGCCTCAGATTAGATCGACCATCACGAACGACTGGGATGTGTATGACCCAAATCCTCTGATTTCCGTCATTGAAGCGTGGCGATCCATCTTACCTCCCTTTATCCTGGCAAATGTCATCGATCAGCTCGTCGTTCAACGGCTCACTCATGCTGTAGCCGCCTGGAAACCCCAAGGCAGTCACAAGCGCAGTCGACACGTTCAGCCCCCTCACGTCTGGCTGTTCCCCTGGCTTCAATACCTGGATGAACAGCACACTGACCCGAAAAGCCCTACCGGTCTCCTTGCGGATGTAAAGAGGAAGTTTAAAGTTGTCCTGTCAACCTGGGATCTTGCCAGCGGTATACCTCCAGGACTCCATAATTGGCGTTCTGTTCTACATTCCGAACTGTCATCCCTTCTTGTCCGCCACTTGCTCCCACGACTTGCCCTTCATCTAGCTGACAGACTTGTAATCGATCCTTCCGATCAAGATCTCAGTCCTCTTGAACAGGCTCTTCAGTGGACCGCCTTCTTCCCCGTCAGCACAATTACTCAGCTCTTGACCGTAGAGTTCTTCCCGAAGTGGCACTTGACCCTCCACCTCTGGCTTACATCTTCGCCTAACTATGACGAAATTCGCGAATGGTTCCTCTGGTGGAAGGAACAGCTACCCGCTGAACTTAACGAGCTCTCTAGCATCGCAGTGGAATGGACCAAAGGCCTTGAGACCATAACTCTGGCTCTTGACCTTGGTGCTGACGCAGCTGAGCACCTGCCGCCTCCAACTGCAGGCCCAACTCCGCCAATTGTGCCAGCCACTCCTCGTCCCACTGCGCCCACATCCAAGGTGTCTGCGATCCATGAAGCCCCTACTACTTTTAGAGATGTGGTAGAAGAGTGGTCTACCGAGCAAGGTCTTATCATGATGCCGTTGCGCGAAGCAGATTCACAGACAGGCTTGCCCTTGTTCCGTATAACTGCAAGTGCAAGTGGCCGAGGTGGTGTGGTTGTTTATCTCAAAGGCGATGTTGTCTGGGCACGAAGTAGCGCATCGAAAACTTTTGAAGGTAAACTCTTTGTGCCGGTAGGTTTAGATGATGCGTTGGTTGTGAGGGCAGAAGGGAAATAGAGGACTATTATAAGGGACGAGCTCGTGTCTATGGAGTCCGCAGTTTTAGCCGCTCCTGAAGCTGTCTCAAAAGCCGATCTTTCAAGAACAAGCGTCTCTGGCGGATCGTGACTATTTCATATAGTTCCAGAAGAACCCATTGACAGCCTTTGGTTACAGCATCACTAACGTAGAATGCGAAGGCCCGATGGATTGAAAGCAGTGCACGGTGGTCAGAACTTGGCGTCAAGGTCAGTTTGACTGTTGGAGTGCCATCACTTGAATATTCTACTCGGAACGGCGAGTGACTGACATCTCATTCATGTTAGGTGGTCTTCTTGACTCTCAAATACTCCACAACGCCCTGGTCACATGGAACCGACCTTTGGCTACACACTACAACTCCGGAGCTGCGCTGCACCGACTTGCGGTAGGTATGAGCCCTTTTACTGTCTCAAGCGATTTTATGTCTTTATCGTCGAGAAGGGGTAGCTTTCTCAGGAACCGCTGAGAAACAAGTTAGGTTGCTACGAATCGACTGCCTGCAGCCACTTGATACAGTATCTCTAATGCTCTTTAAGATCGTGTTACCCTTTGTAGTATGATACTTGAAACGCAGATACCTGCACCGCACTTCTACACTTTATGGCGGCTTTTATAAAGACGAGGCTGGAATAGGCAATTCATGGATTTTGAAATTCCAAGTTTAACCCTCAAACAGACTACCGAGACAATCAAACCCTTTCTCGTTTGGATTTCCAACTGCTTTCAGAATCATGAGCCGAACCACTAGCAAGACCCTGGTGGATCAAACGTTTACATTTGGTCGAAGTTGCGACAGCGCTCTATCGGATCCCGTGACTTCTGATTTCTCTCGATTACTATGTTCTTATTGTTCGGAAGAACATTACCAGAAGCTGCGTTGTTCGAAGTCAAAGAAACCACGATAACAGCATTGTTGGACCTATACCGATGACTAGGTCTGTAGCGGAAGGCGATACAGAAGCTGATCTTCCTGAGGTCGACCACCAATCTCATATAACGCAAATCTTCAATCCACACTTTCTCAACAAGTCATGTCCTACCAAGTAACTACACGACTTGCCACGGGGCCGAACAACAACAATCTTGGAACGGTTCCGATCCTACGCCCCCCCAAAATCCCACCTGGTCCCTACTTCCATAACGGAGCTGCCCACGGGACGATAAAACATTCTTGGATGACCGAAAATGATCCTGATCTCACTTTCTCTGATCTCGAGATCAAGTCTTGTTTACTTCTAGCACCAGAACATTCCCAAGGCGATTTTCGCCTTTGGCTGAGCGCAGCAATAGCCAAGCACTGCAGCTACCGATCAATCTACAACCGAAATCCTCTCGCTAAGGCCTTGTTCACGCAGACTATAGCGGAATTCACAGGAGCTTTACGCTGGATGATCAATGCTAATACCGATTTCGCCGAAGGAGAGGAAGAGCTGAAAGAGAAGGAGCTGGAGCTATCGATCGAAGCTTTTGCAGCTGATCCACGATTATTTGATGCAAGCCTTGAGGCGAACGGGTGTCTCTTAGAAGAGCTATTCATCATTTGGCCTGAACTTCCTAATACCGGGGGAATCACGGCAATCAAGGATGAGATCGTACAGGTCAAGCGGCTGTTCTGCGCCGAGTTCATAAATCTTGGCATAATGGCTGATATGATCCTCCATGTCCAGTCACTCACACATACGGAATCCAGAAAGCTAGAACGACTGAAATACCAGGCGATCCGATTCATGGAAACGGCGTACGTCGAAGCTGAGAATGAGACATGATCAAGGGCATAAGTAGATGGAAACACAACGATTTCACAGAATGAGCTCGGATCCATGCTGTTGGCGATGCTTAAGCATTGAACTGTACGAATGAACATGTGAGTCCCGGCAACATTGCTTGAGTGGAAATCGGAGGCAGAACCGTTTGCCATTGACCGACCAAGAACTCATCCAACGAACCTGTATGTACTGACCTTCTTTGACCCTCCGTATTGAGTGTATAAATCCATAGACGCTTTTGATAAGCAGGCTGTAGATTCGAATCAAGCTCTAGACAGCGAACCTATGCAAGCACTTGGTAGTACTGAAACCTCATCTATCAACGTAAAGACCATCGCTTTCTGTTCAATCTACAGTGCAAATCGAACGAGGGGTAAACTATCAATTCAATAGAAGAAGCTTGGTACTCTACCCTACGATCAACTTACTGGCCACCCGAGACCGGCGATGTGAGGAAGGGCCTATACAGTAATGTAAGTGATGGGATCGCATTAATAGATTAGCATAGCACCCCCTGGTGTTGAAGAGTCGTAGATTGAAATACTTTGAAAGAGAGATAAAGCATCAAACAGATGCTTGTCTGACTGATAGAAGACCTTTTCAGCATCAAGCTCGGTTGCACCTTCTGAAGTTCTGAGACTGCACTGTAAAAGAGTGGCGAGTGCTTGGCAGGGGCGGTTTCAGAACCGCCCCTGTTGACAGCCGAATAAAACCGAACGAAACGGTTACAGTACATACCCGGAACCGTTAGTCTCGGCCGCGATGTGATAGTGATTGTTTGGTGCCTGCGTGCCTGCCCATCGTTCACTACTAAGGTACAGTAGCCAATGGATTTGATGCTCGCAGCTCAACCCTTTCAGACGCAATTACAGTATCATTCTTCCCCCCTCTAAAGTCAGATGTTGAGCTTTGAACGTCCCCTTTTGTGGTGGGAAAAGGAGGAAAACAGTCTTGATGCAGCATGCTGCACTGTCCCTTGACACAACAAACACTCAAAACCCCTTCAACTCAGCGGTCCCCACTGGATGATTCTACCTCACTACAGAAATGCTGGTGCTCGTTGATGAAGGTCCAACAATGAGACCAAGACTCATTGTATCATTCTGACTTAGGGCACACAAAGACAGTTGGCTGAGTCAATTCCTTTGTCTCATAGCTTTTCACTTAGAGAGTATCTACATCTCAGACGCTCAAAGGTGCCTGTGCTTCTATACCGACTTCAGACGACCTGCAACAGTGATATAACGAATACTGAGCAATACCCAATCCATTTTCGACCAATTGAGAGAACCACTGGTTACAAGCAATTCCGATTCAACCATGGACAATCGCCGCATGTCACTGCGACCATCACACCTCGGACATACCGATGACATGTCAGACATAGAGGCCAACGACGGATCTAATCCGTCGTCAAAGCTCCTACAAGATCTATTGCGCGAAAAGAAGGCGCAGTCGCGCAAGGTAGAAAAAGCCCATAATCCGAATCCTCGTCCAGGCCTTGGGCGAAACAACAGCTTGCCTCTTCGAGAGGCTCAAAGTTCTCCAATACCATCTGCTGCTAATAGAGATTTCTCTGCAACTCATGGCCGCCGGACCAGCCATTTTGGACGAATGGACAGTTTGACACCGAAAGAATGGGGGATCCGCGAGTTAGATGAGGTAAGTGAGACTGGACTGACTTATGGAAAATGGCATGCTAACATTGAACAGCAATTTGCGAAACTGAACAAGGAGAATTTCGATTTGAAGCTCGAAGTGTCACAGCGCCGTAAGCGTCAAGAAATCCTGAATGCGAAGTTGGAGAGGTTGCCTACGCTGGAGGCTAATAATGGGGAACTTCAATCGATCAATGACGCTCTACTTCGCGAACTTCAGAAACGTGATCAGGCGATAAAAGAGGCTGTGGAGCTTATCTGTGAGCTGGAAGGGAAGCTTGAGGCAGCAGATTCGTCAAAGGACGACCAAGGGCCATACAGTCCGCACTCAGATCTAAATTCTCCCGCTTCGAATGAGACTCAGGATATACCCAGCTCGCCCCCACTTGACGCAAAGAGTTCAGCTTCCCCCCATCCAGACCCATATATTGAAGACGAGGACGATGAAATTACCGATCTTCCATCCGCTCATCCTACTAGTACATCTCCGCTTGATAGTGCCTGTACAATAGAGCCCTTTACCTCAGCACAAAAGACACCTTCGTTCATTCGGGATAAAAAGCGAAGCACCAGAGCCTTGCGCGGCTTGTACCTGAACAACGAAAGCTTCAACAGCAATCTGAGCTTAGTCTCGCTGGCTCGACCAAACAGCATCTTTGGAAGAGATGACCTCCAGGGAGAGACAGATGCAGACTCCTATGCGCTCAATTCTCCTAGACTAAGTGTACTTAGCGAGAGCAGCTTTCTGAGTGTTTATGGAAAACAGAAAGACTCGGATCAGGCTTCGGATGGCCAGGAGGAGGACCAACCCGGATTTCCCTTGTCAGGAAATTCCAATCGTACTCTACATCCTACTCATGGTGGTGCAAGATTACAAGATCGGATTGACGAGCGGAACAAGCCGTCTACGCCGAGTAGAAATTTTACGAGAGGTGGACCGAAAGACCCTTTTACATCAATAGGGAAAGTCCTGCACGACGCGCCGAGCCGGCGTCAAAAGCAGCATCAGCGGAGTCTCGATCAAGATCATGAGGATTTGTCTCTGCACAATGGTGGCCATACTCTGCTCAAGATGCCATCACTAGGTGGACCGATCTTCGGTGGTGATGTGCTACCGCCAACGCCGGACACAATGAGCACTCACCGCAAAGACGCCAACTCCTCTACACCTAGCATCATCACCGAGAAGAGCTTGCTTGACGGAACACCATATTCAGCCAAGAACATCTCAGCCCTCGTCACCGAAACGCATCCTTACACGTTAAATGACATAGACGTATTTAAGCGCAGCAACGCATCCGGCTTCAGTCTTGACGCTGACATGGAGTACTCGGAAGCCGAATCTGAATCTGTACAGGTAGAGCAGAGCGACTCTGGTGCCTTTGAAAAGGGCCAACCCTTCGCACAGTCGTCCACGTTCATGGGCGGTTCTTCAAAAGCTCCGCGTCTTACTGGAATGGCCTTACCTACGAGGCCCCCACTCACAACCTACGCCACAGACATGATGTTCAACGGTGAAGGCTACGATGCAGTGCAGTCCTCGCAGCGAACAATATCGTACCCTTCGCCTGATCCTCGTGTCCGTCGGCGTTTGCATCAACCTCCACCAATGGCATATGACGCTGCGAGTGCTAGATCCATGCAGCTTTCACCAGAGAACAACACGAGCGGAAGCAGTAACACTGCGACGCCCACAAATGCCGACCATCCAGATACCCTTTCGCGGTCTTCATCCCACCTACGAACAAGCTCCGCCACTCCCTCCCACAGAAGCGCCCACGAACCTCCTCCAGGCAACCCATCAAACACCTCATCTACCCCCTTCAATATGCCCACGCAACCCCCTCCACCTACATCAACCCGCCACGCAAGCCTCGCCTCCCGGATCTTCCGCCGCCCCAGCGCCCAACCCAAACCTCCCACGTGGGAACACCCATCCTCGAACCACCCTCCCCGCCCGCTCTCATACACCCTCGGCTACGACCAAACGCCCAGTGCCCAGCATGCGACCGACCCTCCATCACGCAACGGCCGCCCTGGCACCGCCGGCAGTCAAAACAGCGCACACTCCGCCGCTAGTCGAAAGCGAAGTGCCATGTTCGACGACATTGTCAAATTAGGAACTGAGCCCGTCTCGCTCCAGGGAGAGAAACGGGGGTTTTCATTGGGCAGGAGTTCGAGTTTGAGGAGTAAGATGGGGTTTGGGCGGAGGAAGGGGAGGGAGGAGTGAGACAGGCAGGCTTGGACTTGGGGGGCTGGGATATGTGCCCTTTTGTAGCACTCATTAGTATTGAGCTTGGCTTAGAATATACGTCATCAGTCTCGGCCGGTAACAGGTAGGTTTTCATGGTGACATAAATCGAATGATTGAATAAAAGACAGCGAATGATCCAACTAAGATCAAGATCGAGCCACTCCGTTAGTTCAAATGGAAGCCATCGAATCAACGTATAACACAGCACGGTTCCATGTCAATGGCATGCCCATGCGATAGCACAAGATGGATAACCCTACTCTCTATCGTCGTGACGGTGGCTCACCAGTAAGTTCAAGAATCTAATCACGGCAAAACTCTGCACACGGAAGGGATTAAATGTTGCCAGTTTCAAGAGCGCACATGTTTCTACACAATCTACGTACACCACAGAAAATACCAGCGTTCCTAACCATCGTCCGCATCCTCCTCAAGCAAGAGTTTGAAACTAAAGGGTTCGAACGGGATCTATAGCCTATGGTTAGCGAGAATGCATAGAAAAGAGCAGGGATGCATGAATGGATGATGAAAGAAGGAAACGAAAACCGTACCCCATCACCCATAAAATGCTTGCTCATAGCCTCGACCCAGTGCAAGCGCAGGCTGTGCAACATGGCGCTCGTGCCCTCCATGACGCAGAGAATCGCAATGGTGAGGAAGAACCACATGAAGAAAAATACAACGGTCATGATGACGCCGAGGACGCCTGTAAAGGCGAAGGCGTTGCCGAGGGTCATGGTCCAGAGCACGACGGAGAGCTGCTGGTGGGCGAGGGAGAGGGCCCAGAGGCGGAGGTAGGATGCCGTGTGGGAGACGCAGTTTAGGCAGAATTCTGTTGTGTGTGAGTATGGTTTATATTTTGGATGAGGGGTGGGGCGGTGTTACCAATGGTGTGGATTGTCTGGTGGATCATGATTTCGGAAAACTCGAATTCCTCGTGCTCTTCGTCATTGATGTCTTGAGTGATCATGGCCGCCGCTTCGTGGTCAGAGCCCATGCTATCTCGTCCACCATTCATTATGCGCCCGTCCTCATCGTCTGCATCTAGGGCGCTAACCCTTGATGTTTCGCCGATTCCTCGGTAACCCAACGCTCGAGCTCTGTTGTGCTCCCATCTTAAATACAATGGTTTCAAAAGTAGTAATATAGGCACATTGGCGACTGCGACGAGCAAGAGTACCACTTGTACAGCACTCTGTCCCCTATATAGTTGTTCACCAGGTTCTATCGTACCCGGCTGGAGAAACATGTATATGAGCATGTTCAATAGCCCAGGTGGCGACTTGCCGATGGCAATCCAGTCTATTGACCACTTGTAGACAATGGTAAAGACAAGATACCCAAAGATGGATTGGAAGAAGATCATTCCCGGAGCAAAATTACCCCAGATGTCAATTGGGGACTTGAAGTGGCGTGCATTGATGTAAGAAAGGCAAAGCGAGTATGTCATCTTTATACTTCGTTAGTCTAATCATCCGCAACCTTATAACGTAGGAACTCACATGTGCCCATCCCATGAGAATACTAAGCTTCATTTTGAAGCTGTTGGAGAACAGGAGCTCATTATCCGTGCCATGCCAACTCCAGTCCAGTCCAAATGGATATCTGTAACCATCCTTTAGCTTGGCTTCCACCAATTCACCTGGCTTGAAGTCATGCGGCCACTCCCATTGGCTGGGAAACAGCGTCAGGGCTTTGGAAAAGACATCATTATAGATTAACCCAGTGTACATCGAGAAGATGCCCATCAAAAGCATAATGTATCGACCGTAGAAAGCCATAGCGACAAGTTCGTTCAATTTTGCCTTGCCCATTGGCCGCTCGAAGTATATCATGGCGAGGGCGGCACACGTCATAATGGTGCCATGACCGAAGTCTCCAAACATAACAGCGAAGAGGAAAGGGAACGTGACGATAGTTGGGAGTCCAGGGTTAACCTCAGTATACTTGGCGGTACCATAGGCATCGATAATAGTTTGGAAGGCTTCGGTGAACTTGTTCCTTTTGTTATATGTTGGAGGCGTTTTTGAAGTTTTGATTTGATTGACGATAGTAGGGACCGATAGGCCTGCCCGGTCATTAACGTCTTGCAAGGTCGACTTGATCAAGGGTAGCGAATTAGTCGGGCACCAAGCCTCAGCAATCAAAGTTTTTCTTGCTTGATCGTACGAGCAGCGATTAAGCGTTTGATATACAGCCTTCTCCTTTTTGATGACAATCATCCAAGCGGTTAGGCTTTTCGCGATCTGTGTAAGCTCTGCATCTAGAGTCCGTTTCGTGTTACCAAGAACATTCGATAAATCGCTTAATCGAGAATTAACTTCGCGCACCTGGTCCTGCCGTAGTTCACTGTTCTCATCAACGCTGTACAGGTCCGCACCAAGAGACTCTGAGATCTTGCGAATCTTAGCAATGATTTCTTTGCCATGGGCGAAGATGACAAAGACGTTCTTATGGATTTCTTCATTGTTCATGGGGTCAATGATTGGCTTGGGTATCTCCGACTGGTTCATGTAGAGATTTCCACGTAGCGTTCGCCAAAGGATCCGCTCAAAGGCCGCAATACGTGATCGAGGTATTACACCGGCAACAAAGCCAATATTCATGACTGAGAGTGACTGTTGCCCATATGCATCCCCGTTTTGCCCCCTCGATTGCTGCTCAACATCCGACAGAAGTGGTGCCTCGTCATTCTCGGTGGATTGGCGTATTTCATCCGGGTTCCCATGAGCCTTGAATGCCTATCAGTTTGAGTGATAGCCTAGAGCAGGAGCGTCAAGGCCCTTACCCGATCGAAGAAACCTCCTGCTTCTGTCAAAACCCACCGCCATTCTGTGAGCTCCACTTCACGTTTCTTTAATGTTTCGTAACTATCGTAAAGAGACGCAACTCGCTGCTCGAGGCTCTCACTTTTATCTGCGAGCTCGTCGATCTCGTGTGCCGAGGGAGCAGCGAGGATATTTGTAAATTCGTGCTGTGGTCGTGTTGGTATTGCCTCCTTGTCAAGCTGTGATTGAAAATAGCGTAATTGTCTCTCGACATTGTCTAGCCTCCGAATCTCCTTGGTAAACGTCCTTTGGAAAGCTGTTGTCTCAGAATTGAGCTATTCGCACATGATAGTTAGTATGTGTACTTGATACCATATATTCTGACACTGGATTTAAGTGCAGTAGTCTAGAGATTCTTCAATAGTCATAATTTGGAAGCCATAGCGATCCCCAATAAAAGCCACCTTTGCACCTTGCTTCTTTGGCTCGCCTCATATACAAGGAAGATCTAGGCGACACTCACATCTCGGAATTGGACCTCTCCTATCTCTCCAAGGGCGCTGACAACCTCCCGTCCTATCTCGTTGGCGATATATAGCTGGGTCAAGGACATGTCCGCCGAGCGGAATAGCGTATCTTTGGGAACACCCATGATGAGTTGCGATTCTGTCGTCCTGCCCACAGAGGGCCTTGCTCATGGATACGTGACGATCAAATTTCAAGCCTTTTTGACCAGCTGTAAAGTCTCTCGCAGAATGCTCGGGGTGCTTCAGATAACCCGTACAACGATAATGATGGTCGAGGCAATGGAGATGCCTGCTGATCACTAGCGTAATTTTGCCGCCGAGCCGCCTTCCATCCTTGGTCCTAAGCAGCTAGATAGCATTCTCACCCATCTCGTCGTCCCAAAAAACAGGTAAAGTAATCATGCCACTCAGATTATGCACATACCATTCTTCCGTATATTCTACAGCACCACCTTCACCGTCTTTGCCCTTATCCTCATCTGCCTCCTCGTTGTTACCCCCGCCGACCAAATCTACCAAGCCTTCAAAAATCGTCAAATCTACAACGTCTTTATTGTCGGTAGCGCATACCTACTCACTCTCCTAACCGCGGTAGTGGTATATGCATTCCGTCTCTATACCAATCGAACTTTACTAGCTGCGATACCGAAGACATGGTCGCCGACAGAGAAGGGTGATGTTGGCAAACGGGTTCGAAGACTGGTAATAGAGTATTTAGAAAGAAGCGCATTGATAACCTACGAATCCCACCCACGAGATCTACGAGATGAGAAAGTCTCAGCTGCATCACGAGGCCTTCTCTCTAGTCCGCAAGTACGTTGCTCCTCTACGTCACGCAAATCAGATGGCACCGCAACCCTTTTTCCTCATGCGCCAGTCTGGGGCACCATCAGTCACCCCGGCTGGTCCTCCCCTTGCTCCCCCGACCTTCCCGACCTCCAATACCAACCCGTTATCCTCGAGCTTCCTCATCTTATCGAAGCAAAAGCCGTCTCCCTCGCGCCACCAGATCCGCTCTACGACCCAGACCCAGACGCATCACGCCTAGATCCTCCAGAGCCCCCAATCCCAGACGCAGCCGCAGTAGAACTGCTCCAGCGCCCTGCGACCATGGGTCTGCGCGAGTACACTTCCCACCTGAGCTCCCTTGAAATAATCACCCCACCCTCCCTAGCCACAGATTTCCTATCCCTGTACGAAAAAGCCCGTTTCTCCTTGGAGGAACTCGACGAAACGGAGTTTAGAACCCTAATGAACATATTCGCCGAAATCCTCCGAAGCATGGACCATCTCGACCCCGCCATCGTCGCCAACCTGCACGCCAACTCCGAAAGCGCCAGCGAATCTTCCAACGATGGCGCAGAGGCAGCCAGCCTCTCCACTACAAACACAGTCGCCTATACACCTCGTCCCTCCGCTTACGTCAACGCCCCCATCTCCAGCGGCGGATCCCGCAGCGGTAGCCCAGAAACTGCGCGCACCGCGCCCTCGTATCCACGTGGCGCGGGACGAAATATTTCCTCCGGAGCGTCTGTGAGCGGGTATCGGAGTATACGTACGCAATCATTGGCTTCTCTAAGGTCGGTCAGGTCTCGTGAATCTAGTGCGTCGCAAGCTTCGCAGAGATCCGGTGGTAGTGTGATTAGGTTGGCCGAAGCGAGGAGCCCGCTGGACCTGCCATATACGATTGTCACTGGCTCAGAGGAAGCATTTTGAATATGGGCAAGTTTCCTGTTTGACGCGTTCTTAGCGATGGTGTTCTGGTTGGGCCAGTGAGTTTGGGATTGGCATGGTTGGATATCCACAAAGGCGTATATAAATACCCAGCTATAGCGAGCATTGTAGATCGAATTCATGTAATTTCTATTGTCTATGAAGTCTATGAATGCTGAAGGATACTAGGAACACTTATGAACGCTGCACGTGTACACTATCACCAACTGACAAGGCCCCTCTCCCTATCGAACCCGCCCCTCAACTGCCGCTCCGGCTTTACAACCTTCCCTTTCAGGACCGTAAACTTCACAATCCCCTCACAATCCTCTGGTCTAACTCTCGCGAGCCAAATTCCTTGGCTGGCCTCGCCCATTGCTCCCTGATTCTTGCCATCTTTCTTCTTCTCACCGTTCAACTTCTCCATATTTGTCCGCTCGCCGTCAACACTCCCCCCATTTGAAACACTTTCGAAAGCCCCCGCTCTCCGATAAACCATCACGTTAGCGGCAAATTTGTGTCCACCAACGTGGCTGATGAAGTAGATCCCGACGCCGCCAGGACGCTCGTCATGTATGTCGCGGTAAAGGCCCAAAGGGCGCAGGTGGCGCTCGAATTCGCGGCGCAGGAGCGGAGCTGATTGCCCGCAGCGGGCGTCGCGGGTGCGTTGGGAGCAGAGAAGGATGAGTGCTTTATGTGGACAAGGACGCGATGTGAACTGGAATGCTTCAGGTAAAGGAGGTGTGAGAGATGGGGATGGCGAAGGGGCCGAGGAGCGCGGAGACGAGGGATCTGGGGATGGGTATCTGGGAGGGAGGAGTTGGGTGGTTGTAGTGGGAGCGGAGGAGATGTGGTGCGTTATGAGTTGGGGTACGGAGGTGGGGGTAACGTCTTCGATCAGGGTGAAGGAGGGGAGAAGGAGTATCGTCGTGGGTCTGGTAGATGGGTCGGGATAGGAGGAAACTGGGGAGGGGAGAGCCATGTTGGAGGCGGAGAGCATGAGTTTCTGAGCCTTGTAGTTAGCTTCCTTCTTCTCCTCAAAGATGTATTGGGGAGACGTACGCCATTGGTGGGCTCAATCTTGCAATCCCTCACCGCTTCCATGACACTTCCTTTCTCATCTGCAACATCTCTAACCCAGTCTGCCTTTCCTGTGGCGACAAGCATGTGTGTTGCCCACCCGTTGACATGTCCGTAAAGCTCTGTATCTTCATCTATCTTCCATTTTGAAGGATATCGGATCTCGCAGCTCTCGCAGTCGTGGTCGCAGTCCTCGCCGTCAACGATAGGGTCAACTTTGGGGAATAAAAGTGCTTCGGGGGCTTTTGTGAAGCCATTCTCATGCTGAGCATCGGGTTTGAGGAAGGACTTGCCGAGTTGGAAGACGGAGGAGAATTTTGGCATTCTCCAAGGTTGTGGGATGCTCGCGCAGGTACACTTGCGTCAGGTCAATCTTGATTGTGAGAACGGAACCTGAGATGTGTCTATTGATCAGGCAGATAATGACGGATATGCTGAAGCCTTGGGACAAGCCTCCTACACTCGAGGCTCAACACTTCCATCGTGCATCACTCAGCCAGTGGGATTGTCACCGCCCCCTCGGCCATCAACTTTTTGAAGTCCGCGTAAGCTCCGGACAGCGGTTGCTTATCATATCAGATGGCGCTAAATGACGTACTCGTACGCCAGAAATAAGGCTTAGCCTGTTATGTTTGCTTAGAGATATCAACACACGGAGAACTTCGAAGCCCAATAATGGAATATTGTGATAGCCACTTGTCAGTCTCGGAAATCAACTTTCCTAATTTACCTACGCCCCAAAGCCCCTCAACCCTCAAGCAGAGCGTGACAAAACAAAGAGCCGACACCCGCCTGATGGGTCTACTACCGCTTTACTATCGTTGACGTTTCGGCTCATGCCATTACATTCCTTTCAGGGTTGGTAGCCGCATGATAGCCACTCGGACCATCAGCCGCACACATTCCCCCTCCCCGCCCCTGGCTCAATCTTCGTCTTGTTCACTCTCTCCAGATAGCCCTGAGACAGCAAAGACAGGATATTACCGGTATATCCAGTATAAAACTGAGCTCCTAGACCTGGCTGACCGAACCATGGCGCGATCGGCCCGCCAAGAACCTCAAGCGGCTTCGCTACCTTGTATACGTGATAGTTATAAGGATAATCGGGTGCATCAGGATTCGTGTCAAGATTGGATGGCGGCAGGGCTCGCTGAGAGTATGGGGCGTCTGCGGCGCTGACATAGGTACCTCCAGCAAAGGTCAGCCTTTCGTCCAAGTCTAATTTCTAGAAATCTCAATTGTTTGCAAATTGGTTCAAGTTAAGGGTGCTACACACCATATTCGCTTCCGAAACGGTCGACTCTCGTCCCAACCAGAAGCGTCAAGTTGCCCAAGATGGGAGCACCATCGGTATTGAGCTGAAAGCCGTTGCGGGGTGGGTACTTGTAGTAGCCGTCTACAGTCCATTCTGCTAGAAAAGCTCCAGGGGTTTCTCCTCCAAAACGGTCATAATTTGAGACAAAACTCAGGAGGGGGAACCGCCTGGGAAGGATTTTAGGCCCAAGGCGAGGATCATTGCAAATATAATTGTTCCCAGATTTGCCGGTGTTATTTGCACCTTTGCAATCACATTTGATGGTTTTGGACGAAAGAAAAGGCTGTAAAGAGTGGAACTCATCAGCATTCAGTTACAGAGAAACTGCCTCGTATTAACATGCCTCTTGACTGACAGAATCAGCCCATCCAGTCCCCACAATAGCCGCAAGCGCCTGAATGAAGTAAGATGAATGCATGATGGAAATCGAAGCAAGCACAGGCTCATTCGCTGCTATCTGATAAAAACTGTTCTATGCCTTCTATGAATGGAATCCTTCTGTGGGCGATTCAAGTAAAGTGAGAGATACACGCGAGAGGATAGGAGAATGTGGGGAAATCCACAGCCTTCGAGGCACAGACAAGCGCATGAATAGATCTAGCTACAGCTGTATCACCAAACTTTATCTTAGCTTAACATATGAGCATGCCAGTACAGGCGAAGGCATGATAGTTGATAGTTGAATCCAATCATGGGTGGTCACAAGCAAGTCGGATGGATTACGGCTTACGGACATGCTCGGTGATGCAGAGGGCTCAGTTTAACCTTGATGAAGGTTTGGTTGACGCTCAGGTCAGTGCAGGTGGCTGCTTCTATAACTGGGGTAGCCTTCGCAAGTAATGGTTTTACAGGAGTCACGATGTCGCCATGTAGACATCTTAAGCGATCAAGCTGAGGTCACGGGACTTGAGACGTGGGAGTTGCCGTGAGTAATCATCTTGTCCTTGATTGGTCACAGAATTATCAGTCAGCTTCGGAGTTTTCCGTGTCAATGAATTCCGATGTCATGCTGAACAATGCTATGTATTTGTTTTCTTCAAGAACATACGGCTATATCGACATAGTCAGGACTGCTTAACCAGCAATTTGAATCATCGAGTTACTTGAACATCCTAAAACTGCGTTGACCGTTCTTTTCCAGAATGTCTCTATCGCGTTGTGCCCTCTCTTTAGCCCCATCGCACATCATCTTCAAAGTTGCATCACAAGCCGCCTCCACCGCTGCACGCTCATGCTCTCACACACCTCGAGATTATGACTTCCACAGTGCTCTACGGCTATCTTCTAGGCGAGGGCTCCAAACTCACACCGCCTATCGACCGCACTCGCTCGAACCAGTTCCGCCACCTCCTCGAAATACGGGTATTCCAGATAGCTCGATAGCAGGAACTGTACCAGAAATCAACGACAAAAGACCGCCTCGATTAAGCGGCGAGCATTCACCTCCAAAAACTACAAGACTGATTGATAAACAAAGCGTTAGCGTGACCGAGGCTGAAGCACAAAAGACAAAACCTATCACTCAAGCCAACCCTCCGACAAAATCCCAACGGCCAAAGCTAAGAGCTCGCAAAGCTGCTATGTCCTTGACACCGTCAGCTACAAGCCAAATTCGAAGTCTTCTTGCATTGCCAGAACCGAAGCTTATCCGGGTTGGTGTCAAAAACCGAGGTTGTTCCGGGTTGGCATATCACCTCGAGTATGTGGATAAAGCAGGCGCTTTCGATGAGGCGGTAGAACAAGATGGAGTGAAGGTTCTGATCGATAGCAAGGCTTTGTTCAGCATCATCGGCAGTGAGATGGATTGGGTAGAAGACAAATTGAATCAACGATTTGTGTTTCGGAACCCCAACATAAGTCAGTCCCCTTTCCTCTTTTCTGTAGCAGACCTGATATGCTGACCCTCCTTTTCAGAGGAACAATGCGGCTGTGGCGAGTCGTTCATGGTCTAGCGATCCAACATTTTCTACCAGCATCAAATCCCAGCGATTCCAGCGGCATTGAAACGGCGTTAGCCTATTTGGGCGGCTCATGAGCGATGATGAATCTTGGTCCCATATAGATCCATTACACATCAACCCACATCCACGACCACCGCCTCCTCACCACCTTCTTTCAATAGACCCCTCCCTCAAAATCCACAACTGCCGGTTTCTCCACCAATCCCGCCAAGCTCTTCTTGAACGCCATATGCGCCGGGTCCTTATTTACATAATAGTCTCGATCCTTCTCGTTCTCGAACTCCACCACGAATCCGTGCGAGTAGTCCTGCAGAACGCCTCAGCTAATCTATATTCAATTGATAACCCAGGAAAACTCTTACGTTCATCTCAGGACTGTTGTTCCTACCCCCAGAAACGGATTTGATGTAGGAGTGCTGGCTGTCAGGGTGGATGCATTCGGACTTGAGCGCGAGAAAGCGGGCGCAGGCCTGTAGTCCGTTAGGCTTAGAAAAGGACAACCAGCAACCGGCCCCTCCAATACCTCTTTGACGCTGGACTGTTCCGGATCCTTTTTAAACTGCAAGACGACCAAGTCAATATCAGAAGGCAGGGCAATATCAGGGCATGTTGTGCACCTTGAACAACACAACGTGCGTGATTGCCATTTTGGGTTTGCAATTGCTGAAATGTCTGGATGGCGAATTGAAGGTTGAGAAGGGAGATATACGCAGCGTATACAACATCTACGCTAAATATGATTGTTTGATGGTGTCAGAAATCAGCCAGATCCGCGCGCTCTCTGCGTTTGTCATCTCGGCTTTATCTACGTCATGAGGCCGAAGGGTCCACCGGTTCCCCAAGTCCGTGGGGTGTCGAAAATCAGTAAACAACAAGCTGTCTCTACAGAGATATTCGAACGGTCAACGGGCTCCTTGTTGTTCTCAAAAACTACAGCCATCCGCTCGGACTTGATTGTAAAACATGTACAATCAACAGGAACCAAAAAACGAAGCCTGTGCACTGAGTCATTCTCGACTCAAGTCTGTCACTTGTCCTGGCAATCGAACCGACCATCTTTTATGGTCGCCCCGTGACTTTCGCCTCCCCCTTGCAGACCGGTTGCAAAGGAAAACACTTACCCATAAAGAGATCCATTATCAAAAGTCAACCGATAGCATGCCTTCCACATAACCACGAGCCTCAGCGAGATCCTACATGCGGCCCGGGTACCCCATGTTCTCCTCGAAACCCTTGTCCCCGAGCTGCGATGTCCATTACTTCCGTGGCAGTTGTCCATATCCACGTTCATTCTCGTTAGTAACCCATGGTCCTATCTTGCTGCATGTCGCTATTTCTTTTCATTTATAATGGCGGAAAACTACATACATGGTCTCGCCTAAGCGGGAGCAGAATGTTCCATTATTCAGTACATCGTCACATATCGTTTCTATACAGTACTCGTATAATCCATCCATCCTGCCAGACTATCTACGCCCTTTCCTTCCATTCATCCCTACCTCGAAACCCCCCCCCTAACCCCTCCCACCGCCGTTCTATCTTCAAATCTATCACCCACGTCAGCAAAATCCCATCTTGGACGCTGTAGCCATTCTCTTTTACTTCGCTTATAACAAGATATTTGATAAAGTAGTCATGTGATAGGGGCAAAACTGTATTTGTGAGGTGGCTTCAAAAGACCTCCTACGCTCAATATTTGAAAAACGGTCATCGGTGTCCCGTGCTCTTCATATTCCCGAACGACCTAGGCTATCTAGGGTCCAAAGACAGTAAAGGAGGGCGACTTAAAGTCCAAAGGCCGACCGAGCTGCATTGTTAGAGCGACTTTCGCATCAAAGAGCACCTGCCAATAAAACCCTCAGCTTTAAAAAGAGAACCCAACGACTCATGATTGAGATTCTGAACCGACTAGACTCACTAAACAGATATATATAAACAGTTTCGACTCTCCCGGCAAGTGCTAGAACAACGCCCGAACAAATTCCGCCTTTGTTGGTCCTTGTAACCTTCGCAAAAGTATCTAGCGCTCTTCAAAATCTATATTTGGACCCGCAATAATGCCGGTCGAAGCCCGTACGTGCGGTTGTTTACAGGTCCCCGAACAACGCGAAACTTTTGTAGCCGACGATCAAGCGACCCTTTTCGACATTTTCACCTTGCGCTTTTTATTACTTGTTTATCTAACCTTGCTCTTCGGTTTGTCTTCAGGATATCCAAACTCGGGTCTGGCATAAATGATGCCGAATCAATGCCAACGCATCTGTTGCCTTTCACTCCTGGTTCTGTTTGTCTTCCTTTCCCCTTCGGTTTCCAGCACCCCAACATCCCCCCTTACTCGACCCTCGACCTTCGCCTGGAATTCCTCTGTTGATCAAGCAAATCCCCGTCGCATCCAGTGCGTAGTCCAGGATGCTTGGATCACACCCGACCACAGTACTCTAAACGACTGCGGAGACGCCGTTGATCGTCTTTACCTTACGGACTACGGTCAGTATGTTGACCGTTACTTCCAATTCGTGGCCGCCGATACACCTCCCCGTACTCGTTTCCCTTACACGGCGCGTACTCCACGTCGCTATACAATCGGCACTTGCACAGTAGCGGTTGTTATGCTTACGGACTTCCCGTCGTCCCAGCCCCTTCCTGGAAAACCGCCTGCCCCTTACCCAGAGCGGGACATGGCGACCTTTGAGAAGGTTTGGGACGCAGCGGTGAGAATTCTGGAAGTATGTGTGATTGGGCACTCGCACGGCGGGTATGAGCTTGTTGGGAGGGGTGATGGAATCGGTGTTTTTATCTGGACTACAGGAAGTGAGACTGACAGAGCGGTCCGGGCCGGCCCAGTAGGAGGAATTCGCAATGTGGATGGAATATGAGTAGAAATCGCTCGGATGTGTGATACGCGATAGAGGATCGGACTCGGAGGTATCGCTTGGGGGCGTACGTTTGAGCTTCGCAGATGGAAAAGCAGAGAGGAACGGTTGTTAGTCAGAGCCTTCTCATCCACCTATGAAGACCCAAAGCCGTAGGCACCAGCTGAAGGCAAAAATCCTCAAACAACATTCGATTGCCAGAATAAGTGAAATAGAGTCAAGATCGACAGATTCAATATTCTTCATGTTCCAATTCTCCCTTTCGTACACGCATTCGCACCCGAATTGAGGGCTGCATTTTCATAAAAGGAAAATGAGATTGAATTACCCCTTTGTATACGTCGAAGTGACATATGTGACTTACTCGCATAGGAACGCAGAGAACATCACTTGTTTTTGGCAGCCTATAGCCACGTCCCACAAGTACCGATTATATCTCAATCACTCTCAACACCCCATGGCTGCGTAGAGAACCGACTTCATGAATGTAAATTTACGCCCTCGTGGGGACGATAAGTGGAATGGTTCACTACTGGCAAAACGAACCGTCCTTGGGTTGGGATCATCCATCGGTGGCGTGCTTCATTCTAAGTCCGCAAGCCTTTTATCTGGTGGATAGAAGATGCGGCGACTTTGAGGTTTTCCATAGGACTGATCCGACAGATAATTGATGGTGTTGCTACTGATTGACAAAGCGCTTCGCGCATCCTTTAGCCTCCCAGTGAGGTCAACCCACCCATCGAATTGTTACGGTGCTCGAGTCTAGACGCTAGATTGGGATGTTTCCAGATCCAGGCATGGTTCAAAGCGAGATAGCCGTTAGATGGAGGAATATGCAAGGGTAGATCACTGGAGCTGAGCCCGGATTCGGTTCTAGACCCATTTGACTACTGGAATTCGACGGTAAGGCACCTACTTAGATGGTGCCCCAGCCATAATTGTAGTCAGCTACTGGTGCCTAAACAGTCGGGGTTCTGTGACCTCAGCTTCCAACCTTTCTGTTCTGGAACCGCAAATCAACACGATCCGATGAGATGGATATTCCTTGGTCTTCGAACTGGGTTTTTGCGGCATAGGACCGGGCGAAGGTTCTTACAAGAGAGATTGACGGTTTCGAGAATTTCTGATCAGAAAATCCCCTTCCAGCGATACGGACTGATGATCTTTTCGAAATTGTCGTAAAAGACCAGGGCATTCTGAGCATACCCAAATGGGGTCACAGCGCCCAATTTGAGTTCCAAGTCGCAAAGTCACTCTCTTCATGATGCTGAGCGAAGTAAGCGAGCCGACCCTTTGCAGTGAGTATATATAGTGGAAAGACCGTAGTACTTCGAACTCTGTGGCTACTAGTAACTCAAAAGGCCCTCATCATATGGCTAGCAACGCTCTTATATGGACTCCTAGCCCTTTGCACCCGGAATTTGTGACACGCGGTGACAAATCCAGCGCGATCCTCTCTTCCATCAATTATGGTGGCTTTTCTGAAGAAGCGACATACTCGATGGCCATCTAATTAGGCTTCTTTACTGCCAATAGCCAGAACGTAAGGTATCTCTCAATCCAGATTCAATGTACGGATACGACACCCTCCTCAACCGGCGACTATGACGTTCTCCCAGGCATTATCAGTAATGCTGTTAACCTTCGCTTCAATTAAGGGAAACGCATCACAGTGCTTAGCCAATCAGATTTGAAACAAAATATTGTAGATGCCAGTCAATCAAGCATTACTAGTACCTTGGATCCGGAAGGAAAGAGTTTGATGGTTGGTTCGCTCGTAATAGGGTATGTATGTTCTGCCAGAATTCAGAGGTTGCACAGTCTGAATTGGGGGACAGACTGTACGTTTCAGGTTCGCTTTTCTCCATATGGGAATCATTCATGCTCCTACAGATGTGTGCACCATGTTCCCACGATACCTCGTAGTCTGACCGAAGGAACATAGGTTGCGTGCAGTAATCCAGTCCGCTATAGGTACCTCCCCGATTGCACTCTACTAATCAAGGCGCTCGTCTTCGCCACGATTCTTGAACGTTTGTTTACTGCCATGGTCGAACAACATCCTCACCAGAGCCTCTGACTTTGCAGTTCCATATTGATTTTCAGCTTTCACCATCGCTCAAGTTTCTCTTTCTAATTCTCCAAGTGCGATCTAATCACCAAGTTCCTAATTCTTATGCACAGTTATGTAGTGTTCACTGGGAGCCATTGCCTATACAGCCAACCGTTTCGAGTGCTGTAGCAAGCTTAGACTAAGCCGCTGACCGATGCTGCAATAGAAAAATTGTTACTTCCGCGAGGCAAGACGGTTGAAGTGGGTACGCCAAATTTGCCGAGCGTTGTCGCTGTGGTTAGATGAAGTAAGTGTTTTGGAGAGGACCGTACATTCTTCATGTCCGTATTAGATTCTTCCCCAATCATCACAACACTGAATCGTAAGCATGAAAAATACGCCTATGTCTCTGAAACCTAGATATGAGTGCTTGGTAATATAAGCTCGCTGCTTGAATCTGTTCATCAACCAAAGCGCCCAACCTGCGGCGTCTTTCTGGGCATGGAAGCATCACCACTGACCCAGCAAGCTCGTCCCATTTCCTTTCAGCCAAAGATTACTCAGCTTTACGACGATTTGTTCAAGGTGAGGACTCCGAGTAAAAGCTCAATCATCAACGCTTAGAGGAATAGAGCAATGAAATTGTTGTCGACTCTGAGGGTTTCTGGCGGGAGTTCTTCCTTCTGAAACCCGATAGACCCAGTCTCCACCAAAAGCTCGAACAACTCAAACCAGATGATCTTCTAGATTTGCAGGTAGATGCGAACTCAAGAATCCGAGCTCTATTTTGGTTGATAGTGTGTCCATAGCATGAGACTCAGCAATTTTTTGCCCACGCTGTGGACAAGATCAAAACCGGGAAAGCTCCATCAGATGAAGTAGCCCTCGATGTAAGCCCAATCCTTCTGTTACGCGTGCCCATGTTTGACACTTACTGGTTCAGACTTTGACAGTCTTTCTAGGGGCTGTCTTAACTAAAAGATACAACAACCCGAGTGCCGACCTTATCACAGTGCTTGCCGGGTTGGATGAAGTGGATGCCGTATTCTTCGACTTTGCAGTTGCAATCGAGCATATTGTCCGGACTGGAAGATCCCGTAAGTCAATCTTGGGTCTTTGTGGCGCTTAGTGCTGATGTCTCCAGTCGATGTTCGCCAGAAGGCGATTGAGGTAGCGTTATCCTTGACTTCAGGTGCATGGCAGACAAGCCTCGTCTCATACTTTACCCATCGAGATCTGTTCCCGGCTTTGATGAAGGTATTGCAGTCCGTTCTTCTTATATCCACTTCTTATTATTTGATGTAAAAAAGCATTCGGAGTTATCTTTTGATGGACTTTCCATTCTCTCATGCCTGTTTGCCTTATCGTCGTATCATGACAGTCCTCTGCGGAAGTTTCCAACTATATCGACTTCAAGCTTACAGAATGGATTAGAATATTCAAGACCTAGAGAGCCCAGTCTATGTCTTCAAGCCGTTCCTGCTACTAGGTCTTTTAGCGAATTACAACAAGTTTGAATTTCGAAATCCCTATCGGTTAAGGCTCGAAGACTTCGTGAACGAAAGCACCATCGAAAAAATTGTCACAGGTCTTGGAACTGTCTACTCGCAGTCTAGAGACCACTATGTATCTGTTCAAGAAGACGTTGATGAAGGCTGGACCCTCAACAGTACCCTGACGTACATTGGTCTTGGTATCCTTGCTCCGGGCAAAGCTTCATCACAGATCCCAAACATCGAAGATGCAAAAGAACAATTCGCCGCTCTGTAAGCCCATCATACCCAACCATCAATGCATCACTTCTAAGAATTCCTAGACCGCCTTCCACCGCATCTATACTCCTCCCAACCTATGACTTTACCTCCGCCAACGCCCTTTTCGCCTCCTCTCTCCTTTTCACCCCTGCCCTCACCAAAAAAGAAGAAACTCCCTTCAGTGCCTTCCTCTCCCTAACATCCTACATCCTCCACCACGCCTACCGCTCCCCCCGCGCCTCCCTCTACGGTCTCCTCAACCTCACAACCATACGCATCGTCATCGAAGATTCTAACCTCTGTACCCGCTTATTTGACCCCTCAACGGCCCTCCATGTCCGGCTTTGCCGCCAGCGCCAACCTTTACTTCCGTTGACACCACATGCGAGGCCCCCGGCAGCCGCGATACTAGATACTATAATCGACACTCTCAACCACAATCTCCGCCGCGCTCTCGACCTGCCGCTTTACATCTCCTGCGTCGGTCTGATACAGCGCCTGCTCTCCCACCTCTCAGCAACCCACACACGGTTCCCGTATCACTGGTCTCTACTCTGGCAGACCTTACTTTCGTTACTCCGCTTCCTAACCACCTACGCCGACTCCCTCAAATCCCAACACCCGGATCTCCAATCACTACTGCACCCCTTCCTCACCGTGCTAGCGTTAGCAGTCACGCAAGGCGAATCCTTCCTTCCAGCCTCAACCGACTACGACGACCTCTTCTACAAACTCGTCGAAGCCGGCCAATACCTCCCGCGCTTCAAATCCTCGTTCTCCCCCCACCTCTCTTCGGCCCTGCCCTCTACCCAACCCCACTCTCGCAACCCCCAGAACCCGCCCATCGACCTCCTCATCCTTGTCTCCACACACTACCAGTCCCTCATCTCCGCGGCCAAAGGCGCCGGCCGCGTAGGCAAGGATTTGAGCCCGAGGGAAGTGAGCAGGGTTATTCGGGAAGGGTACGAGACGTTGGTGTTACCTGAGGTTGAGACCGGGGGGTGGGAAAGGTGGAGGGAGGGCGAGGACAGGGGTTTAGTGAAGAGGTGGGGAAGGTGCGTGGTTGAAGATGGTAGGAGGATCGTGAGGGACGGGGTGTAGTGGGTGGAGTGGGGGGGAGGAGATGAAAGGGTGGGGACGGTTCACCAGTGGGTGCGAAGAGTCAGTAGACAACACCACATTCTCAACACAGATAAACAATCAATCGATTGGTTCTTTTTTTTCTCCAAACAATGCCATCATTAATCCCGTTCGCTCGCAAACCTTCCGCACTATAAACATTCGACCAAAAAAACCATTGGAATTAGCCAATCTTGCCTTTTCCTCACTCACACAACCACTTAATCTAAATTCAATCCAGCTATCGATCATCATCCACTAACACGAGCCTCACCGACTTGCCCCACCCTCTAGGAAAATCACTTGGCTGAAAGCATCCGGAAGTGCAGCCAGCCAGTCGATCGAGATCAATAGACAAATAACCCGACCTTCGTAGATTACATCCAATAAGCAGAATTACTAGACTTCCTTGTCAGTATAACCCAATTCCAATCCCAAAGCTCATACCCACCACCCTCAAGTAGGCTGGCTCGAAACCGACCTAATTTCTCGAGATATTTGGGATTCATTCAAAGCAGTTGTGTTCTCAGCCAGCAACTTGCGCCGTTTAGAAAAGGAGGTAAAGCTGCTAAGTCAGTGCGCGGTTTAGAATTCAGGTGATAGAATAGTTAGGCAGTGGGAAGGAGACGGTTAGGGGAGGACCTCGTTTGATTGGGGTTACTGGCTAGATGATAGAACTGCTTGTCAAGAAATCAGTTTCTCGATTGTCAAAAAGCAAATTCACGAAGCAATAACCCTATGCACTGGTTCGCTTAAAAGAATACTGAATGTATACATTTGCAGCTGATCTCTTAGCCCACTAAGAAAAAGGGCTTTAGGCCAAACAACCACACAGCACTCAAAACCAAGAGACTGCTCGAGAAATTTTTCACGTCGCAGTACATTTGGCCACCAAAAAGTATTTCAGAAGCTTACAGATGACACAAACTTCACCTTCTAAAGTAGAAGAGCTTCCTGTCGAGATATCATTTCCTTAAAACATCAAGAGTTCCACCAACCGAAATGTCTACAAAATCAACTTAACCCCATTCCGAGCCTCTCGAACATGTATAATACCGACCGGCTCTTCAACCCTATGGGGAAAAAACATGTAAGCCATCACACAGCGACCAAACCTGCGATCCCTCACAAAATCACTTAGCAGAGAATCTAGACACTTGAAGCCTGTAGCTCGGGAAATCTGGTCATTGGAGCGGAAGAGCTTCCTGGCGAGATGGTGTTTTCCCTTGGCGGGTAAGAGGGTCTTTGAACGATGTGTGAACAAGGCCGATTGGTTTGCTACTGACGCCTGTAAGTGGGATGTATTTTCGGACTGCCTTGTTAGCGAGAGCTGATGCAATTCGGAAGCTTGTGCGGCGGGAAAGCGGTGGATGAAGAATTCCTGGGGAGATAGTCAATATTGCTTTCGGTATATCTGAGAAGAGCCGCTTAATGTTATAGATGTGAGCTGGCTATCGGTGGTGGGGTTGGGGCTTGCTTATATATGTCAGAAAAGGGGAGGGGTAGGACGACTGAGTCCATTAAAGCAATTTTTCACATTCCATAACTCATTTCAGCTACCAGTATCCTCAGCTATCGGGAGCAAAAGCGAAATTTTTGTAAGCTAAGTGTGCTAAAGTAATCTGCTGCCTGTGAAGTTGTCAATCTTCAGCCAGACCTCGCCAATGAGGGGCGCTACTCCGCGTTGTTGTAGCTAACGCGGGTTGTAGCTGATATCCAGAACGCCATGGAAAAGAAAAATTGCAGGTGTCAGTGCTAAGGTAGACCGGATCTGTTTCTTGAAGCCTTTGACCATTGGAGAAGATGTCGTTCTCCGAGAGTCGCCGTGTTAGATATGGATGAGCTCGGAGTGATGTTTCTTTCCTGAAGCGGACCGCCGGACCATTTCGCCAGGGATTTTGAAGCCGCCTTGGTGAGCACTTTGAGGAGTAATGGAAAAAAGAAAATGACCAAATCCTCGAGATCCACCATTCACCTCCGCACCACAGCTTATGCGCAAACTCTACTCCCTATTCCCTTTGGCCTTCTCAATGTACTCATGGGTACACGCCTCGTACGCGACGGTAAAGATGGAGTCGGCGTGCTTGGAGATCCATAGAGTCATCTTAATGACCTCCTCGCGGAGACGGCTGATGGATTGCTGGTCCATGTTTGTCTGGGCGATGAGCTCGGGCAAGCTGGCTATTGAGGGCAAGTGTTAGCTGAGTTGGGCGCTGTCGAGGGATGGGGGACGAAGGAGTAAGAGTGAGATGAAAGGATGGCTGAGGTAAAGAGAAGATAGACTTACAGAATAGACGAATCAAATGCTCGGCACCATAGATATCACCTGGTCCCTTACCCTCCCACTCCAGAATACAACCTTCCCAACAAGCACGCATCTCAAAGTACTGCTCACGCTCTAGCTTGTAAAGCAAGATCTTGCCAAGGCATTTTGCAAAGTACTCTTTGATACCATGCACAGTCTCTACCAGCAAATCGTACTCGGCGGATCCAGGACGACGATTCTTACGCTCGTCTTCTTCGTATAGCTCTAAGATCTCGTTCACGGGGTGAGGCACGGGCAGAGGAAGGATGGCGTGGTTCTTGGTAACTTGCTCCCAGTCGTCGACGAGGATCATCTTGAGGTTATCCGGGATCGGAATCTTCACGGCAGGTTTGGTAACAAAAGTTTCTTCCTGTGTTGGGGTGCACACTTTAGTACTCTGCTTCTTACCATTGTTACGCTTACTAGTCTCAGCCTGGCCACTCTGGGCTTTCGGCTTCTGGGATGCACCCTTGGCTGGCACCGGCACGTTCTTGGTGCCTTGAGCACCGCGCACACGCTTTGCCGAGGGCTCTGGTTCGTCCTCCATAGCTGGTTCAAGCTTCCGCTTCTTTGGTTGCTCGGTGATCTTCGCGGCGGCCAGCTTGGGGCCCGTAGCCATAATGGCACCGCCCAGCTCTCCCTGAGTAGCGGAAGATACCTTGCTTTGGCTCCGGGTGGTCCTGGATTTTGGACCACCCTTTGGCTTCGTCGCTGTTGGTGTCGACGTGGGTTTCTTCGCTGCCTTGGTGGTCACAGCAGCGCCGCCAGGGCTAGCTGCTGGGGAGGCGGGGGGGGTGGAAAGGTCGGAGGATGAGGAACTCGAGATTGAACCCGCAGATCCAGCTGCGGGTGATGGAGGTGGGCGAGGAGAGATCGAAGCAAAAAGGCTCCCTTGACTGGAGGCGCCATCCGGGGTTCCAGGTCCCGGAGGTGTTACAGACGAACGTAAAGTTTTACCTACTTTCTCTATCTCAAACTCTCGTCCACGTTTCTGTCCTCGTCCAGTGACCGGCACAGACGAGTTGCGTTCTTCGCTTCCACGGGTGGAGCTAAGGTCGGAGCCTACATGTTTCTTCTTGCTGGCTATAGTGACCTTGGGAGCTGAGCGCTGACGAAGGGCGTCCATGTCTTTCTTAAGGTTCTGCGCGAGTTCTTTATTTTCCTCAGTGTATTTACGGAGACGGTCTTGAGGTACCCAGTCGTCCCAACTAGCAGTGCGAGAACGAGTCAGTAAGATAACAGTAGTCTGGGACAAAAGTTGGGATCATAACAGAGCAATCGACACAATAACTTTATCAGAACACGAAAGCCAGTAATACAGCAGAAAACAGCTCAGACTCCAACGTGAAGGAGGTACCAAAGGAGATATAGCTATAGTGTGCCATAGAAATGTGTTTCCTACAACGGAAAGCTAGAGAAGATGATAAAGTAAAATGGTTGACTTACGTATTCTTCCAGCCTTTGTAGTGCACGCGATACTGGAGAGGACTCTTCTTGTCATCTGGGTCGGATAGCTTAGACTCCAAGACTTTGGCCTCGTAGAGGAGCTCATGGTGAAAGCAGAGAACACGCTCATCCTTGACATAAGGAGGCTGGCTAGAGGGAGGCATTTTGCTTGGGTTTCTTGGGGATTTTGAAAGAAGTTGTAGAAGTTTGGGTTTTAAGGAATTGCAAGTGCAAAGTAAAAACGAAGTTCTGAGAGTTCAGTATGAAGATAGAGGTACGTATCTCGGTGAGAATGGTGATGTGAGGTCAGTTCTGGAAAGCTGGTGTTGGTTTGTACGGTTGTGAAAGCTGCAAGACGTTGGTGACGAGAGCGAAAGGAGTTTGTGGAAGGTTGTTGGAGTTGAAAAGAAGAGGATCTGGGATTTAAATATTAGTGGTCAACCTAGAAAATTGGGGGGGCTGGAATTTTCTTCCCACTAGGAAGTTGAATAGAAAGCAAGCACTCTATCCAATTCTATTGTTCAAGGGCCGATTCAAAAGTGAAGTTATTCAAAGACAAGCGCACGGGCCACAAGCGCGCCGCGAACCGTAGTTCTACCTTATTGTCCCTTTAACACCTTCCAAGTTCAATCCATTATGGAAACATATCAGAGTGTAGTCTAGTATCTTACAACTTATTGACGTCTACTGTTTCAACTCCAAAGGAGCAAAGTGAGTTTGAGCCGGTAAACCTCACTTCTTATTGTACCTCAATCTGGATCCACCAATCATTTCCCTTAACGTCTCACAACCAAGTCGTATCTCTACTTCTCATTCACCAATCCATAATGCCGGAAACAGAGCAGATAATACTAAGCAACTTTCTTCTCTCCCCCGCACCCCTTCCCTCCATCATATCCCTCGAGAAATTCACAGATCTTTTCCCCACATCTCAACGGTCAAATCCGCAGGTCGAGCATCTCTACCGCGAATTGCAAGGGCTTCGTTCTCTGTACATAGAAGATGTTAAGCGTAATATTTCTAGGGAGGTCAAGCGAGGGGAGAGGCAGAGGCATCAGGTGGTAAAGACAAGGCGACAAGGTGCGTATGTGGAAAGTGAGCCTGTTGAGGGGCGGGCGAAGGGAGCGCAGATTGAGGTGAGAGCTTCGAGGTCCAGATCCTTGAGTTTGTGATTGAAAAAAACCTAGCCACCTGAGCAAACACCAAAGCTCCCCATTCGTAGACGACAACATACGCTCTCCAGCATTCTGCCAGAGATGGAGCAGGCATGTGCAGATATAGATGCCGAGATTGTAGCCTCTGAAGCCGAGTTCGAGATGATGAAGGAAGACATGGAGAGCACCGTTGGCGGACTCAGTGATCTACGCTACGGGCGATTTAGCAAACCCATTGGCTCAGACGGCGAACTAAGGGACGAGGTGCTGGATGGATTGAAGCGACTGGACGAGACGTGTATTGCGAGGAGAGGTAGCAGCTGAGAACGCCTGGTCCTACCGTTTAAACGTCGACATGCGGAACACCTACATGTTTGATAGCATGTGCGCTTCTCAAAACGTAGTAGTAATTTATTAGAAGAGCGACCAAAGCTACATCTAGTGCCTAAACCATAACAAGCGCCTTTACCATCCCAAAAGCCTAATGAAATTTGCTGTAGATAACCGCAATAATAAGCAGCACCAGCACCGTGATAATCGCTACCGTTATAATCCGATTTGTAGCCATCCTGCATCAGACATTAGCCAACTACATCCCCAATTCCAAAAGGTGTAATGGGAGTAAATACCTACGCGCCATCCCCCTCAACGTCTTCACACTCCTATCCACATATCCTTCACTCTGTAACAAGTTTTGCCTCGTATGCTGAATCGTCTCCCTCTGCAACTGCAAATCCGCCAGCGTATCTCTTCCAATATCTTCTGTCTCATGGGCAACCCTGTGACTCTCTCTCAAACGTTGTGAACTCCTGCCCAACCTCTCCGTGCCGCCAAGAAGTTGTTGGCGCTGCTCAAGCTGGTCATCAGAGGTGGGATTGTCCGAATAGCGAGAGCCGAGAAGGGCGGCACGGTCGGAGGAGAGGGATTTGAGGGAGCGTTTGTGGGCGTCAATATCGGATTCGTAATTACGGAAGCGCTGGTTTATCTTTGAGCGAGTGGTTGAGGGTATGTTTTGCTTTTCGAGGCGCATTTGGTCAAGCTGTAGGGGGAGAGTGGGGTTAGTACATTGTGGCAACCAAAGGTTGGTGTCAAGAGAGACGTACTAGTTCACTGGCTTCCTCAAGACTTCGTTCTGCTAACCGTATTGCGGATTTCCGTGGCTCACCAGATAGTTCTTTGATCTGGTCGAGCTTTTGGTTCAGGTCCGCCTGGACGAGCTTGAGCTCGGCTTCGTAGCTGCTGAAGAGCTCAGAGCCTGCATCTGTGTCCAGGAGTGGTGTTGCCATGATGGAGAGCAGAACGATAGGGTCTCTGGAACGAAGAGATTGCCGAGAGTTCTTCTACTGAGGAGGCAACGTGCCGGGGGCTCGATTGCGTAGGGGGAGCTGGTGCCTGTACCGGAATTTGAGGGCTTATACCGATGAAGAGAAAACTTAGAGAGGTGGTAGTATTGCTGGGACACTGCGTGAGGAGCTTATATCGTATACTGGGGTTGTCGTCTGGGCAGACCAAAGAATGACAGTGACGACGAGGAGGGATGGAGGCGGCGTATGCGGAAGTTTGTCGCAAGCTTGACGTTCCTGTCGTCGGCTTCTACACATACCGATGCTAACCCCTGCTTGCCCTATTACTAGTGCATTTTGAATTCCTTCTGCATCAGACCGGCAAACACGCCTCGCTTGTTTGGATCTCTCACTTCTACGTCTGGTTTCTCTTTTCTGAAATCTCTTTTGCATGCAGTAAAACACCAAGTAACCAAAAACCCTTTTCATAGTAACCCTTTGCTCAGTTCCTTACTCGTAAAATCGATCATTCATATCTATCGACGGTGCAGAAGAGTTGCTTTTTGTGTTGAGTCTCCTAGCTCCATCTCATATCGTTGTTTGTTCATGCAGAATAGAAAGAAAGTGGCCATAATCGGCAGTGGCTGCACAGGCATTGCTGCGTTATGGGCACTCAAAAGTACTGATCATGAAGTCCATCTCTACGAGGCGGCTGATCGACTGGGAGGTCATACCAATACCGTCATCTTCAAACATGGCGAGGAGGAGACCAATGTCGATACCGGCTTTATCGTTATGAATTCGGCGACATATCGTTAGTAATTTATTCATGCCTCCCATGACCAGCATAGGCTTATGGTCGTAGCGAATTTCATTGCCTTTCTTAAAGATATAAAATTACCTACGGTCCCGACAGATATGACCTTTGGTGTATCCAGAGATCAAGGACTATTTGAATGGGCTGGCACATCTCTCTCGGCTGTTTTCGCTCAAAAAGCAAACATCTTTTCACCGCGAATGTGGCAGATGATCTTCGATATAATCAGATTCAATCAATTCGCCTTGGACCTGCTGGCCGAAGAAGAAGAAAGTGAATCAGACCCCACTCAAAGCAATGGATCAGCCATGAAAATCCCAAAGCCCCAGCGACAGCAAAGTATAGGAGAGTATCTAGACCAACACAACTATTCGGACGCTTTTCGGAACGATTATCTGATACCAATGACTGCTGCAGTGTGGAGTACAGCGCCAGACAAAGCTTCCTTGGAGTTTCCTGCGATTACATTGGTCCGGTTCTTATGGAATCATCATCTCCTGTCCACTGTTACTGCTCGCCCGACGTGGATGACAATCCCTGGCGGGTCGAAACAGTACATCAGTATCGTCATGAAGGACTTCCCACAAAGCCAAGTCCACTTGAATACTGCCATCAAAACCGTAAGACACCAAGACGATGGGCGGATCCTATTGCGGAGGGATGACGGCAACGAGGGGATTTACGACCACGTCATCCTAGCCACCCACGGAGACCAAGCCCTGGAAATCATTCAAGACACCGCCACACCCGAAGAAACAGCTATCATGTCCGGCTTCAAAACCAGCATCAACACCGCAGCCCTCCATTCAGACCTCTCCGTAAGTCACCGTTCTCTCCTTTCGCCTCCTTAACTCTGACACCCAATAGCTCATGCCCACCCATCCCATCGCTTGGTCCGCATGGAATTATATTACCCAAACTCCCTCCACCTCAGACCACGTCTCCACCGTCTGCCTAACCTACAACATGAACATCCTCCAACACATCTCCACTTCCAAGTTTGGTGACGTCCTCGTGACCCTCAACCCTCTTCACCCCCCTGATCCTTCCCTGACTCAAGGCACTTGGACCTACAACCACCCGCTCTACAACGAGGCCGCTATTCGCTCCCAGGAAATGCTGCCCAGGATTCAGAATCGACGAGGGATTAGTTATGCGGGCGCGTGGACGAAGTATGGGTTCCATGAGGATGGGTTTAGTAGTGGGTTGAAGGTTGCCGTGGAGCATTTGGGGGCAGAGCTGCCATTTGAGTTTGTGGATTCGACATTTTCGAGGGGAAGGCGGCCCGTGTTTGCGTGGCAAGATTATGCGGTTAGGATATTCGTGTATGCTGTGCAGGTGTCGATATGGCTATTAGGGTTCACAGTGGGGAGGTTTTGGAAGGGCGACAAGAAATTGGGAGCGGGGAAGAAGGTGCAATAAAGTGGGCAATCAAGCGGACGTCGGCTCAGGGTCCTGCAACATCACCCTCCATCTGTTCTCTCAACAAGTACGAACGTCCCCCACTCCCCCGCCTCGACGCCCACGGGCCTCATATTCTTCCCCCACACCTCCTCCCCGCCCATCCTCACCCAATCCTTCTGGAACGGTCTCTTCATTTTTACGTCCATCATCCTCTTGCCCACGCCTAATTGCCCGCTTCCACTGTCCCCAGTACCCCACACCCCTCGGCTCTCCGTCAGCGCAACAACATGCCCCGCGCCAACTCCAACATCACGGACATCGACTCCACCTTCCAAATCCACCAGACTCACTTCCTCCCCACAATTCAACACGGGCAAACACTCCATCCGCTCTTCCTCCCCTGGTCGTCCACCATAGATGTACAAGTCCTTATCGCGAGATAAGGCAGCACTCACCCAGCCACCTGTCGCAACCTTAGCGATTGGGACACCGCCAAGGGCAGCAAGGGGTTTAGGAATACGACCAAAGGGGCAATGTCGGGGGTCGCCAAAGATGTAGACGTCACTGTTGGTGGAGAGGGCGGTGAAGGAGGTATTTGAGGCGAAGAGGGAGGTCAGTGGGGCGGGGATCGTATAGGAATGCGAGGGAGAGCGGGATGCGAGGAACGAGGCGAGGGTGGGAAAGGTGTGCATGGAGTACGAAGATGATGAGAGGCGCATCTTTTCCCCACCAATAAGAGCGTGGACACGCTTGTGCGCAGCCATGCAGACTTGTTCGTTCCCAGCAATGGCGATATGATCGAGCACCAAGTTCTCACTGTCAAGGAAAGTGTTCTGGACATGCTTCTTAAACTCGGGGAGGCTTGACTGTGAGCACAACGTCCAGAAGCCCCCATCCCTTGTTACAGCACCAAGAACTCCACTCGTGTCTCCAAAGATAGTCGTGAAATCGCTCGCCGGCGGGCCTTCAATCTCGCAATTTTGAAGCTGGGATCTATGATACCCACGAAAGATGAGCGCGCCATCTATTTCGAGGACGGTGGCGCTCCAGAGGGCACAGCAGACGCGAATCTGATCGCCCTCGGCGATCTTTTGGAGGGTGTGGAGGTTTTCCGGGTTTTGGCCGGAGGAGCTCGGGAGGAGCTGGCCGTGGGCGTTGAAACCGCAGGCGTAGAGGGTCATTCTGGGCGGTCTGGGCTTGACATCGTTTCTGATGTTTGAGGTGGGAAATTGTACCATTTGTGGGATCGAGAACTTTTCGGGAGGCACGGGTCTGAGAAGGATACTTCAAGAAAATGACAAGCAGTGGAAATAGGGTTTCTTTTTGTTCGTGACAACTGCATAAGAGTCAAGACTTCCTGGCCATCTCTGCCACACTAGAGCGCTTGTACTTCATCGTCCTTTCCGTAGCTATGTAGTGTTGGCAATAAGGCAAGATTCAAATAAGTGTCGTTAATAACGACATCAAAGTAATTGAATATGGACAGATCAGAAAAGGAGAAAGCGTTGGCGGATACTACCACTAAGTTGACTGTTAATACAAATGGTAGGCTTTCTTGGAAATCAAGCCGGTTCCATTCCCTCTTCTATTTCACCCCGTCGCCCAACGTCTTCGAGTTACGTAAAGCAGATGGAGGTACACTTGAAGGTAGTCAATGGTATCTACTTAAGTGTTCAATTGGACTAGTCTTTTGTGGAATGCAAAACTGCCTATCTAAGCGAGCAGAACTTTCTTCCTCGTTACCTCCTCTTCTCCTCTCGACCTCCACCACGACGATGCAATACCAGCCACACCGGAGGAAGTGCGAGCCACTGAACGAGTATGTCGTGGATTCCACAAGCATAAAGAAAACGACGAAATCGCATGTCCCGCTGCAGAAAACCGAAGGCTGCTAGATCCATCGGCCAAAGGGGTACTCCTCTTCTTGGCGTGGAGAATGGCTTCGGTCTTGGATATCTCTCCCAGCCGTTAGAACTGACGTCAGTTGGCCATAACTCCAACTGCACTGGACCTACCCCACGAAGTCGGTTTTCTTGTTTCAACTGCGGGGAAGCTCTCCGTTGAAAATGTTGTATGAAGACTGCGCCCTCACATTGACATCGTGTTCTCTGCTGCTCAACTAACTACAACAGCTTTCACTAACATACAGAACAAGTACTTACAATGTCGTCCACCAAAACTGTCCAAGTCCCCCATCTTGGCGGTATCCAAGCCGGATACCAGATGCCTCATCCCTACGATGCCTCCAAACCCACCCTCATACTCGTCAACTCGTTTACGACCTCCTCCGAGCTTTACCAAGAACAATACCAGAACCAGAACCTCACATCCAAAATGAACCTCCTTGCCATAGAGCTCCTAGGCCACGGTCAGACTCGCACCAAATCTGAGAACTTTACATATTGGGACACAGCAATCATGAACCTGCAGGTTATGGATGTTCTGGGTGTGGAAAAGGCGTTTGTGCTAGGTACGAGTCAGGGGGGTTGGATTACTGTCAGGATGGCTTTGTTGGCACCGGATAAGGTACTTCTCCCTCAGCCTATTTGTACTTACGGATTAAGCTCACAAGTATCTTCCTAGATCGAGGGCATAATCCCTCTCGGCACCTCCCTTGACTTCGAGTCCGAACGTACCCGCTCCCTCGGCTGCTGGGACGGCGTCGACGCCTGCACTGGCCCCATCAATCGATGGACCACCAAAGAACACACCGCGAACTTTGAGCTCGATGACGATTTCTGCAATTTCCTTATCGACGTTGGCTTTGGAAAACACTGTGATACCAGTGTTCGAGATTTCTGGAAGAAAACCATCAAATCAAATTACCAAGGGGACGACGGCCGACGAAGAGCCAGAATGGCCGCCATCAATCTAAGAGAAAGAGACGGGCTGCACGGGAGACTTTTCGATGTGCGATGTCCGGTCATGTGGCTTCATGGTACGAGCGATGCGGTGTACTCCGTCGCCAACGCGGACGAGGAGATCAAAATGTTCGAAAACTCGCCGGATGCGAACTTGGTGATTGTAAAGGATGGACAGCATTTCTTGAGCGCGAGTCATCCGAAAGAGGTGGATGACGCGTTGGTGGAGTTTGTAGGGAAGTGGCACAAGTGAGCTAAGAGCATAGACTCGAGTGGTGCATGTTGGGTTTGGGGCATGTAAGATATGTAAATGTTAAGAGTCAAGCTACCGAAAAGCACGCAAGCAACTTGTAACATCCGCAAACCAACCCCGGAAACCCCATACCCCAAAGCATATCATAAAATCTGACTCTCCCCCAAATCCATCGCCAACCTCAACCCCCGCCCCCCCCCTCCCAAACTCCCAATCTAGCCACACCCCAAACGCCTAACACTCCTCCCCCCCAACCACCGGCAACCGAAACCTAAACCCCTCCTGATCCCGCGACTGCTTCCGCCCCCCCAACCCACCTTCTCCCCCTGGACACCATCAAAACCCATCCCCCCACCCCGCCACAGATCCCCCGCGACGGTGTTCTAGAGATCGCCGTGCTGCATCATGATGTCGTAGCGTAGGAAATGCCGGTGCAGGCGGTGAGCTTCTTACTGGGGGGGGGGGGGGGGGGTTCCGTTGGCGGTGGGTTCGTCGCCGGAGGTGATTTTCTTGTCTTGTCCTTCTGGTCCTTATCCTTCTTCTTCTTCTCACCCTTCTCATTCTTCTCATCACCTTCCCTCTCGACAAACGGCCTCTCCACCCTCACAGTCGTGATCCTAATCGTCGTCTCATACGTCTTCCTCACGCCGCCGCCGCCTTCGCTGGCGGGGATATGCTCAACCGTCTCGGTCGTGTGGCGTTCTTCCTGGCCCGAGAGCTCGAGGTCGGGTTTTGGTAGCCCGGACGTTCCCTTTGCATTTTCTGGGCGGGGTTTGTGCTTGTCGGTTCGTTTCCGTGTCCGCTTCGGTTTTTCTTTTTGGGGGTTTTTTTTTCCGCAGGCGGGATCGGGCTCGGAGGAGGAGGAGGTGGGGGATAAGGGCTCGAGGTAGCCGTTCTTGACCTTGCGTTCTTGTTCTCCGGGGGGCTTTCTGCGTTTGGGCTCGTAGAATACGGGACCCCATGTTTCGAGGGTGATGGGGTCGGAGGTTGTGGTTGGGGGTGGGGGTGGGGGCCAGGTGGTGGAGGAGGGGGGTGGTTGGAGGGGTTGGGATTGGGCGAGGGAGGGGGGAGGGAGGTAGTAGGTTGTTGTTACAGGGGTGGAGGTGGTGGTTGAGGGGTGGGGGGTGGGGGTGGGCATGGTTGGGAGGGGATGGGGGTTTGTGGGGGGTGTTTTGGGGATGTGGTTGTGGAGGAGAGGGTGGATTGATGGAGGAGTAGGGGCGTTGGTGTTGGATGTTGCAGTCTCGGTGATGACAGAAGGTCTGGGGGAGATGTGGAAACGGCAAGAGTGCTGAATAGCTGGATCTGAGACATGGTGTGTCATGAAAGAGTGACTTCCCGGATGAAGGATTTGTGAAAGTGTGCAAGTGTGGTCATTAGTGACGTGAAGATGTCAATTGACATAACAGTTCGACGGGCTGACACCTAGTATCTTGTAAGAGAGGCTTATCTTGGCAGAACGCAGCTTCTCGAATCTGCTAGTATGTAACCATGGCCTAAAACTGCTTCTACGGGCAGAGGATCTCCTATTGGCGGAGATCACTACCGAGAGCGGTACGTAGACCTACCACGCCTACAGTCCCCATTCATTTTTTCGAGTCCCGGCCAGGTCTCCCCCTCCTTCATCAGCATAGCCCTCTTAAGGCAGTCAGCGTCATACCTACCAGAACACTCGAAGCTCTTGATTGTCACTTGCTCTAAGCCCCTGTAGCTGGATAGCAACAACGTCACGCAATCTCTCTCCACGATATGGTCGCGAATATTGCGCCAGTTGCGGAACGATATGACAAGGTTCTGCAATTTATGTCTTGGCTTCAGCCACGTGAAGAGGATTAGCCAGATTTTCTCCTTGCGCACGCCAAAAGCCTCGTTGGCTTCGCCGCTGTCAAGGGCGAAGTTGGCGGAGCGGAGGTTGGCGAGATTGGGCCCGATGCGCTGCAGGAACCAGAGGGCGACGGCAGGGTTGGTGAAAGAGAAGGTGTTTTCGGTGTAGAGGATGCGGGAGGCTTCGGTGTAGAGTTGTTTGTTGACGAGGAGGAGGGAGGTATCGACGTTCTGGTTGTCCTGGGTTAGGCGCTCAGGGACTTGGACGCTGCCGGCGTTGTAGGTGGGTGATATGTCTTTGTGGTGGAAAATGAACTGGATGATTCTGGTTCTGATTGAGGGTTCGAGGTCGAGGAAGCGGAAGGGTCCGATATGATGGGTTGGTGGTTGGACACGGGTAATTTCGGGTTTCCGACTGACGTCCTCTCTTGTGGTGATATGGGTTCTAACATCCTGTTGGATGTATATTTTGTTATCCGATTGAAGACGTGGAAGATATGCCGCCATGAGGTCGTACACATGAGGACTATAATCAGTTCATTAACGGCGGTTTCATGTGATCACACAATTTTGGACATACCCGACTGTGTTCTGATAGCCGGACGGCTCAGGTGGTGCTTGGTCCATCTTGTTACACGGATGAGCGTCAATGATGTCTATGAGAGAGATGAGATCTTCATCTTCTTGTTGTAGTGGCGCAGCAGGCGCCGGTGTTGATCGTTGCTTTGGTGTGCTATATGGAACATAGTTAGACGATATATGAAATATGCAGGATCTTGACACGTACCTAACAACAATAGCTGGAATTTTACATCGAGGCGGAGGCGGAGGCATGTCACCCTTCGTACGCTGCTCCATCTTTTTCTGCATACGATACTGTAGGTTGTAGAGTCTCTCTGCTGGTGTTAGACGTTTGCGGGACCCATATTGACACTGAACTTTTTTTTTCGGCGCCATTGTTCGGTGATGAAGACTTGTTTACTATGTTTGTGGTTTTCGTCGTTTTTGTAGGAACTTGCTTAACGTTAGGACGATCTGGAAACTTCGATTCCCTACATTATAGAGCATGGTAAGATGAGAAAGTCTCAAGCCTATAAAACTAGACATGTTTGACGATACTTTGAAGAACGTGTAGAATATGCTAGACCAATTTGGCTTGTCATAAAGGTTCTCTTGGCGTACAGTGAGACTAACTTCTCTGTACAATGGGCAGAAGCTTTGCAATCACCTCATAGTTAGCAGTTTCTCACATTATCAAAAGTCTTAAAAATAGTTTTGGTTACGGTAATGTAATTGGTCTTTGTGACTTGAGTAGGGAAACTTTACAATGCGAACATTGGAGATACGCGATGAACTAAAGAAGGACAATACCCACAGGTACATTGACTGAGAAATTCTGTGGTATAACAAGGAATGGGCCTATCGTAAAAAAAATAATTGGCCTACTGAGAAGGAGGATGCCGCCCATCATGAAGCTCGTAAAATCCATGTGTGGTCCTTCTCCGAAACTCCATTTAAGACTGTCCAATCTTAGACTAACCAAACGCCATTCCTGTGATTCAAGGATATGCATCACCCCACATATCACCCTCCTCCTCTACTGCATCCTCCAATGTCGCAACTCTTCTTCCTTCCTCCTTCTCTCTTCTTTTCCTCTCCTGCTTCGTGACCAGCCGGCTAGGTGTCATCGGCGTCAGTGGTGTGAATGGCATATAAGGGCTGTAAGGCGTCATCGGCACACCGGTCCTAGGAGGGCCAAGATGTTGATTCGGGGCCTTGCTTTCGAGGACAGTAGCCTTGATGGTCGAAGGAGGGCGATCGGGATTATATCTACTTGAATTAAGGTTCCGAAAGGGTAATGGGGCACTTCGAAGTGGAAGTTGTTGGCTTGGTGCGACATTGACTTGAGTGCGGAGAGCGAGAGGCGCGGGCGTACGTTTTCCCTTGGTGGCTTCGCGCTGATGAGTCTTTGGCGCCTTATTACCAAATTCTTGCTCCGTTGGAGTTGAGTATTCGGGGTAGGTTTGGAGAGTGGGAATCGAGGTACGAGGTGAGCGGACAGACTGGCGGAACTCCGCACTCTTAGGACTTAGCCTTGTTGAATCCAGTCGGTCTTCGTAATCACTAGTCTGCTTTCGTTGAGGTGGTGTTGGTGGAGGAGGTCCAGGCTGATACAATCGAGGGCTGAGGGGTTCAGCTTCGCTATACATAATATTGTGCTCTGGAGCAAGATCAGGAGAGCCCATCGGTGGAGAAATGGGGAGATTGCGAATGCCACGCTTTTTGCCGAAGCTGCCAAAAGATGAGCGGGATGAGGTTCGGCTATGAGTAGTGATGGGCGACGGCCTAGTGGACTTTCTTGGGGAAGTTGTAAGAGTACGGGTAGGTGACCTCGCACGCAATTCAGGAGGTGGAATTGGCGCTCCTGACGTAGAGCGTAGATGTTGGAATTCTGGTGGGTGTTGCTGTCCTTCGCTGATATTAATAACTGATGAAGACTTCTGTTCATCATGCTCCATGACAGTTTGGTAAAGCCGTTCCATCTCGATTTGATTTTTCGCCTTGTCCTCCTCTATAACGCTCTCGTCAAATGTCACAACACTACTCTGTATCGAAGTCTGCGGCTTATGACCTTTCAAAGACGACTTCCATACACTGCCTCTACTCTTGTCCGGACTCGGCCACGAGCTCTTCATGTCCAAGGTGCTGACTGGACTTGGTCCATACGGATCGTTGTTGGAAGATGGCGAGATTGGAGAAGGATCGTAAGCATTAGAGGGATCCACTCGAGCCGGCTTCATCATTTGCATTGCGAGTGATCGTGGAGAGGCCTGAGCTGCACGGCGTAAACGGCGCCCAACAAGTAAGAGCGCAGAGCCAGCAATAAGAACGAATAGTAGGTATGCCCCGATTATAGATCCGATTTGTATAGGTAGGTATGTCCTATCCCGAATCGCTGAGGCTGAAAGTGGAGGACCGTCTTCTGGAGCTGGAGCTGGGCCTTTTTCGATACTAACGTGCCAAATGTTGCTTGGGAAAGCCTTCACGGTGGAAGATAACAAGGCCAGAAGAAATCGGAAAGGTGAGGAATGGAGCATTGTGAAGTTCTACAGCTTCCACAGCATCTCCGCATGAGCAGGCAACGCTCTTCATGCGATCGAACACGACACAGAAAAGGAAACATGGGGGTAGGTGGTACAGTATGTACATAACTATGGGGACGTCCCCCGCAGGCGGTTACTGCAGTGTCCATGCTGAGGAAGGTGATAGGAGTTTTTGATTGGCGAGATGGATGTGAAGAGGCTGCGCTCTAAGCGCTGGCCAAAGGCGCGGGATGGGCTGCGAACCCTACTATCACAGAACGGGTTAGTCTGTCTTTCCAGGTCCACCACTCTCCGTTTCGAACAATGTCAACCATGTCTTGTCACAATCACCACACAACTCGACTCACCTTCCCTTTCATCTATGGAAGGTGTTTCAATCAAGAACCGTGGTCGCTGGGCGTTGCCATGAGGCGTGTTTTCCTCTTGTCGACCAGGTCTCCTTATCACTCTCAGGCGTTGGATAACCCACTCCCTCATCCGCTTCATCCTCGCTCTCATTCGTCCCCGAGCCATGTTGAGTTCAAGAACACGATGGTAAGTTGGACAAGTTGGAATGGGGAGCTAAATGTTGCAGTGTTGGTACTGTCTTATCGGTGCTGCAGATTGTGTGCCTATTGGCTGATCTAACAACGTTTACAAGTGGACGTTTATACGACCCTATGTGTCTCACCGTCGTCCTTCATTGACACTTTATTGATACAACTAACGGGAAACGTTCCGCCGGCATTGCGCTTAGGAGACACCAATTGCACAAGAGGCAACGTTGCTAGTCAAACAGATGTATTATGTTAATCACAGCAGTAGCAGTCGACGTATCAAAGCGAAAAAGCGGATAAATCAATTTGTGAACACTGCCTACGTCTTTGCAGGTCTGCAACAAGACCACTCTCACCGCAGAATGTCGGAAAATTAAAGAATCCCACACATAGCAAGCCCTCAAAAGGTTCTCCAGAAACTTTGGAACCCGCGCTGAGATTTAGAGCAATTATGAACACCCACACATACTCTATATCAGTAAAGTCTCACTGTGACAACTTTGCAAACGGTGTCTTTCGTCCTCAGTAGGTTTTTTTCCATTTGGATACCACCCTTCGCTATAACGACCACTTTGCAACAAAGGTTATGGCTTTTGGGGGTTCTTAGAGATATGGGTGGATGTGCGAAAAGTGCGCTGTGACCGTTTTTGACCGCACAGACAGAGTTGAAGGAACCAACTATAAGTACTTGTCTAACTATAGTCAAGGTTGTGGAATATTCGGGGTTGACTTGCGTTAAGACGTGTGCTCAGGGCACCTTTGGTCGTCCTTTTTAGTTTTCTACTTGGCTTCTCTTCTTGCTTAAACGTGGCCTCTACTACCTGTTGAGCGTATAGAAAGAAAGAACATACGATCTGAGTTCATATAGAACCACGTCTCCGAAATATTTAGACAGCTATCGCACAAGCACCGCGAGACACAAAATCCCCCTACGATCGTCCAACACCTCCACAGCCCTAGCCTCATAACCTATTCCATTCTCAATCAGCGCAAGCCCCTTCAGCACCAAGACCGCATCGCTCAACATTAGGTAAGACTCCAGGATAGCACCCTTATCTATAATGGCAAATTTAACACTTCCATAGGATACGTGGTAGCCGACAGGGAGGATGTAATCCCGGTTGTGGTTATACAGGAGGAGAAACATTTCGATCAGGGCATTGGTGATGCAAAGGTTGGTGTCCACCGGGGGAAGGCGGTAGGGTTGTCGGAAGTTGAGGAGATTGAGGGTTAGACCGGTGCCGGGGATAGGGAAAGAAGTTCCTGTCCTTGGGGCGGTGAGGTCCGAGTTGCTTTGTGGGTGTTAGACATTTCTGGTAGGGTATGAAATTAGAGATGTAGTTTGGGAAGCATACTTGAAGAGCGGGGTTGGTAGATTGCGTAGGTTGAGGCTGAGTGGTGATTTGGCGGGGACTGCTGGTGGAACAGCTGTTGCGCCAAGGCTACTGAACTGCAAGAAGGTGAGGGCACAAAGTGCGTTCAGAATCCTCATATTTGATAGCTGAAAGCTAAGAATTCTCTTGCTTCGAAGGGAGTAGTAATATGACTTCAGTCGTGAACAAACGTCAAGCGACTATTTCAAAAAAAACAGCAGCCAAAGTTATAAAGTAAACAGAAGCGTATGACGAAAAAGTCATCTTCTCGGAAGTAAAAAGCACGACACGGAGGCAGTTATAGAAACGCGATTCCCGATCGCATATCGCAAGCATCACCAGCAATGGGACAAAACTTCGAACTTCCCGTCTCCCACTGGCGCAGACCGTCCATGAGTTGGTCTCAGTCAGTCAGGACTGAGTAACGACCCGATAGAGAGCGGATACAACCAGATATGCGTGAAAACGACGTCAGAATCGAAGCGGAAGTTATGATATCTTTCACTTATGTATAACAACTTTTCAATTCCGCTCGCTTATAAGCAACCGCTAGCCAAGGAGTTACCCCCAAGTGGAAGATGGAAAGAGAGAAAGAAAGAAAGAAAGAAAGAAAGAAAGAAAGAAAGAAAGAAAAAAGCACAAAGATAGCAGCGAAGCCTCTTCTACGGTAGACCATATCGTGCAAACTGAAACAACTTGAACGTCAGGCGGTGGACCCACCTCATAGACGTTAACCTGATGTTCATCGCAGTTAGTTAATGTAAATTGTACTATGATCTTTAGATCAATATACACAATTCCTACATGCTCATCATCCTACATGCTCACCACTCTACTCATCATCCTATCTACTCGCTTACCTACATGTTCACCTACCAACTCAGCTACCTACTCGTTCGCCTATTCACCAGCCTACTCGCTTCAAAACATGCTTCAAAACATGCTTCAAAGCATGCTTCATGCGACGCGTTCGAATATGCGTCATTCGCTCCATAGTCTACTTCGTAGTATGCTTCATACATGCTCCATAGCACATGCTAATTAGCTCAATAGAAAGCACTCTCCATGGCTCGATACCAAACTCCCTACCAAACTCCCTACCAAACTTTCTATCAAACTCCCTACCAAAACTCCCTATCAAACACCCTCCATGGCTCTCTCCATGGCTCTCTATCAAACTCCCTACATGCTTCAAATTACGCATCGGTCGGGCGTATAACATGCGTCAAACAGTGCTTCAAACAATGCTTCCTACATGGCTTCGAATTGCTTCATATTCGAGAATCAAATTTGATCCCTACCGAGCATCAAATATGGCCTCTACCAAACACCCTTCATGGCTCCCTTCATGAATCTCTATCAAACACTCTGTTAGGTGAGTATGTAGGGTGGCAAGTAGGTAGGAAGCCATGTAGGAAGCATTGTTTGAAGCACTATTTGACGTGTGTTATGCTCCCGACCGATGCATAATTTGAAGCATGTAGGGAGTTTGGTAGGGAGCCATGGAGAGAGCCATGAAGGGTGTTTGGTAGGGAGTTTTGGTAGGGAGTTTGGTAGGGAGTTTGGCAGGGAGTTTGGTAGGGAGTTTGGTAGGGAGTTTGGTAGGGAGTTTGGTATCGAGCCATGGAGGGTGCTTTCTATTGAGCTAATTAGCATGTGCTATGGAGCATGTATGAAGCATACTACGAAGTAGGCTATGGAGCGAA